>SMVB01056782.1_pt1 | contig 14795 bp, 16 predicted proteins | sample 2456461 | NCBI WGS metagenome assembly SMVB01 (sample SAMN11095934, study PRJNA526329) | marine sediment metagenome | biome: Marine sediment; feature: Surficial sediment; material: Deep marine sediment; isolation source: Hadal surficial sediment | place: Pacific Ocean | collected 2014-05 | depth... | reverse complement strand
TTCTCTATATTGACGACAATTTTGAGCTTCCAGAACGAGTCGATGAAATTCTGGCTCAGGCAGGGTATGTGCTGGCCTACACCAGCGATCCAGACGAAGCCCTGCGAATCGCGCGTGACGATCGGCCGGCGCTCATTCTGATCGAGGTCCTGCTCGCCGATCAGGACGGCTTCGACTTGATCCGCAGCATTCATGACGCGGCGATCGCACCGCCGTTGCCAATCGTCGTCGTGACGAACGGGGATCGAACGTCACAGCTATACGGACAGGCGATCGAACTCGAGGTAGATGATTTCCTCTGCAAACCGGTCGTTGCGGCCCAGATTCTAGAGGCCGTACTGGATTTCGCGAGCACGGACGAGAAGGACGCGCCGCATGCCGTGGCCCCTGCTCCGGCAGTGGATTTCTTCGAGGGCAATCTCGAAGACCAGCCCCTGCTCCAGCTGCTCGGACGATTGCACAGGGGCGGAGCCTCTGGCGTGCTGACATTGGATCGTGATTCGAGCAAGCAATCGGTCCAGCTTCGAAACGGCTCAGCGATCGAGGTGGGAATACACGGAAACACCGAGCCCGTTGCGGACTATTTGCGAAGAACGGGCCGGATTGATGACGTTCAATACGAAATGCTCGTGGACCACCTGATGGCGCGTCTCGGAGGCCCTCGCGAGATCCTGATGGGCATGGATGCCCTCAGCGAGGCGCAGCTCTCCGAAGCGTCCCAGGAGCAAGGGCACAGCATTCTTCTCGAGATGTTCGACTGGGCCACCGGCCGGTTCAGCTTCGAGCCATACCAACAACTCACGTGCGTGGAAACCCTCGAAGTCGTCTGCGATCCCGCGACGATCCTAATCCAGGGGCTAAAGCGGACTACTGATGACGTGATCCGCACTGCGATCAACCGACGCTCTGCCCTTTATGCGTCGGTCTCCGAGAATGCAGCGAGCCGTCTGGCGGGCCTCGGTCTTTCTCCCGACCAACGCTCGACGATCGAGTCGCTCGTCGGGGATCGCACGGTCGCTGAAATATTGGCGACCAGGTCACTGGACGAGCGTACGCTCTATGGGCTCTATGCGACGGGCTCTGTACTGCTCGACGAGGCTCCGGTTCTCATGCTCGATCAAGAGCTGGTGCTGGAAGAGATCGCCGAAGTTCCGCCGCCGCCGAGTCGCGTCGTCGAAGACACGGAACTGCCCGAGCCGGAGCTCGAGCCTGAGTCCGAACCCGAACCTGAGCTGGAGGTCGAGATTGAGCCTGAGTCCGAGCCCGAGCTCGATCTAGACCTCGAGCCTAAGTGGGAGTCCAAACCTGAGCCCGAGCGTCAGCAAGACCGCGCGATGCGCGATGCGCCGCACTCCGACACGACTGAGTCCATGATCGACGAGATCGCCGAGCGACTAGATTCCGAAGATGACTTCGAGTTGTTCGAAATCAACGATGCAAGCCGTGATGCCGATGTATGTGCCGCCTACGACATACTGCTCGAGAGCCTACCTATCGACGACAATTCGAGTGAGCAAGACAATTTACGCACGCGGGCTCGAGCACTTCGTGTGCGTCTCGACCAGGCCTACCAGCGAGTCCGTACCGCGGACAATCGAAGCGCCTTTGCGGGCCTTCGCAAGAATAAGAAGAGAAAGGCAGAGCGAAGAGAAGAAGTCGACGGTTCGCGTGGCATCGACGCGGAGAGCTGGTTCCGAACAGGGCAGAGCTACCTGGCACACGATGACTACGAGCAGGCCGTCGAGGCTTTCGGGATGGCGGTACACCTCGATCCAAATCAGGGTGACTATGCAGCTTTCCTCGGTTATTCGCTCTACCGGAAACATCCCAACAGTACTGTCATGCGACGGGAAGCCCTCGAACACGTGGCCAAGGGCGTGAAGCTGGCTCCCGGTCGGGAGAAGCCCCTGCTCTTCTTGAGCCGTATCTTCCGAGAGACCGGGGACGCTTCGATGGCCGGGAAGATTCTGCGGCGCGCTCTGGAGTCCAACCCCGACAGCCCGGCCCTCGTTCAGGAAATGTGTCTAGTCGAGAAACGCCGTTCGAAGTCCAAGCGCAAGGGCCTCTTTGGCCGCTTGGGACGGCGCTAGTCGGCGGCGCTGTTCGTCGGGCTCATCGTAGACATGACTGACGTATAGGGGACCGGCCTTGCCGTTCGTCCTCGGTGTGTAGGGCTTGGTTCGGATGTGTTTCATTTGATGCGTCTTACAGAGCCCTCTCCATCGCTTCGAGATGAACGCCGCCTGTGAAATTACAGATCCAGCCGGACATCCTGCGATCATCTGCCTAGATGATCGCCAAGGAGGTCCAGATGACGAGAGATCAACGAGAAATTCATCGAAAGAAGAGTTTGAAGCCCTCGCGATGCCAGGCCACAACGGTGGCTGGCTTCACCATCACCAGAGTTTCCCTCCAGCCATTCCAGAAGCGAGAAAGCAGCACCCAGAACACGCGGTCCGGCGGACGAAGCTTGGGCCGCGGCCTTTGGCGTATCAAGCACGAGAGTTGATGGCGCAGCGCAACATTCTCGGCAACGAGATCAGCACGGTCCTTGAAAACGGCAGCAACAGTTGAGGGAAACAGCGGCAGCTTGAACGGCATCTGGAGAATCATAGCCTCAGCCCGAGCGCGCAGGAAAAGTCAGCAAAATCACGCTCGTATCGAATAATGACGATGCACAGGCATGATCACCCCGTTTCGGGAACACGACCACCGCGACCGCGATGATCAGAAGCAGACGATTGTGAGAAACCCGGCTAGCCACGGTCGGATACTCGCATGTGCGGCGACTTCCTTCCGCTACTTCTTTCCCCTACTTCCTTACGATTGGACGCAGGCGAACATCGATGCGGCGATTCTGGGCGCGTCCTTCCTCCGTGTCGTTAGATGAGATCGGTTCGGTCGCGCCGCGTGAGACTGCGACCAACTGAGCGGCTGGTATGCCTTCTTCTTCCATCACCCGCACGACGCTCGCCGCCCGCGCGCCTGCGAGGTCCCAATTCGAGGGATAGATCTTGGCGAGGCTTGGGCCGACGGGAACGTTGTCGGTGAATCCAAGCACGGCGATCTGGTAGGGCTGCTGGTTGATCTCCTGAACGAGTTCCACGATCAGCGCGCGTCCCTCATCACTGAGCCTGGTTGTACCGCTTGCGAAGAGCACGTCATGCGGAAGGATCAGGTGAAGGCCGTCGGCCAACATCCGCATCTTGATCGCACCTCGCAGCGCCCAACGCGAGACCTCATCCTCCAACTCCTGCTGCTCGAGCTCGAGCTGGGCGATGTCGAGATCGCGCAGCATGAGCTCCGTATGCAGCAGCTCGGTGTCGAACGCGAGCGCTTCCGTCTGTTGACGAAGCTGGTCCCGTTCCGCGACGACTTCGTCATAGGTACCCTGCGTCACGCAGCCGGTCGCCACGGCAAGCATGGCCACTGTGGCAGCGAGCGAGAGAGAGACAAGAAGTAAAAATATCGCGCATGATGGTCCTCCAGGTTGGCGACCAGTATAAGCAGCACGATTCGCAGCCGCCATCACCGATCGGTCACGAGCCTTCTCAATATAAGCCGATCAGCCACGGTATGACGGGTACCGCTCGACCGGAAGCGATCACGATATCGAAAGGCGTCGAGCGCTCGTCCCATCGGCTAGCATCCGGCGTGCAACCAGATCGCCGTCGGGTGATGGCGTCGGCGGTCGTCGGGAGTAGGACACGAGAGCTGGGGATACCCAGTACGCAGAAAGGGAACCGTATGATTTCGAGACAGCGCGCGAGACAGCACGTTAGGCGATGGGCGAATGATGCGGGCTTGTTGGCGATCGTATTCGTTGTCGCTTTCGCGCTTGGCTGTTTGAACACACAGGGGCCAGATACCGGCACAGAGTCAACGACGCAGCCCGACATAGACTACGACGCGGGCCCCGGAGCGAGCAGGCTCGACAAGGAAGATACCGACGATCCCGAGGCAGAGGCCCGAATCGAAGCGCTAACGCATGATGCCATGGATAGCCTGCACCGTGCCGCCGATTTCCTGGCGAGCCAATCGCGCTTCCGGGTCGTCGCGGACGTCACCTTCGACGTCGTGCAGCCGGACGGTCGCTCGATCGAGTTCGGCGGCCGTCGTGAGGTCACGATTCGCCGGCCGGACCGCCTGCGGATGACCCGGGTCCGTCGGGACGGGGATACCCGAAGCCTCTACTTCGACGGCTCCACGATTTCGATCGACCTCCCGGGGCAAAATGCGTTCGTGCAACTCGACCATCCGGGAACCCTCTATGCCGCGGTCGACCACCTCGTCGAGAATCTCGGCGCTCCCTTCGCCCTCTCGAATCTCATCTCCGAAAACCTGGCTGCACCGTTCGAGGGCCAGGTGACGTCCAGCTACTACGCGGGGACGACCGAAGTGGCGGGTCGCACTTGCGAACATTTGAGCTATCGGCTGGCCGACGTCGATCTCCAGCTGTGGATCGAAGAAGGAGATCGCCCATTGATCGTTCGAATCGTGATCAGTTACAAAAACGCGGAGGGCCGTCCTCAATTTCGTGCGACCCTGCGAGAGTGGGATCTCGCGCCGGAAACTCCGGACGCGCTCTTCGAGTTCGAACCAGCCGAGGGTAGTGAACGACTCGTCGTTGAATCGATATTCGGCGAAGTCGCGCGCAAGGAGGCAACCCAATGAAGCCATGCGAACGGGTAGGCAAGCGTCTTCCCATCATTTTTGCCGTGGTTCTCGTCTTGGGTATGTCGAGCGCAGATGCCTGGGCCAGGGGTCGGGGCGGCCGGGGCGGAGCACGACCGACAGCGCATGTGTCACGGTCAGGTCCTGCCCGACACGGCTCGTATGGGCACAATCGTTCCGCCACGCAATCCCGACGCGACACAGGTCAGGTTCGAGACGCCGGAGATCGCCGGACACAGCAGCGGGCAGCCGCCGAACCCAGGAACACCGGCCACTCTGAAGTCGATCGCAATCGCGCCTCGGACAGCAACTTCGGTCGAGAACAGACTCGCTCGAATGCCCGGGATCGACAAGACGATCGACGTGACCGCTACGAGGACCGACAGGACTACCGGCGCAACTACTACGAGGATCGTCGCCAATTTGCCCGAGGCGTGCGCTATTCGGCGTCATGGTGGGGGCGGTCGTGTACGACGATGACCATCGTCGTCAGCGGTAGCTATACCTACTACAAGTGTGAGAACGCCTGGTTCAGCCGAACCTACTACAGCGGAGAATTGGTCTATACCGTGGTCGACGCGCCTCCCGGCTATTGAGCCCCTCCCCCGGATAGCCAGAGATCGGAAGTTCGACACAGAGCCAAGGCCCCTCCCCGACAATGCTGTAGGCATCCAGGAGACCGACGCCCCTTGAGTCGCTGAAGGGATGATCGTAGACGGTGATTTTCTTGGTCATGGTCATGGCTCGTCCACAGACGAGAAACCAACCTAACAACCCGACACTTCGGCTCTAGCTAATCCGAGGCCTTCGCAATCTCGAACCCGGCCGCTGGGAAATGCGTCATCACGCGACCGACCTCCGGCGCTTCCCGTTCGAGCACGATCTCCTGCGCAGAACAGCCACGCAGGACTCCGCCGACAGGAACGAGTCCATAGTCTGCGGGTGTGACGTCGACCCGATCACCCAACTGGATGCCATGCGGATGAGCGTTCGATAGCTCCGGAAGGACCGGCTCGCAATCGAGGGCGTGACCGAGAGCCGCCTCCCGTAAGGTGCCAAAACTCGGCCGACCGTCTACGCGGCCCTCCGGTGGTAGTAGTTCAACATCCCGCCGAGCCGTTCGCGGCGCTCGATGCCACCAATCATGGAGGTCGTGCTTCGCCGATCGTCGATCAACTTGTTGTCGATTCCCTGGTGATTCCGTTCGACGTGGTAATGCTCGGTGTACTCCTTGACCGCGTGACGCAAATGACGTTCGCTCAGCGGGATAATCTGGGCCAGGCATTCGGATTTGACGGAACGCACGAATCGTTCCGCATACGCGTTTAGATTGGGACTTCGCGCCGGAAGCTTCACCGTCTTCACGCCCGAGGACTTGAGTACGTCACGAAATCCCGTCGTAAACAACGGATCGCGATCGTGGATCAGGTAGCGAGAACCATTCAAGAACCCGTCTTCGCTATCGGTGAGATTCCGCGCGATCTGGCTCATCCATTCTTTTTCGGGTTGCTGGATGGTCCCGGCGATCTCGATCCGCCGAGTCTTGAGATCGATGACGAAGAGGACGAAATACCAAACCAAACCGGACCGTGTGATCACTTCGACGCGGAAGAAGTCGATTGCTGCAATCGCTCCCCAATGAGCCTTCAGAAACGTCCTCCACGACATTCCTCTCTTCCTCATCGGATCGAACCCGTTCTCGAGAAGAATTCGTTTGATCGTGTTTCGACCGATCTCAAGGCCCAGGTTGTAGAGCGCTCCTCGGATTCGCGTGTAACCCCAGCGAGGGTTTTCGCGCGCCATTCGGACGATCAGCTTCTCGATTTCGACTGCGGTCTTCGGACGACCTGGCCGTCGTTTCTCGCTGCCATCGTACTTCTTGGCGATCAGATGCCGATGCCATCGAAGCAAAGTGTCGGGTGTGACCAGTGGTTCGAGTTCAAAAAGTCTTTTTCGACCGACCGCTTTGGCCTTGACCGCGAGTCGACGACGTTGCTGATCGGTGAATCGCAATCGCTTCCCGCCGAGTTGCTCACGCAACGCTCGATTTTCCGCTTGTGGGTATTCGATCACGTCCTGTTGGTGTCGGTTTACCCATCCGGCAAAGATCATCATCAGAAATTGGAGCGGCAACGCGTTCATAGACTCCATCTTAGAGGAAACAGATCGCAGGAATTCGGCCGAGATCGACAATCGCGGTGGACCGCAAGGACCTGGAAATGGGACGGTTTTCGCTCGGCTGACTTTTCGCACACTACGGCGTATGCCGAGCTGAGCTGGTGGATCACGGGAGAGACTCGTCGCTATCTGCGCGGGCGAGGTGTCTTCAGTCGGGTCGTGCCAAAGCGCCGCTTCGATCCGGAAAAGGGGCGATGGGGGGCGTTCGAGGCGGCCCTGCGTTATTCGTGGCTCGATCTTTCCAGCAGCGGAATTCGCGGTGGAACGCTTTCGGAATGGAGCCTCGCGCTGAACTGGGTGCTCTTTTCGAATACGCGAGTGAGCAACAACTATGTCCTCTCCCGAGCCCGTGATCGGGCGGGCAGCACATTCACACAGCCGGGACAAAGCGGCACCGCCCATTCATTGGTGACACGCAACCAGATCGATTTCTGATGGACCCCAGGATGCCGGCCTCAACGAGCGCTCTGCATCTGCTCGGTTGGCACTTGGCCTCTGCCCGCCCCGGGTTGGCCGGATAAGAGGATGCGTGTTGAATTCATCGCGGTTAACTTCGATCCCGAGGGCCAGAGTGCACAGCAACCCACGGACGATCGCTGGGACCCGGTTTGCCAGGCGCAGGCGTGAACTCGCGGACTGCGAAGGGAGATTGAATTGAAGACGATCCAGGGCGTTCTCTTAGTGTGCGGTGTCTTGTCTGCTGGTTGCACCCCCATCAGTACGAATTTCGACTACGACCTGAGCTGGGACTTCGCTTCGTTGAAGACCTATCACCTGCTCGCCCCGCCGACGAATCCCGCCATCGACTCGCTCACTCGGGATCGCATCGTGAACGCCATCAACTCCGGTCTGACCGCCCGGGGTTACAGTGAAGTCGACGCGAACGCAGATTTCTCAGTCGCCTACCACATTGGATCCGAGAACAAGATCGAGGTCTCGAATTGGGGATATGCCTATGGGCAGCGCGGCGGCTACTGGGGCACCAGCCGAGCAGCCGTCGACGTCTACCAGTACCAGGAAGGCACATTGATCGTCGATATCGTCGACACGAAGACGAACAAGCTCATCTGGCGCGGGATCGCCCGCAAGGTTCTCGATGTGAATCCGACCCCAGAGCAGCGAACTGAGACGATCAACGCCGCGGTCGAGAAGATCCTCAAGAACTTTCCGCCCACGAAATGATCACAAGACTCGAGCGACTAAAAGTGCGGGCGACGGAAGGTTCTCTCGAAAAATAGATGCTGGAACGACTCAATATACTCTTCCTGACCCTGTTCGCGCTCATCCTCGCCGGCGCCGGTGCATACATTTATATCAATGGCAGCCGCGGAGAACATCTGATCATCGCCGCCGGCGCACGGTCGAGCGAGGGCTTTCAGCTGGTGGAAGCAATCGCAGAAGTCGTTCGGCGACATCACCCCAAGCTCCACATCGAGGTCATCGAAACGGGCGGTTCTCTCGACAACAGTCGGCTGATCGACGAGGGCCGGGCCGACCTGGCCACGTTGCAAGCGGATGGCAGCAGCACCGTTTCGGGTCGCCTGATTGCGAGCCTCTATTCCGACGCATATCACCTGATCGTTCGACGCGAAGCCCACATCGATCACGTCTCCGATCTGCGAGGGAAAACCATCGCCCTGCCCTCGCGAGGCTCTGCGCAGTACACGTCCTTCTGGTTTCTTGCTTCTCACTATGGTTTGACCGAATCGAGCCTGACCTCGTTGCCGATGTCGAATCGGGCCGCCGAATGGGCACTGATCACCGGCGCAGTCGATGCGGTCTTTCGGGTTCGTGCTCCCGGAGATCGCACGGTCAGACATCTCATCGAGCGAGCGGACATCGTTCTGGTCCCGATCGAGCAGGCACCGGCGCTTCATTTGCGGAAACCGGCCATTCGGCCCGGAATGATTCCAAAGGGTAGTTATCGCGGTTATCCCCCGTTACCCCAACAGGATCTCCTAACAGCCAGCGTGCATCGATGGCTCGTGGCGTCCAAAGAGGTTCCAGCCAGCGTCGTCTTTCAGATTACGTCCGTACTCTTCGAGCGGCGAAGAGAACTCTCCCAGTTGAATACGCTGGCCTCGCTCATTACCGCGCCCGAAAGGGGCGCGGGAACGCATCTCCCACTGCACGAAGGTGCCGCGAAATACTACGACCGCGAGAAGCCGAGTGTGTGGAGCGAGCAAGCAGATTTCTTGCGCACCCTCATCTCGCTGATTGCGATCTTTGGCTCGATGATCTTCGCGTTTCGAAACTGGTTTCAGAGCGCGCAAAAGAATCGAGCAGATGCCTACAACAAGGATCTCCTGGCACTCTATGAGGCGGCGAAGGAACGCGAACATCCAAGTGAATTCTATCAGCAAGAACTCGGACATATCCTGACCGTCGTGATCGACGATCTGGACAATGATCAGATCTCGCGCGAAGGATTCAACGAATTCTCGTTTACCTGGCAAGCGGTCAGCGAGCTCTTGAACGAATTATCGGTCGATGCGACAGCGATACAACCGGCACGCGAAGAGGAGACCCCTTGAACATGAGACGGTCCGTCAATATCAGCCTCGTGATCGCGTTCGTGGCTCTTTTGCTTGGCGGTATCGCATTCCACCGTGATCAGCAGAAACGCGTTGAAGCACGGGCTTCCGGCCATCTCAAGACGATGCTCATGCTGCGCGAGTCCGTGTTGCGGAGCCATCTCGACAGCCTGCGGTCGGAGATGATCCTGTGGTCGAGCCAGGCCGTCGTCGTCGATCTTCTGCGCATGATGCAGGCAGCCTCCGATCAGGACGGAGAAGCGGGACTTGCCGCGGTGGGCGCTTTACCCGCGACCGCAATGAGAGCCAGTATCCCGAATTCGGAATCCGAGTCTATCGATGACCGGGTGGCGCGATTTACAGCTCATCATGGCTACTACGACATCTTCATTATCAACACGAAAGGCGATGTGTTGTACACCGTCGCAAAAGAAGACGACGTCCAGACCAACCTGATCGACGGACCCTACGCCGACACCGGTCTGGGCAGAATGTTTCGAGATCTGATGGCCGATGGCAGCCAAGATCAGGTGGTTTTTGAAGATTTTTCGAACTACGCCCCTAGCAACGATGAGCCCGCCGCCTTCATCGGCTCTCGAGTCTATTCGGACAACGAATGGATTGGTGTGTACGCGGTTCAGATCCCCGCGCAATTCATCAACGAAATCATGCAATTCAGTTCGGGCATGGGCGAAACGGGCGAAACCTACCTCGTAGGCAATGACGGCCTGATGCGCAGCGACTCAAGATTCTTATCCGAGTCCTCGATTCTGAAAACAACCGTCGCCTCGCCCTCGGTCGCCAGAGCGCTTTCGGGCGAGGTCGGCATCGGGATCGTTGACGATTACCGGGGCATTCCCGTGTACTCGGCCTACCAACCCTTTGACTTCGAAGGAACCCGCTGGGCCGTCCTCGCCGAACAAGACGTGGCCGAAGTGCTTGCGCCCGCCAAAGACACACTCAAATGGATGGCGATGGGCTACGGATTGCTCATTCTCTTCGGATTATTGCTCCGGTTCGTACTGCTGCACGTCGTCGCGCCCGCCGCCTTGGCGGCCTTCCTGGGACTTTCGCTGATGGACTCGATCGACGACGCGTAGTGGGCAACAGCGAGCCACCTTTGACTACGGGGTAAAATCGAAGCGTTGTTTCAGTGGCTTCTTCGCGGCAATGAACTTCTTCGACTTTTCTCCCATTCGGGACAACAGTACCAAGAACACCGGTCGCTGGCGGGGCCGTTGGGTTCTATATGCAGCCGCTGACGCCGCCCGACCTGGGTCCGATTCTGGGGGGCTGGTACGTTCTGCCCGAATTCCAGCCGGTCTACGACTGGGAGAACACGAACTTCTCGTTCTGGATCGGTCCCGAACTCGGCAAGATGCTCAAGCCGGGTCGCATCGTCTACGTGAAGCCCGGCTTCGGCATCGACCCCGACGAGGAGGAGCGCGACTGGACCTTCGAGGTTGGCTTCCGCTGATTCTTCGACTGAGCATGAATCTGAGCCCCTCTTCGTACGAGGGCCAAGTTAGACGTACGCAACAAGCCTGTCTGCTCGGGCCCGCCACGTAGCAAGGCCGGGCAATTTCGGCTGGTGCTTGATCCCCGAACATCTCGCTGCCAAACATTTCGACGGGCGAGCCGCACCGCTCAGACCAATGGCCGGAAACCGACCTGCCCAGGGCAACTATCGCTCGACGATGCGGCAGAGTCTCGAACGGCTTCGACAAGCGTTCCCGATATCGGAGAGCCTCGACCTCTCGTCCAATCGGTTAACATTCAGCGTGTGATCACATCGCCGACACGTGATGGGGTCGGCGATAAAAGGACACGAGTTTCTGGGCCGATGACTTCGCCGGGCGGCCCGTTGCCAAGCATGTGTCGAAAGACGACAAAGCCTGAGATCTGCGACCGATGGCTCGGATCTACGTGCGAAACGCGTCAGTCCGAGTGCGCGCTTTCCGCACGGCCGCGAGCGCGAAGACGACGGCCAAGGCCGCAACCGAGCTGGCAGCGGCTGCGGGCTCGGGGATCGTAAACGTCACCAGGTCATTGCCGGGAAGACCCAGACTATCGGTCACCGAAGCCGTCAGCTGATGCGTCCCGACCGAGAGATCCGTCAAGGTCAGACTCCCGCCAGGACCCGCACCCAGCGGACCATCGAGATCCGACCTCCAGGTCACAGCCGTCGTCAAGTCGCCGTCTTCCGGGTCGTTCGCCGTAGCCCGAAACGGGCTGATTATGCCCCTTTCGAGGTCTGATTGTCATATCACAGCTTACCGGTGGTACGGAAAAGGCCGCTTGTTTCTACTATCCGCCCCGGCTTCATGCGGTCGAAGAATCGATTCGCTGAGGTCTCGAGTTCTTCGAGGTAGCTGGGTACGCGTTCGTGAATTCGTGACATCGGGCGGCCGAGCTTCGAAGGCAGGTCCCAGCGCGTCGGGAAGCAGACCGCCCCGGCTGTGAGACACCAGCCGAGAGGTCCCTCCTGCATGATCACGAGGTCGTCCTGCACACAGCGGGCTGCGATTTCGAGCGGCGGCAGGGTGGAGGCGTCGAGGTCGAAGACGTCGCCGGTCGGCTCGACGTGGAATCGCGGCCCCTCGATCTCGTAGATCTCCGGATGGAAGGCCTGAAGCGAAGTCGTCACGCGAGAGAGCGCTTCTCGCTGGGCATCTTTCGAACTCGACGTTTCGACGAAGACCTGATCTCGCTGGCGACGAAGCAGCGTGTCCTTCATGCGGAGATCCCGCTCGAGATCCTCGTCGAGTTCGAGCCAACATTCGTCAGGCCTCATGGCTCGAAGGCCCAGAGTCAGTCGGTGCGACGCAGAAACGGTGTCTCAGACGGGGGTTCGGGTGGGGAGTAGGCGAGTCAAGGCAGGCCTCGCATGATCCGACTCGAACGATATCATTTCGACGGGAATAGACAGGGAGATTGCGATGTCATCCAGACGGATCCTTGGTATGCTGCTGATCGTGATTGCGCTGACCGCATGGTGGTCGACGACCTACGCGGACGGCGAAGACGATTGTAAGTCGGCGTGCGAGATGCAGAGAAAGCAATGCGTCGAGGCTTGTGGCGAACATCCCAATCCCGTCGAGTGTGATGCCGATTGTCGAGATGACCTCGAGGATTGTGACCGGCACTGCCGCTGACGGATAGGGCCCGATCGAATCATTTGCCGGCCTTCGATTCACAGATGCGATAGAATCAGAAGCGTTATTCGGTTCGTTAATTCTACGACCTGGGCGGCTCATGGATCCTCTTATCGCCTGCGAAGACTGTGATCAGCTCTATCGGCATCGACCCCTGGCCCGTGGCGAGAAGGCGGTCTGCAATCGCTGCGGCACCCGACTCTACGGAAGCGGCATCGACTCTCTGGAGCGCGCGCTCGCCCTGAATGTCGCCGCGCTCGCTCTCTTCGTCGTCGCGAACGTCATGCTCTTTCTCCACGTATCCTTGGAGGGCCAGGCACAGTCGAACCTCATTTACAGCGGAGTCGTCGACCTCGCCGAGTTCGACTATATGCCGCTGGCCGCGCTGATTTTATTCACGACCATGCTGGCGCCGCTCGTGAAAATTCTGTTGACGCTCTACGCGCTCTCCTCGGCGCTCGCGGGTCGTCGCTTTCCAGGTGTCGCGGTGGCGATGCGCGGGGCCGAGGTTCTGTCGACATGGTCGATGCTCGAGGTGTATCTCCTGGCCGTCATCGTTACAGTCGGGAAATTGTCGCAGATGGCCACCGTGGATCTTCGGATCGGGAGCTACGCCTTCTTTGCGCTGATCCTCATCTCGACCTGGGCCAATAGTGCGCTCGAGACCGAGGCCGTCTGGTCGCGCCTGGAGGAGAGCCCGTGAGGTCGAATACGGCCGCAATGGCGAATCTCATGCGCTGCAACGGATGCGAGATGCTGAGCCGGGCAAAAGCCCTGCCGCCCGGACACATCGCCCGCTGCAGCCGCTGCGGGACGCGCCTTCACCTCCGCAAACCCCGATCTCTGCAGCGCGCCTGGGCGCTCCTGCTCGCGGCCTACGTATTCTACATCCCAGCGAATCTCTATCCCGTGATGTACACCGGAAAACTCGGCCAATCCGAGGGGGACACGATCCTGAGCGGCGTACAGAGCATGTACGCCGCGGGTTGGTGGGTTGTCGGAACGCTGATCTTCTTCGCGAGCATTACGGTGCCGCTCGTGAAGCTGCTGAGCCTGACCTTCCTGTTGATCTCGGTCCAGATCCGCTCGAGTTGGAAGCCGCGCGAGCGAACGTTCCTCTACCACATCGTCGAATACATCGGACGCTGGTCGATGCTCGACATGTTCGTCGTGTCACTGACGGTCGCATTGATTCAGCTCGGTGTAGTCGCGAATGTCCAGCCCGGCCCGGGCGCGACCTGGTTTGCCGGAGTCGTCGTGCTTACGATGTTGGCCGCGATGAGCTTTGATCCACGCCTCATCTGGGATTCGCTCGATGAAGATGGAAACGAGAAGGAGAAGGCATGACGGAGACTCACACACCAACGAACGGTGACTCGATCGAGGCCCCGGATCCGATCATCGAAAAGGGTCGTGGGATTTCGCTCATCTGGGTGATTCCGATCGTCGCCATCATCGTCGGCGCTGTGATCGGCATCGATGCGATTCGCAATCGCGGCGTCCAGGTAGTGATCACGCTCCCTACCGCAGAATGGATCGACGCCGGCAAGACGAAGGTCCGCTACCTCGACGTCGAGATCGGGACCGTGGATGAAGTCAACATGAACGAGAACGCCGACGGGGTCGAGCTCTCCTGTACTCTCAAACAAGGCGCCGTGAAATACTTGACTGAGGGCGCCCGTTTCTGGCTGGTCTATCCCAGGGTCGGTGCGGGCGGGATCAGTGGTCTCGGCACACTCGTTTCCGGGGCCTATTTATCGATGCAGATCGGACCCCCCGACGCGAAGCCCAAACGTCGGTTCGCGGCCCTCGACCAGCCCCCTCTCGAGAGTGAGCGTTCGCCCGGGCTGACGATTCGGATCCATGCCGACGAGCTGAAATCCCTCGACGTCGGCTCCCCCGTCTACTACCGCGAGCTCCAGGTGGGCGTGGTCGAGCGGCATCAACTCGAGAAGGATGGAAGCGGTGTGGTCTTGAACCTCTTCTTTCCCCCGAAGCATTCGGCCCTGGTTCGAGAGGACAGCCGGTTCTGGAATGCCGGTGGCATTCAGGTCTCAGGAAGCCTCGCTCATTTCGAAGTGGAGGTCGAGTCTCTGGATTCGATCATCGCAGGCGGAATCGCCTTCGACTCACCTCGTGGGGAGAAATCCGCTGCCGCCGAGAAGGGCGCGAGATTCTGGCTGCATCCCTCCAAAGCGGATATCGAGACCTATCCATTCCGATATGGCGGGCTCAGGATCTACGTCGAGGCGCC
>SMVB01326264.1_pt1 | contig 14796 bp, 15 predicted proteins | sample 2456461 | NCBI WGS metagenome assembly SMVB01 (sample SAMN11095934, study PRJNA526329) | marine sediment metagenome | biome: Marine sediment; feature: Surficial sediment; material: Deep marine sediment; isolation source: Hadal surficial sediment | place: Pacific Ocean | collected 2014-05 | depth... | reverse complement strand
TTATGAGCTTTGGTCCGCCACAATGGAATGACGCAAAATTTGAAGTGACTGATACTCCTCTGGAAATAGAAATAAGATTATAATTTAAAAATATCAATCAAAAAATACATAATTCCAATATCTCTTAGGTATTGGAATTTTTATATAGATATAAATAATAGATTAAATTTTTATATAGATTTTATCGATACTTAATTGTATCTTTGTTAAAATCTTTTTTATTTTGACTATAACCCAGCTTAAATATGTACTTGCAGTAGCAGAACACCAGAATTTTACTAAGGCAGCTCAAAAAACATTTGTAACTCAGCCTACTTTAAGTATGCAAATCCAAAAACTAGAAGAAGAATTGGATATTATTATTTTCGATAGGAGTAAAAAACCTATAGAACTTACAGCTGTAGGCAGGAAAATTGTTAAACAGGCTAGAAACATTGTTATCGAATCTGAAAGAATGCAAGATGTTGTAGATCAAGAAAAAGGGTTCATTGGTGGTGAATTTAAATTGGGCATCATACCAACCATAATGCCAACCCTGCTACCCATGTTTTTAAAAAACTTCACAAGCAAATATCCTAAAGTCTATTTAAAAATCGAAGAACTCACTACCTCCGAAATTATTACAAAAATAAAAGATGGCCACATGGATGCCGCCATAGTCACTACTCCCCTACTTCAAGAAAAAATTAAAGAACGGGTATTATATTTTGAACCTTTTGTTGGGTACGTCCCGGAAAATCACAGATTGAATTCAAAAAAGAAAATAGATAGTAAGGATTTAGATATAAATGATATACTTTTATTAGAAGATGGACATTGTTTTCGTGATGGAGTCCTTAATATTTGTAAAACATTTAAAAACAATAAAGAGGATACATTTCAATTAGAAAGCGGAAGTTTTGAAACGCTTATTAAATTATCTAATGAAGGACTTGGTATGACCCTTCTTCCCTATTTACACACATTAGATATTTCTAAGGAACAAACCAAACATCTTCGGTATTTTAATGACCCTACTCCTGTGAGGGAGGTAAGCATTATCTACAAAAAGAGCGAGTTACGAATGCAAATAATTAATTCGCTATATGAAGTTATTTCTGGGGTAATACGTGGCGCTATCACATTTCAGGATATAAAAATTATAAGCCCAGTAAAATAAAAAAAATTGCAAAAAAACAAAAACCCCCTATTTATAGAGGGGTATTTTTATGCTTTTAAATAAATTAGACACCTATCTAACTGTGGTTTTTCTTTAATGAGTTCATAAATCCAGATCCTAAGTTCCTCAATTTCGTGGGGTAGTAATCTCGTTAACGCTTTTTTTAACTCTTTACAGAACAAATTTACATCAAAACTAACTTTTGAAAGCACGGCTTTGGTGTAATCAAACATAGCTCTAGCCATTATTATAAGATGTTAGGTTAAGTAATTCTAAACTATAGGCGCGTTTTCTTTTAAATTTCAATCTTAAATATAACAAAAAAAAACGAATGAAATTATATTTTGTTGAAAAGTTTTACAATTAATTAACTTATTCAACACAGTAAATAGATCCTTTATTTCCAAAATTAACAAATTTAAAATCATTCATTTCTTAAACTTTACTGTCCATTCAAACTCAAAAACCGATACAGTATCTCCTTGTTTGTCAACTCCTTCAGATTTCATCCAAAGGGTTTGAGCTTCACCCGTTTCGATGGTTCTAATTATAGATTCTTTAATTAGTAGGCCATCTCTACAAGTAAAAATAATTCTTCCTCTAGCCTTTTTATTAAAAGTAGCTTTGCTATTAGCCACCAACATTGAAATACCATGATTACTCTCTTTGATGTAACTCATTACTAAAGCACCTGTACTAAGTTCAGCAGCCATTCCTTGTACTGCCCAAAACAAAGATTTAAATGGATTTTGATTAATCCAACGATGTCTAACAGATGTACAACAAATAATATCATCAATAGATTTTAATCGTACCCCACAAAAATAAGCTGCCGGTAATTTAAAAAATAGGAAAGTATTGATTTGCTTTGGTTTCAAAGGCATAAACAAAATTTTTGTGTAAGATATTAAAATTTACCAGACATTTTAAATGTTAAATTTATGTTAATTATAGTACTATGTGTAACAAAGTACTGTTTTTAAGACATATATTTGCATAAGAAACTAATAAACAATGGATACTACCATATCAGAAAATCAAAAAAATGTTGCTGCACTTGTGCATCTTTCTACATTTACAAAATACTTCTTTCCTTTTGGAAATTTCATTGCTCCATTATTATTATGGACATTTAATAAGGATAAACCATTTATAGATGAACATGGAAAACAAGCAATTAATTTTCAGCTTAGTATATTATTATACGCCTTATGTGTAGGAATTATTTGTCTTCCTTTTGTTATAATATTTGCTTCAGATTTTATTAGTCTGGTAGATACTATAGATCACACTGTTGGGCATGTATCAATTCACGAAATAAAAAATCTATCCGGATATATATTAATTTTCTCTATAGCTGTTTTACTTCTGTTCGGAATATTTGTATTTGAACTATACGGAGTTATTTCAGCTACCATTCATGCAGCAAAAGGGAAATTATACCAATATCCACTTAGTATATCATTTATTAAAACAACCATTAAAAATCAATCAAAAAAATGAGCACGTTAGTTAATATTTTGTTGGCAATAGTATTAAATATACTATCTACCGGAAACATTCAGCATCATGCGAAAGATATTTCCAAAGTTGAAAAGACTCAATGCATTTACAGCTTAGAGAACCTTCGATCTCATCACATCATTAAAAAAGACGAAATATTATTTCAACTAAAGTAAAACGACACTTATGAAAATTGAAAACACAAAAGCACAAATGCGAAAAGGAGTTTTAGAATATTGCATCCTTTCCATTTTAAAGGACGGAGAGGCTTATACTTCAGACATATTAAAAAATTTAAAAGACGCTAAAATGCTTGTGGTAGAAGGTACAATTTATCCCCTACTATCAAGGCTAAAAAATGCAGGCTTATTAATCTACCGCTGGGAAGAATCAACCGGTGGACCACCACGCAAGTATTACGATCTTACCGAAACCGGTAAACTATTTTTAAACGAATTAAACACTACCTGGAGTAATTTACAAAGGGCAGTTAACAAAGTAACCAGCGAAAAAACTACAAAATGAACAAAACAGTAAACATAAATTTAGCAGGAACATTTTTTCATATAGATGATGATGCATTTGCAAAACTTACAAGATATCTTGATGCTATTAGACGCTCCTTTTCGGATCCACAAGGACAAGACGAAATAATAAGGGATATTGAAGCTCGTATTGCTGAACTATTTTCTGAAAAAATTGAAGACGATTCGCAAGTGATTACTTTAAAAGAACTCGATGAAGTAATTACAGTAATGGGGCAACCTGAAGATTATATAATCGATGAGGAAATCTTTGAAGACACTCCAGATTCCAAGAAAAGACGTTCACGTTCTAGTTCTTCATATAAGCAATTATTTCGTGATATAGATAACAAATTTATTGCAGGAGTTTCCTCTGGCTTAAGTCATTATTTAAATATTGATGCACTTTGGATTCGCCTTATATGGATTGTGTTGGTATTAATAGGATGGGGAACTCCAATACTTATTTATATTTTACTTTGGGTATTGGTTCCGGCTGCCGAAAGCACTTCAGATAAATTGAAAATGGAAAGAGAACCTATAAATATTTCCAATATTGAAAAAAAGTTTAAAGAAGGATATGAAAATGTCGCAGATAAAGTAAAAGATGTGGATATTGACAAATACAAGCAAAAAGCAAAAAGCGGAGTCACCGGTCTTTTTACTACGCTTGGTAGTATCTTTCTGGTAATTTTTAAAATATTTGTCAAATTTATAGGGATCCTACTTATAATCATTTCACTTTCTACACTTATTGGTCTTATCGTTGGTTTATTTACAGCAGGCACTATAGGTTTTTGGGGTAATGGGGTAGTAATGGATCACATATCAGTAGTAGATATAACAAATGCACCACTATGGCTTATTTCATTATTAACATTATTTGTTGTTGGAATACCATTCTTTGTTCTATTTATTGTGGGGCTTAAAATGCTTATAACCAATCTAAAATCTATAGGTAATCCAGCAAAAATTTCATTATTAGCAATTTGGATCTTTTCCATCATAGGTTTAGGAATTTTAGCAATTAGACAAGCAACAGATCATGCCTATGATGGTGATTATACTTCCGAAATAGAATTGCCGGTACGAAGCGGAGACACCTTGAGATTGGTTATGAATGTAAATAGACAATATGAATACAGTGTAAGGAGAGGAATAGGTTTTGAAATAAAGTACAATGCAAATGATGAAAAGGTAATTTATTCTAATAATATACGCTTAATCATAAGATCAACTGAAGATTCTGTAGCAAAGTTATATATTGAAAAGAAAGCCAAAGGAAAAACATTTCTTGATGCTAAAGACAATGCTGAAGCTATCGAATATAATTATTCCATTGAAAATAACACCTTACTACTTGACGGGTATTTTATAAATTCTTTTGAAAATAAATATCACGATCAGAAAATGGAAATTATAGTTTATTTACCCGTAGGAACCATCTTATTTGCTGATAATAACACCTATTCTTATCATAGAAATTATTACCGTTATGGTGATATATTAAATAACGGATATGAAGAGCACTATTTACTTATTCAGGAAGATAAAACCCGCTGTCTAGATTGTCCAATAAATAAAGAAAATGAAAATTGGGAAAATGAAGATTGGGAAGATGAAGTAAATAAATTGATTGACAATATCGATGAGAATACCAGTATAATAATTATTGATAAAAATAAACTCGATACTATTATTACAGAAATAATAAAAGATACAATACAAATTAAAATTGGAAATTAATCAAACAAATTAAAAATTATGAAATCAATTAAAATCATTTTAACATTAGTTGCAGTTACGATGTTGTCATCCTGTAACTTAGATATGCATTTAGGACATGAACATGGAAACGGTAACGTTGTCACAGAAGAAAGACCTGTCACAGAAAACTTTAACAAAGTTAAGGGTAGTAACGGATTAGATATTTTTCTAACTCAAGGATCTGAAAATAAAATAGTTGTAGAGGCAGATGAAAATCTATTAGATATTATTGAAACTAATATTTCCAATGGAAAATTAACTATTAGAGCAGACAAAAATATTGGGAGATCAAAATCTAAAAAAGTATATGTTACCTACAAAAAACTAATTAGTGTTGAAGCTACCAGTGGAGCAGATGTAATTGCCAATTCAATATTAAAAAGTGAATCGCTTACATTGAAAAGTAGTAGTGGAGCCGATTTAGAAGTAGAAGTTTTATCAAGGGAATTATTTGTTGAAACTAGCAGTGGAGCAGACATAGAATTATCTGGTAAAGCAAGCTCATTAAACGCACGTGCTTCAAGTGGTAGTGATCTAAATGCAAGAAAACTCACCGTGAACAATTGTAATGCAAGAGCTTCTAGTGGAGCAGATATTACAATTACCGTTAAAGAAAAGCTAGACGCTAAAGCATCTAGTGGAGGGGATATCAACTATTATGGAGATCCTGAAGCAGTAACAAAAAAAAATAGTTCTTCAGGAAGCGTGAGAAAAATGTAATAACATTTCAAAAATATAACCGCCAAAAAATAAACGCCATTCTGTCTTTTATATAAATGATGAGTGGCGTTTTTCATTTGCTTCAATTTTAATAATCAATTTATGCTAATCAAAATGAAACTTCCAATTGGATTAACGATACTATTAATTTTAAAAGACCTATATAATTTATTGGTATTTGAGCCTTTCTTATTATTATTATAGCTTTGTTTATAATAGTAGCACTTTTGAACAAATAATGAAAGTACTGGGTCAAATAGTAGATATAGTAAACAGAAGGATTTATAAAGGAGAAATTACCCTGGAAGAAGGAAAAATTAAATCTATCATAGAAAAAGAACATGATGAAGAACATTTTATTATTCCAGGATTTATTGATGCTCATATTCATATAGAAAGTTCAATGTTAGTGCCTTCAGAATTTGCAAGACTAGCTGTTACCCATGGTACTATTGCAACTGTTTCAGATCCTCATGAAATCGCCAATGTTTTAGGAATTGAAGGCGTTGATTTTATGATAGAAAATGGAAAGAAAGTACCCTTTAAATTTTTCTTTGGAGCACCTTCCTGTGTGCCGGCTACCGATTTTGAATCTGCTGGAGCTGTCATAGATTCCGACGGAATTAATAAACTTCTCGAAAAGGACGATATTAAATATCTGGCAGAAATGATGAATCATCCAGGTGTTATAATGGGTCATGAAGACATAATAAAAAAAATATCTTGGGCAAAAAAGTATAACAAACCTGTAGATGGGCATGCTCCCGGTTTACGTGGCAAAGACCTTACTAAATATATTATTGCTGGAATCTCTACAGATCACGAATGTTTTACTTTTGAAGAGGGCCTTGAAAAACTTCAGAAAGGAATGAAAGTTATCATTCGGGAAGGTAGTGCAGCAAAAAATTTTGAAGCTTTAATAGATTTACTTCCTGAGTATTATGAAAATATGATGTTTTGTAGTGATGACAAACATCCCGATGATTTAATGATAAACCATATTAATAAATTGTGTGCAAGGGCTATTGAAAAAGGAATTGATATTTTTAAAGTATTGCAAGTTGCATGTATAAATCCTGTGAAGCATTACAATTTAGAAGTTGGTTTATTACAAGAAGATGACCAAGCGGATTTTATTATCGTTGAAGACTTAATTAATTTTAGTACAAAACAAACCTATATCGACGGGGAATTAGTCTTTGCAAATGGAATCTCACTAATTAAATCTGTATCTTTTACTATTCTAAATAAATTTTATACGGATTTAAAGGTGGTTTCAGATTTTAAATACGCATCAAATACTAAGAAAATAAGAATAATTGAAGCTTTTAACGGTGAGTTAATAACCGATGAGATTATTGAAAAAAGTTTGATAAAAGATGGGAATTTAATATCAAATATTGAAACAGACATTCTGAAAATCACCGTTGTAAATCGATATCAGGATCAAAAGCCATCAATTGCTTTTATAAAGAATTTTGGATTAAAAGAAGGAGCTATAGCATCGTCGGTATGTCATGATTCTCACAATATTATAGCAGTTGGAGTTTCGGACGATTCGATTTGCAAAGCTGTTAATTTAATTATAGAATCTAAAGGTGGAATTTGCGCAGTTTCAAATTCCAAAGAGAAAGTAATTCCTTTACCTGTAGCTGGCATTATGAGTGACAAAGACGGAGAAACAATTAGTATTCGTTACGCAAATTTAGACAAAATGGCAAAAATGATGGGTTGTACACTTACTGCTCCATATATGACACTTTCATTTATGGCTTTATTAGTAATTCCTTCCTTAAAATTAAGTGACAAGGGCTTGTTTGACTGTTCTAAATTTACTTTTACATCTCTAGAGGTTTATTGAATTTAAACAACAAACCGACAATTAGAAAACACAAACAGTCCTTTTAATTTTCTGTTTCAACATAAACTTATTTTAATGCACCCAGATATCTTTCAGAATCTAAGGCAGCCATACATCCTGTACCTGCAGCAGTTACTGCTTGACGGTATTCTTTATCTTGAACATCCCCACAAGCAAATACCCCAGGTAAATTGGTTTTTGTAGATTTTCCTTTAGTAATAATATATCCAACATCATCCATATCTAATACCCCATTAAATAAACCAGTATTTGGCTTATGTCCAATGGCAATAAAAACTCCTGTTACATCAATAACCTTTTTTTCTCCAGTTTTATTATTTTTAACACGAACTCCTTCTACAACACTTTCACCTAATACTTCGTCAATTTCTGTATTAAAGAGTACGGTCAAATTCTTTGTATTATTAACCCTTTTTTGCATAGCTTTAGAGGCCCTCATATAGTCTTTTCTAACAAGTATAGTAACCGTTTTACAAATATTAGACAAGTAGGTTGCTTCTTCAGCTGCAGTATCACCTGCTCCAACTACAACAACATCTTGCTTTCTGTAAAAGAAACCATCGCAAGTTGCACAAGCAGATACACCACCGCCTATTAATCGTTGTTCGCTCTCTATTCCTAAATATTTTGCAGTTGCACCTGTAGAAATAATTATAGTTTCAGCTTCAATTTGTTTTGAACCGTCAACAATAACCTTATGAATCCCTCCTACTTCATCACTTAAAGTCACTGCTGTAACCATCCCTAATCTAACATCGGTACCAAATCGTTCCGCTTGATTCTGTAAATGAACCATCATAGTAGGGCCGTCAACCCCATCGGGATAACCGGGAAAGTTATCTACTTCGGTAGTAGTGGTCAATTGGCCCCCAGGCTCCAATCCAGTATATAACACAGGTTTTAATTCGGCTCTTGAAGCATATATAGCAGCAGTATATCCTGCCGGTCCAGAGCCAATAATCAAACATTTTATTCTTTCAATTGTTTCAGACATATTGTTATTATTCTAAATATTTTAGACTGTAAAAGTAGCAACTTTAGTGAAAACCTTACAGTGAAAGTTATTAAGAATTATTATACGTCGATTGGATTTTCTTATTATCAATTTTATAATCTATTCCTGTTAGTATTTTAAAAAATTCTTACATTTAGTTTTTTAACAAAATTATAAATGATTCACAGACTAAAAATTAATTCTGAAGAAGAATATTATAGCACCTATAAAAGGAGTATTGAAAATCCGGAATTATTTTGGGATGAAATTGCTGAAAACTTTCTCTGGCAAAAAAAATGGACAAAAACTTTGGAGTGGGATTTCACAATTCCTAAAGTGAAATGGTTTATAGGTGGAAAACTCAATATAACAGAAAATTGCCTGGATAGGTATTTAAATTCACAAGGTGACAAAACTGCAATTATTTGGGAACCAAATAACCCTAATGAATTTTCAAAACATATAACATATAACGAGTTACACAAGCTAGTATGTAGGTTTGCCAACGTACTTAAAAATAATAATATCAAAAAAAGAGATCGGGTTTGTATATATATGCCTATGATTCCTGAATTGGCTGTTGCTATGCTTGCTTGTGCTCGTATAGGAGCTATTCACTCCATTGTTTTTGCAGGTTTTTCTAGTAAAGCTATTGCAAATCGCATTAACGATTCCTCCTGTAAAATGTTGATTACAACAAACGAAATGTACCGTGGAACAAAAACGATTCCACTTAAAGAAATTTGTGATGAAGCATTAAAAGATTGTCCATCAATTGAAAAAGTGATTGTCTTTAAACGTACCAAAGCTATTACAATAATGGATCAAAATAGAGATGTATTTTGGGATAAGGAAATTGAAAAAGTGAATGATATTAATACTGCTGAAATAATGGACGCTGAAGATGAACTCTTCATATTGTATACCTCGGGATCTACAGGTAAACCTAAAGGAATGGTTCACACTACGGGAGGGTATATGGTAGGAACCACCTATACTTTTTTAAATGTATTTCAGGTGTTACAAGACGACATATATTGGTGTACAGCAGATATTGGTTGGATAACCGGACATAGTTATATTATTTATGGGCCGCTTTGTGCCGGTGCTACCACAGTTATGTTTGAAGGTGTGCCTTCCTATCCCGATTATGGTAGGTTTTGGCAAATAGTCGAAAAACATAAAATTACGCATTTTTATACGGCACCAACTGCGATTCGTACTTTGGAAAAACAATCGCTTTCCTTTATCGAGTCACACGATATTTCAAGCTTAAAAGTTTTGGGAAGTGTAGGTGAACCTATAAATGAAGAAGCTTGGCAATGGTATCATAATAATATAGGGAAAGGAAATATTCCAATAGTTGATACATGGTGGCAAACAGAAACAGGTGCGATTATGATTTCTTCTCTTGCCGGAATTACCAAAGAAAAGCCCACTTATACAACTTTGCCTATGCCTGGTGTTCAACTCGTTTTAATGAATGATGAAGGTAATGTAATTGAAGAGAAAAATGCAGAAGGCAGACTAGCCATTAAATTCCCTTGGCCCTCAATGGCACGTACTATATGGGGAAACCATATACGTTATAAAGAAGTCTATTTCTCAACTTTTAATAATAAATATTTTACCGGAGATGGTGCTCTACGAGATGAAAACGAAAACTACAGAATAACAGGAAGAGTAGATGATATTGTTATTGTCTCTGGGCATAATTTAGGAACTGCCCCAATCGAAAATGCTGTTAACGAACATCCTAAAGTTGTTGAAAGTGCTATAGTGGGTTTTCCGCATGAGATTAAAGGTAACGCATTATATGGTTTTGTTATTTTATACCAAAGTGAAGATGCATCATCAGAATTGAAAGTTGAAATTAACAAAGTAATTTCAACTGATATTGGCCCAATTGCAAAGTTGGACAAAATTCAGTTTGTTGAAGGTTTACCTAAAACACGAAGTGGAAAAATAATGCGAAGAATTCTTAGAAAAATTGCCTGTAATGAAATTTCAAATCTTGGAGATATTTCTACATTGTTAAATCCTGAAGTGATTGAAGCTATTAAAGAGAATTCTTTATAAAAAGTGTAAGCTAACACTTAACTTTTTTGTTTTCACTTCAGTAATGGAGCAAACTTAAACCTTGTTCAAAAAAAAAGCTGAACAATTGTTCAGCTTTCACCGGTCGGGATGACAGGATTTGAACCTGCGACCCTACGCCCCCCAGACGTATACGCTACCAGACTGCGCCACATCCCGAAAATGTGCTGCAAAAATATATAATTTAAAAAGCCCAACAAACAAGTTTGTGTTTTTTATTTTAAGCATTAAAAAAACCGTAATTCTCATTACATTTGTAAAAACATATTGATTATGCTCATCATTGGCATTGCAGGAGGTACAGGAAGTGGTAAAACCAGTGTAGTTGAACAAATTGTGGAAGATCTCCCAAAGGACGAAGTATGTGTGATTTCACAAGATTCGTATTACAAAGACACTAGTAACCTAAATTATAAAGAACGACAAAAAATTAATTTCGATCATCCACAAGCCATCGATTTTGATTTATTGGTTAACCACCTCATCGAATTAAAGAAAGGAAACTCTATTGAACAGCCCATATATTCTTTTGTTGAACATAATCGTCTTAAAGATACCCTTAAAACCGATCCTAAAAAAGTTGTGATTGTAGAAGGAATATTAATCCTTACAAACCCCGAATTAAGAGACTTGTTTGAAATAAAGGTTTATGTCCATGCAGATAGTGATGAGCGTCTTATTAGAAGATTAAAACGTGACATGGCAGAACGGGGAAGGAGTTTGGAAGAAATCTTAAATCGTTATCAAACCACATTAAAACCTATGCATCAACAATTTATTGAACCTTCTAAAGAGTTTGCAGATATAATCATTCCAACAAATCGTTATAACACTGTAGGCGTAGAGGTAATACGAAGTATTATTCATCAAAGATTAGTGTAGTTTTAAAGTGAAATTTTCAGAAATAAAAAATAAAAATTGGTTTAAAGTTCTCAGTAATAAATATTTACTAATTATTCTCTTATTTATTGCTTGGATGTTTTTTTTCGATACCAATTCTTTTTTTATTCATGATGAATTAAACAAAGACATTAAAACCCTTGAAAAAAATAAAGAATTCTATAAAAATGAAATAAAAAGTGATAAAATTTTTATAGAAAAAATGAAAGATAGCAACGAACTTGAAAAATTTGCACGAGAAAAATATTTTTTAAAAAAAGAAAACGAAGATATCTATATTATCGAAGACATGGACAGTCTGAAAAATAGGAAATCAAATGAGTGAGTTTTTATTTAAAGAATTCAATAACGTTTCCGCTAAAGAATGGAAACAAAAAATTCAATTCGACCTTAAAGGAGATGACTATAACGAAAAACTCATTTGGCAAAGCAATGAAGGAATAAATGTAAGACCCTTTTATCATCAAGACGATTTTAAAGAGGAATTCATTCCAATACCCGGTTATCCTCAATCCTGGAAAATCGCTCAAGAAATTTTTATTGAAGATGAGACCATTGTCAATAAAATTTTATGTGACGCTGTAATGCGAGGTGCAGAAGCTGTTTTTCTTACTGCTGAGAAAGATTTTTCATTTGAAATTCTTTTTAATGAATTTCCCTTTTCTGAAATTCCTATCTATTTTAATTTTAAATTTCATTCGGAAGAGTTCATTCTAAATTTGAACCAATTTCTGTCAGACCTGCCTACCGGACAGGCAGGAAAAAAGGCAAGGGTATATTATAATATTGACATTATAGGAAACCTTGCTCAGACTGGAAACTGGTACTATAACCTGAAACAAGACCACACAATCCTTGAAAATATTATATTTAATGATTCAACTCAACCAATAATTGGTGTTGATACCTCTATTTACCAAAATGCCGGTGCGAATATTGTACAACAACTTGCTTATGCCTTAGCACATGCAAATGAATATTTAAACCATTTTAAAAATAAGCTTGATATTTCATCAGAGAGTTTCATCACCTTCCATATTGCAATAGGTGCTAATTATTTCTTCGAAATTGCTAAAATTAGAGCATTACGAAAACTATATGCGGCTTTAGCTTTAGAATATAATATTTCTGAAAATTGCCATATCATAGCAAAACCATCAAAAAGGAATAAAACCATATACGACTACAATGTTAATATGCTTCGTACTACTACCGAATATATGAGTGCAGTTATGGGTGGTTCTAACACAATTTGTAGTTTACCATATGACTCATTATACCATAAGAGTAATGAATTTGGAGAACGTATTGGGCGTAACCAACTCCTTATTTTAAAATCAGAAAGTTATTTCGATTTAAAAGACAACCCAACAGATGGTACATATTATATTGAAAGCCTTACAATTCAGTTAGCCGAGAAGGCTTTATCTCTTTTTAAAAACATAGAAAAAAATGGGGGTTTTCTTAAGCAATTAAAAGATGGAACTATTCAAAGAAAAATAAAAGAAAGTGCAGAAAAAGAACAGAAACTATTTGATTCCAAAGAAATTGTACTCCTGGGTACAAATAAATATCCAAACCCTAACGATAAAATGAAAAATGACCTGGAGTTATTTCCATTTGTAAAAACCAAAATAAGAAAAACACTAATTGAGCCCTTGTTAGAAAAAAGACTCTCAGAAAAAATAGAACAAGAACGATTAGACAATGAATAAAATGAAAAATACTTTTTTTATAGTAATTGTAGTAACTATTTACTTTAGCTGTGAAGAACCTTTGGAGTATAAATTTCAAAACAGGGAACAGTTAATCGATTGTCATGGAGTTGATAATAAATTAGTACACGAGGCATTATATAGCTTTGAAGATGATATCGCATCCTATTATAACAATAGCTTAGAACCAGGATTTTTAAATTATGATTATGGGTATGCCAGATATATTTATAAAGGTGCTCTGGGAGAAGCAGATTACAAAAAAATAGTCTCCAATTATTCTATTAAGGTTTTGAAACGACTACTTCGAGAAAAAGAGCTTTGGAATAAAACAACAGGAGAAAGTAAATTAAATTATAATAGTGAATTTGTAAATTGTTTAATTAATAACATAAACAACAAAGACATCAAAAAAACTCTTCTTTCTCATAGAGAAGTAAATTCGTTAAATCCTAAAATTCTAGCAGACGTATATAGAATAAATATACGTGATGCCCATACGGACAAATATTTTGCAATGTTTTTAGCCCTGGACACTTATTATCAATATATTATAGATATTGATTTTACGGAAATCAATACAAATGAGTAGAAAGAATCTACAGCATATGACTTTTTCAAAAGAAAACGTCACACCGAATAAAAAATCGGGATCTCAACGGCCTATTAACTTCGTTGCCGGTATCCCTCCCTATTTACGTGGCCCTTACTCAACTATGTATGTTAGAAGACCCTGGACTATACGTCAATATGCAGGTTTTTCTACTGCTGAAGAAAGTAATGCCTTTTACAAAAGGAATCTTGCTGATGGACAAAAAGGACTTTCTATTGCTTTCGATTTAGCTACACATCGCGGTTACGACAGTGATCATGAACGTGTGGTTGGGGATGTAGGAAAAGCGGGTGTTGCCATTGACAGTGTTGAAGATATGAAGATTTTATTCAATCAAATACCTTTGGATAAAATGAGTGTATCTATGACAATGAATGGTGCTGTTCTACCAATAATGGCATTTTACATTGTAGCTGCGGAAGAACAAGGTGTCCCAAGTAAAGCACTTTCCGGTACCATACAAAATGATATTTTAAAGGAGTTTATGGTTAGAAACACATATATCTATCCGCCAGGTCCTTCTATGGTAATTATGAGTGATATCGTTAAGTTTGTCACTTTGAAAATGCCAAAATATAACCCAATTTCTATATCCGGTTACCATATGCAAGAAGCCGGTGCTACTTGTGAAATTGAATTAGCATATACACTGGCAGATGGTTTGGAATATATACGAACCTTATTAAAATCTGGTTTAGATATCGATTCTTTCGCACCACGTATTTCTTTCTTTTGGGCAATTGGGATGAATCATTTTAAGGAAATAGCCAAATTACGTGCAGCAAGAATGCTTTGGGCAAAAATGGTCAAACAATTTAAACCTAAAAATCAAAGATCATTATCCTTAAGAGTTCATTGTCAAACAAGTGGATGGAGTTTAACCCAACAGGACCCTTTTAATAATGTAGCAAGAACTTGTATA
>SMVB01069616.1_pt1 | contig 14797 bp, 10 predicted proteins | sample 2456461 | NCBI WGS metagenome assembly SMVB01 (sample SAMN11095934, study PRJNA526329) | marine sediment metagenome | biome: Marine sediment; feature: Surficial sediment; material: Deep marine sediment; isolation source: Hadal surficial sediment | place: Pacific Ocean | collected 2014-05 | depth... | reverse complement strand
GGTTCCACTCCAATAATTTTTGTTTTAGGTGATAATAGTTTAAAAATCGTTGATAAACCTGCTGCTAAACCTCCTCCCCCAACGGGGATAAAAATATAATCGATAGTTTGCTGGCATTGGTTTATTATTTCCAAAGCAATTGTTGCCTGACCTTCAATTACCTTTTCATCGTCAAATGGATGTATAAACGTTTTCTTTAATTTTTCACTCTCTATCATTGCTGCCTGGTAAGCATCATCGTAGGTATCTCCTTTCAGTACAATATCTACGTACTCCTCACCAAACATTTTTATTTGTTCTATTTTTTGATTTGGAGTGGGCGAAGGTATATAAATGGTGCCTTTTATCTTTAACAATTTGCAAGATAATGCTACCCCCTGTGCATGATTCCCTGCACTGGCACATACGATTCCATTTTCAATTTCGGAATTATTCAGTGACGCTATTTTATTATAAGCCCCTCTTATTTTGTACGATCGTACTAACTGAAGATCTTCACGTTTAAATAAAATAGTGCTTTGAAACTTTTTAGAATATTGAAAGTTTGACATTAATGGGGTCACTGAAGCTACGTCTTTTAATAGTGCAGCTGCAGCTTCAACAGACTTTAAACTTGGATAATATAGGGTTGTCGTTTCCATAAAGATGTTATACTATTTTCAATTTGAATAGTATTAATTTAAAACTGATTCTTTTTCTTTCGATTCTTTTTTTATTATTTTCATCTCAGTCATCGCTTTGCGTAAGGCTTTTCCAATGTTTTCAATAGGATGTTGTCTTATCTTATCGTTTACTTTTATGAGTTCTATATTATCAACTGTTTCAGAGGAATTATATGGTTTCCCAATCACATCTGTATTCACAGTCTTCATAAAATCTCTCAATAATGACTTACATTGATGATCGAACAAATAGCATCCATATTCTGCAGTATCGGAAATAATTTTATTCATTTCAAATAATTTTTTTCTGGCTATAGTATTAGCTATTAATGGTAATTCATGTAACGATTCGTAATAGGCGGATGCTGATATTATTCCAGAGTTCACCATAGTTTCAAAGGCAAGTTCAACGCCCGCTTTCACAAAAGCTATCAAAAGAACTCCACGATCAAAATATTCCTGTTCAATAATATGTTTTGATGTAATGGTTGTTTTTTCAAATTTAGTTTCTCCTGTTTCAGCTCTCCATTTTAATAGGTCCTTGTCATTATTTGCCCAATCTTTCATCATGGTTTGTGAAAAATTTCCAGACATAATACCATCCATATGTTCATTATATAAAGGCTTCAAGATGATTTTCAATTCTTCAGATAATTTGAATGCTTTTATCTTCGCTGGATTAGATAATCTATCCATCATATTGGTGATACCCCCATGTTTTAAAGCTTCGGTAATGGTTTCCCAACCAAATTGTATCAACTTTGCGGCATATCCGTCATCAATTCCTTCATCTATCATTTTATTGAATGACAGTATAGAAGCGGTTTGTAATACTCCACATAAAATGGTTTGTTCTCCCATTAAATCAGACTTTACCTCAGCTACAAAGGACGATTCCAATACTCCTGCCTTATGTCCTCCAGTGGCAACCGCATATGCTTTTGCCTGAGCCCAACCTTTACCATTGGGGTCATTTTCCGGGTGAACTGCTATAAGCGTTGGCACACCAAACCCTCGTTTATATTCTTCTCTTAATTCCGTTCCCGGACATTTTGGAGCTACCATAATAACGGTGATATCTTCCCGAATTTGTATTCCTTCTTCCACAATATTAAATCCATGAGAGTATGATAATGTAGCACCTGTTTTCATTAAAGGCATTACCATATTAACAACGCTTGTATGGTGTTTATCTGGAGTTAGGTTTAAAACCAAATCTGCTGTTGGAATTAATTCTTTGTAATTACTAACATTAAAGCCGTTTTCTGTTGCATTTTTAAACGACTGACGTTGTTCTGTTATGGCCTCTTCACGTAAAGCATAAGAAATATTCAGTCCGGAATCTCTCATGTTCAATCCTTGATTAAGACCTTGAGCACCGCAGCCAATGATCACAATTTTTTTATCTTTTAAAATAGTTACCCCATCTTCAAATTCTGAAAGGCTCATTAACCTACATTTCGATAATTGTTCGAGTTTATCTCTTAATGAAAGGGTATTAAAATAATTTGCCATTTTTTTTCTTTATTGAAACAATGCATTTTTAATACAAATTAGTTCTAAAATCAATTCAAATAGATTTGATCATTCGTATTTGTATAAAAACTCATTCATTAATTATTTTTATTATTATTTAATATTTCTGAAATTTTCATTTTCTGTTTTGTTATAACTACTCTTCCTGATCGTACAAATTGCATTAATCCAAAGGGATTCAGTTCGTTATACAGTTTGTCTGTTTCTTCTTTTGTACCCGATTTTTCAATCACTACAAACTCTTTTTCCACAGCTACTATTTTGGCATGATTTGTTGTAATGATTTCTTTAAATTTAGAATTATTTACATTTTCAACATTTACTTTATACAAGGAAATCTCCTGATATATTGTTTGGTCTTCCGAATGGTAAAATGCTCCAATCACATCGATCTGTTTCTCTAACACTTTTACAATTTTTTTAATAAGAGTTTCCGATTCTCTTACTACTATGGTGTACCTGTGAACATTCTCAATTTCAGATTTTGAAGCTGTTATACTTTCAATATTGACGTGCCTTTTCGTGAAAATAGTGGTTATACGGTTTAATAAACCCACAAAGTTTTCGGTATAAATAGATACGGTTAACAATTCTTTTTCCATCTGTTATTATTCTCTGTCTCTATATTCTTTTTCTTCTGCTATTGAGGATTTGATTTCACTCAACTAGAATCTTTGTTTAGTATGTAACTTTTTTATATATCATTTATATTTACTCCAATCTTACTTCTGAAACAGAAGCTCCTGTTGGTATCATTGGAAACACATTATCTTCTTTTTCAATTACGACTTCCAAAAAATAGGCTTCTTTGCTTTGAACCATTTCTTGGATAGCAGCTTGAAGGTCTTCTCTCTTGTCAACTCTTTTTGCTTTTATGTCATATCCTTCTGCTATTTTAACAAAGTCAGGATTGACCATTTTAGTAGAAGCATATCTTCTATCAAAAAACATTTCTTGCCATTGACGAACCATTCCTAAAAAACTATTGTTAAGCACAACAATCTTCACTGGTATTTTTGTTTGAAAAATTGTACCTAATTCCTGAATTGTCATTTGATACCCTCCATCACCAATAATTGCAATAACTTCACGATCGGGAACTCCCATTTTCGCTCCAATAGCCGCGGGTAAAGCAAAACCCATAGTCCCTAAACCTCCTGAAGTTATTTTACTTCGGGTCTTGGTAAATTTTGCATATCTGCATGCAAACATTTGATGTTGACCAACATCAGAAACAATAACAGCCTCCCCTTTAGTATATTTATTTATCGCTTCTAAAACCTCACCCATTGTTAATCCACTTTTTTTAGGATTAAGTTGATCTTTGATAACTACTTCATATTCCAATTCATATAAATCCTTAAATTCCTGATGCCATTGAATATGTGAAGTCTCATTTACAAATGGCAACAATGCTTTTAGTGTTACTTTTACATCACCTAAAACAGCTACATCGGTTTTTACATTTTTATCTACCTCAGCAGGGTCTATCTCAAAATGAATAATCTTAGCCTGTTTAGCATAACGTTTTAGATCCCCGGTTACTCTATCGTCAAAACGCATTCCTATAGCAATCAAAACATCACATTCATTGGTTTTAATGTTTGGAGCATAGTGTCCATGCATTCCTACCATACCTACAAATAATGGATGATCGGTTTCTAAGCCGGAAAGTCCCAAGGCAGTAGATGCTATTGGAATACCTGTTTTTTTGATTAATGCCTTCAGTTCCTTTTCAGCTTGACCTAAGATCACACCCTGTCCCATTACAATAAATGGCTTCTTAGCATTATTGATTAATTCGGCAGCAGCTTTCACCTTATTTATATCCATTTCCGGGACTGGAGTATAACTTCTAATAGCTTTACATTTTTCATAAACAAAATCTAATTCCCCAAATTGGGCATCCTTTGTAATATCTATTAATACGGGACCCGGTCTTCCAGAATTTGCAATATAGAAGGCTTTAGCTATAACCTTTGGAATTTCAGAAGATTTTGTAACTTGATAATTCCACTTTGTTACAGGAGTTGAAATACTTATAATATCGATTTCTTGAAAAGCATCCGTTCCTAAAAGATGCGAGGCAACTTGTCCCGTTATACAAACCAGGGGAGTAGAATCTATTAACGCATCAGCAATCCCGGTAACCAGATTGGTAGCACCCGGACCTGAAGTTGCAAAAACAACCCCTGTTTTACCAGTTACCCTAGCAAAACCCTGAGCGGCATGTGTCGCGCCTTGTTCATGACGTGTTAGCACGTGATTTAATTGATCCTGATATTTGTACAACTCATCATAAATGGGCATAATTGCACCCCCCGGATACCCGTAAATCAAATCTATACCTTCGGCTAACAAACATTTGATTAAGGCCTCAGCACCCGTTATACGAATCGTTTTCTTGATTGAAGATTTTGGCTTTGTTTGTGTTTGTACTTCCATACCTGTTAATTTATTGGAACTCATCGGTTACACATCCTTTAGACGCCGATGATACTGTTCTTGCATATTTATATAAAACACCTCTATCTACTTTTAATTTTGGCTGTTTCCATTGTTGTTTTCTTTGTTGTAATTCTTCTTTAGATACTTCTAGTATTATAGTATTTTTTTCGGCATCTATTGTAATAATATCTCCATCTTGTACCAATGCAATTGTACCTCCTTCTTGCGCTTCAGGAGTGATGTGACCTACAACAAAACCATGAGTTCCTCCCGAAAACCGTCCATCGGTAATAAGTGCTACGTCCTTACCAAGATTTGCCCCCATAATGGCTGCGGTAGGTTTTAACATTTCTGGCATTCCGGGTCCACCTTTGGGTCCTTCATATCGAATAACAACAACATCGCCTTTTTCTACTTTACCATCGCGAATACCATCATTGGCATCGTATTCCCCTTCAAAAACTCTAGCCTTACCACTAAAGTGTAACCCTTCTTTCCCTGTAATTTTTGCCACGCTACCTTCTTCTGCTAAATTTCCAAACAGTATACGTAAATGACCGGAAGCTTTTATAGGTTTTTCAATGGGTTTTATAACATCTTGGTCCTCGAGCAAATCTTCAACAATTAATAAGTTTTCAGCTAATGTATTACCAGTTACCGTTAAGCAATCTCCATGAAGTAATCCTTTCTTCAATAGATATTTCATCACTGCGGGAATTCCACCAATAGCATGTACATCTTCCATTAAGTATTTTCCGCTTGGTTTTAAATCACCTAAATAGGGTGTGGAATCACTCATTCTCTGAAAATCATTTAATTTAAAATCAATTTTAGCAGCTCTGGCAATAGCTAAAAAGTGAATCACTGCATTTGTAGAACCCCCAAGTATAATTATCAAACGGATGGCATTTTCCAATGATTTTCTAGTTATAATATCTGATGGTTTAATATCTTTTTCCAGTAGGTAACCTATGGCTACACCTGTTTTTACAGATTCCCTTTTTTTGGCTTCGCTTTTTGCAGGATTAGAGGAATTATAAGGGAGTGACATCCCCAAAGCTTCAATTGCTGAAGCCATAGTATTGGCTGTGTACATACCGCCGCATGCACCAGCTCCGGGACACGCTTTCTGAATAATGCTTTTAAATTCGGTTTCGTTCATGGTTCCTGCAATTTTACTTCCCCAGGCTTCAAAAGCAGAAACTACATCTAATTTTTTTCCGTTATGGCTTCCTGAATCAATAGTCCCTCCATACAATAAAATGGATGGTCTATTTAAACGAATCATAGCAATTAAGGCCCCAGGCATATTTTTATCACAGCCAACAACTGTAATCAAACCATCATAACTCATGGCTTGTACAACGGTTTCCATAGAATCAGCAATTATATCTCTTGAAGGCAATGAATAGCGCATTCCAGGAGTTCCCATAGAAATTCCATCACTTACACCAATTGTATTAAAAATAAGTCCTATTATTTCGGCTTCTTGAGTGCCTTGTTTTACTAATTCAGCCAAATCGTTTAGGTGCATGTTACAAGGATTTCCTTCAAACCCTGTACTTGCAATACCAATAATAGGTTTATAAAAATCTTTAGTAGTTAAACCTATGGCATGCAACATCGCTTGTGCTGCAGGCTGTGTTGAATCTTGAGTTACTGTTTTACTATGCTTATTTAGCCCCTTCATACTTTTTTAAGTCCATTCTAATACATATTCAATCTTTAAGAGTTCGAAATTAGATTTTTACGTTTATTCACGGTCTTATTTGTTTTGCATCTGTTTAAATTCATTTGATGATATATTCACTTATACTAATGATTATCAACGTTTTATTTTATTTATTTTATGACGTTCAATAATGTATTTTTCTTTATAAAAATAGCTTGAAGCTAAATTTATCGTAGCTTTAATAAAAAGAAACAACAATTTGTACTAATAGGGGAAGAGTTAATTATTACAATAATAGTAATGATATCAAAAATATCGAATTTTATTTGGGGGTTCAATTAATCACAAAAAGAATATTAAAATCCTAATTAATTCTGAATTAAAAAAAAAACAACTCGCTTTCAACTTAATTTTTTTATTTTTACAGAACAAAATCAAGAGGAAGGATTTGAATGAGTGCCACCTCAATAAAAAAATATTAAAGGACCCTGTAAACTTCCTTTGTTGCATTCGTTAATTTTTCAATAAATTTAATATATGGCCTATTTATTTACTTCGGAAAGTGTTTCTGAAGGACATCCAGATAAAGTTGCAGATCAAATTAGTGATGCTTTAATTGATAATTTCTTAGCATTTGATCCTGAATCGAAGGTGGCTTGCGAAACTCTCGTTACTACAGGTCAGGTAATTTTAGCAGGAGAAGTGAAAAGCGACACTTATTTAGACGTTCAAAAAATTGCCCGAGATGTCATCAATAAAATTGGATATACCAAAAGTGAATACATGTTTGACGGAAATTCCTGTGGTGTATTTTCATCCATTCATGAACAATCGTCAGATATTAACCGAGGGGTAGATCGGGCAGAAGGAGAAGAACAAGGTGCCGGTGACCAAGGAATGATGTTTGGATACGCTACCAATGAAACAGAAAATTATATGCCTTTAGCCTTAGATTTAAGTCATCGTATATTAATAGAATTAGCGGCTATTCGAAGAGAAAATTCTGAAATTCCGTATTTACGCCCGGATGCTAAAAGCCAAGTTACAGTTGAGTATAGTGACGAAAACAAACCGAACCGTATCGATACCATTGTCATCTCTACGCAACACGATGATTTTGATGAAGACGAAACAATGTTAGCTAAGATAAAATCTGACCTGTTGACTATATTAATGCCCAGAGTGATCGCTAAATTATCACAAAACATACAAAAATTATTCAATGATGATATTACCTATCATATAAATCCAGCCGGGAAATTTGTTATTGGAGGTCCTCATGCCGATACCGGATTAACTGGCAGAAAAATTATTGTAGATACCTACGGAGGTAAAGGAGCACACGGTGGTGGATCGTTTAGTGGTAAAGACCCTAGTAAAGTTGATAGAAGCGCAGCCTATGCTGCCCGACATATTGCTAAGAATATGGTAGCTGCAGAAGTTTGTGAAGAAATATTAGTCCAAGTAAGTTATGCTATTGGTGTAGCAAAACCCACTTCAATAAATGTAAATACATACGGAACCTCTAAAGTGAATAAAACCGATAGTGAAATATCTGTCATTGTTGATAATATATTTGATATGCGCCCTGCGGTTATCGAAAAACGATTAAAATTACGAAACCCAATTTATTTAGAAACAGCCTCCTATGGACATATGGGGAGAACTCCAGAAGTAAAGACTTTAACTTTTATTTCTGCAAACGGAAAAGAGATTACCAGAGAAGTTGAAACATTTACCTGGGAGAAACTGGATTACGTGGATACCCTTAAGGATGCATTCGGCTTGTAAGAATTTCAATTAATATCACTTTTCTCTTACCAAGTTAGCTGATGCAATTTGTTTCTTTTCTGAAAAAAAATAGACTCCCATAATATTCTCGCTTACTTTTTCTATTAAAATATCCACTCCTACTACACAATTATTTTGTCCTACAGTTATTTTTTCTTTAAAAAATATTTGATGGGAGTTTTCTTTATCGAAATACCAATAACCGTTGCAGGGAAAATCTGGATAATTTATTTTAATATCATCTTTACTATTATAATGTAAAATAGTTTTCCAGGTATCACCATTTAATTGATAGCCTTTACCTTCCCATGTCCCTAATAGCCAATCTTTATATAAGGTATTAGTTTTCACAACCCTTTTACCCTGTTCCCAAATACCTTCATATTTATTTCCATTCAATTTAATAAAAACACCTTCACCTTCTTTTTTTCCATTTTTCCATCCGCCTATATATTTAGATCCATTGCTGTAAAAATAAGTTCCTTTTCCATCTTGTTTTCCGTTTTTCCAATCCCCTTCAAATTTCTCTCCATCAGACCAAGTATAAACACCATACCCGTTTTTACAATCACCTGAAGTACATCCCTGTGAAAAACCAGAGGAACTTAGAACTAAAAAAAGAAGTGCAACGCTATATGCTTTCATTGGTTTATTTTATTACTTTAAAATTTATTCTAACTATAAAAATTTTAATTTCAGAATGTTTGTAAAGATTAAATCATGAAATTACTAATTCTTAAGTGAATTAATTAATTTACCATACTTCCATTCTTACAATCTCCACTTACACAATCGTTATTAATTGTAGTTGAGTTTGTACTCTTATATACTGGCACCTGGGCTTTAATGCTAAAAGTAAATCCAATTAATACTATACAAAAAATTATATATCGTCTCATAATTTATTAATTTTATACGAAACAAAAAACTGATTTTTTTTAAGTTATATCTTATAATACCACTCCTAAAACGCAGTAAATTATTTCTATAGATTATATACAAAAATAGTATTACTATCTGCTTTGTAATATAATAATCCCGCAAATTCATCAACCAGATATTCTGGTTTTTTATCTTTTAATATGATCTCTTTCTCATTAGCACCTGTATCTTTATTCAATTTTATAATCCCTACACCATCATTTAATTTAGTGAGAACAAAACGTGAATTTTCAGTAGCCGATGTTGCTTTAAAACGTTTTAACATTTCAGCAATTGAGGAACCTGCTACAACCCTCATATCCTGTCCAAAATATATATAGGATTTCCCCCTTGTTGTGTAACTTCCTAACATATTACTATTACCATATGCAGATGTATAAGCACCTGCAGCAACAGCAGCTACAGATGCCACAGCAGCCACCCCCATTAAAATAGCTCCAAATGCACTCTTACCGGGAGCTCTATAATATTCATGCCATACTTTATTGGCTTTCCAATCAAGCATCATCATATTTTGAGAGGAAGTTAATAAAATTCCACCTTCTCGTATTTCAATACCCGTTGGATCTTCTTTTCCTTCAAATTTTAATTCAACTAATAAAGATGACTCTCCCGAATTTGCATCTATGGTAAATAATTTCTCATCTGCACTGATCAAATATCTGTTATTTTTTTCATCATAAGTAGAACTAACAGCATCTGCACGTTTAAATTTTAAAGGTTTTTCCCATACTTGTTCGCCTGTTTCAAGATTTACAATGTTGGCATATTCTGATGATATATAAATGAGCCCTTGTGGTGTACTAGCCATTGTAATTATATTCTCTCCTGTTTTTAATGGTTTTTTGAATAAAGTTTTCCCATCAAAAGAAATTTTATTGATCCCACCCTCATAAATTCCAAAGAGAATACCATCATCCATGATATAAAAATGCTGTACAAATCCTTTCGTCTTAGGTGCTTTATCCCATAGATCTTTCCCTGTAGATGCGCTTAAGAATGCAATTTTAGATTCAGATCTGGAAGATGTAAGTTTTCCAAGACCGGATTTTCCAGAATTATCAACATCGGTGACAATAGCTAAACCTTGCGGTAAAATTTCAAATTTTGAAACCTGCCCTTTTATTTTATAAGGATCCTCCCATAATAACGAACCATCGGGTGCAATTTTATGAATTTTAGTGTTTTTATTATTAGCAGAACTTTCTAATGCATAGATTTCATTTTCTGTTTCATCGGTAACCATAAACTTTATATCGTCGGTTTTAGTTATCCAATCTATAGTTCCGGATTCCATATTAATTTTTATCAATGACTTTGTAGTGGGTATAATAAGACCACTACGTAATAATAATGGCCTTCCAGATACAGTTTCAGAACTTTTAAGCTTAAAAAAACTTTCTTGTTCCCCAGTATTTAAGTCATATACAGCAACAGCATTTATATATTTTTCACTTGCTCTTCGTTGTCCACTAACTACTAATTTATTTTGAGGCATCATCACGGTACATGTCATAATCATTTTCCAACCATTACTTTGTGTAGTAAATAAAACTTTACCGGACATATAATCAATGACTGCTTTTTTTGTTATTATACCACCAAAACCTGTTTGACCTACCACCACATAAGGTGCATTAGGTATAAATAATAATTCCTCTGATTTTACTTTACCATACTCGGTAAAATTAAATAGCAAATCTTTACTTCCTGGTTTTATTCCCACTAAACCATCATTGGTGGCAACGACCAAAGTTCCTCCCTGGGTTAAGGTCATGTCGTTAATTTTAGCACCCACATCATAACGATAATCAGGTGTTTCGGCACTTTGTGATATTAGGGTGGTTGGGATTAAAAGAAAACAAAACAATACTTTAATAAATGTTGAAGCTTTCATGTATTACGAATTTATCATTTAATATTTTACAAAATTGCATCACTAAATTACTAAAAACAATACGACATTTGATGTATTTATACTTTTTTCGCCTTCTGTTAGGAGAGGCTAGTATCAATATTTTTAAAATTTTATGTTTGGAAATTTTTCTTGAAGCGTTTTAATTTTAGTCTTCAATTCTTGAAGGAATTGTTTATGGGCACTACTTGTTGGATTAAATGCTTTGTGCTGTAATCCTGACTGAATAATGGCAATTTTTTTTTGAAGAGTCTTTGTTTTTGAAGAAATCCATACCTCTGAGAATTTATTCCATAGTATAGAAATTGCTGTTTTATTAGGGTGTAACATATCTTCGGTATAAAAACGATAATCTCTTAATTCGTCCATCATAATTTCATATGAAGGAAAATAATAGGTATCCTTTTTAGATTCTAAAACATCTTGTAGTCCCGAAATAAGATGTGCTTTACTCCTGGTATTCTCAATAAATCCATCTTTTATATGTCTTACCGGAGAAACAGTTGTTATTATTATAGCATCGGGGTTTATCAATTTAATAAGAGAAATGGTATTATTAATTGATGTTGAAACTTTTTCAATAGTAAGTAACTCTTTTACGAACTTCTTCTGTGGAATTTTGTGGCAATTAGCTACCACAGTATCAGTTTCAATAAATCGATATACCCAAGCAGTACCATAAGTAAAAATAATATGAGAAGCCGTTAGAATATATTTACGGAATGCAAGGAGATTATCATTTAATAATTTAAGAAAGGATTCCTTTTTTGAATCGCTTACTAGTGAATGTACCTCGAAACAATGCCATTGTTCGTTATAAAAAAAAATATCCTCCTCAGTAAATACAGAAGATTCGGGATCATTTAAAGCACGAATTACCAGTTTTTCAATGGCAATGGGATGAAATAAAATTCCAAACGGATTTTGAAGGGATTGAAATTTAAAATAGTTCAATTTCATTCCTATATTCTCTACAAAACAAGAACCCAATAAAAGTACTTTAGAATTATAGTCTATCTGTTTTTTTTGAGTGCTAAGTGGTATTTTAGTTCGAAGTTCCAAAATTTAATCAATAAATTCTTTTGCCTTACTCAATGCTTCAGAAATACCCTTTGGTTTATTACCTCCGGCTGTAGCAAAAAAGGGTTGACCACCACCACTCCCATCAATGTATTTTCCTAATTCCCTAATTATCTTGCTTGCATCAAGATTTTTAGATTTTATTAATTCTTTGGAAATATAACAAGAAAGTAATGCTTTTCCGTTTTGCGAAGTTCCAAAAAGTAAAAATAAATTATCATACTCACTACCTAATTCAAAAGACAAATCCTTGATCCCTGAAGCATCCAAATCAATTTCTTTGGCTAAAAAGTTGATACCATTAATTTCTGAAATTTCAATTGATAAACTTGCTCTTAAAAAATGGATGTTTTTTTTAATAAATCCTTTATTTTGTTTTTCAAAAAGGGATTTTTCTTTTTGATCTTTTTCAAAAGCGATAAGTAAAGCATCCCCTTTAGAATGATTGAATGTCGCAGCTATTTGGTTAAGTATAATACTTTTATTAATTAACTCTTCTTTAGCTGAAAATCCTGTTTTAGCTACAATACGGCGTATTCCTGATGCTACAGTTCCTTCAGACTCAATCATAAAGTGCCATATATCCCTTGTGTTTTTAACATGAGTTCCTCCACATAACTCCATAGAATCCCCAAAACGTATGGCTCGTACTGTATCCCCATATTTTTCTCCAAACAATGCCAAAGCCCCTTCATCTAATGCCTGCTGAAAAGGGATATCTCGTTTTTCGTCTAATGGTAATTCATCATCAATATATCCATTTACTAAATCAGTTATCTCTTTTAATTTTTCGTCTGTTACTTTGCTGAAATGTGAAAAATCAAATCGAAAATAATTCCAATCTACCATCGATCCTTTTTGTGTAACGTGTTCCCCTAATATATTACGTAGGGCCTGATGTAATAGATGCGTTGCTGTATGATTAGCTGCTGTTCTTGAGCGTTTCTTTTTATCTACAACAGCTTTAAAAGTATCACTTGTATTTTTAGGCAGGTTTTTAACAAAATGGATGATCAAATTATTCTCCTTTTTAGTGTCCACAATATTAATTACTTCACCCTTTGGATCTTCCAAATGGCCTTTATCGCCTACCTGTCCCCCTCCTTCAGGATAAAATGGAGTTAAATTAAATACCAATTGGTATATTTCCCCTTCTTTTTTACTTTCAAGCTTACGGTAACGGGTTATTTTTACGTTTGACTCTAGGGTATCATAGCCAATAAATTGTTCTTCTGAATCGTCAGATAGTATTTTCCAATCTCCTGTTTCAACCTTTGTAGCTGCACGAGAACGGTCTTTTTGTTTTTGAAGTTCGGTATCAAATTCCTTTGAATTTAATTCGTAACCGCGTTCTTTTAAAATTAATGCTGTTAAATCTATAGGAAAACCAAAAGTATCATATAATTCAAATGCCTTCTTACCTGAAATAGTCTTAGATGTTGCATTTTTAATAACACTCTCTAAAAGAACCAATCCTTGATCAAGAGTTCGTAAAAAAGAACTTTCTTCTTCTTTTATCACATTGATTATAAGATTTTCTTCTGAAACTAATTCAGGATAAGCTTCTCCCATTTGCTTGCTAAGAGTATTTACCAACTGATAAATAAAAGGCTTTTTCGTATTTAAAAATGTATACCCATACCGTATAGCACGTCTTAAAATCCTGCGTATCACATATCCTGCACCAGTATTCCCTGGTAACTGACCATCGGCAATAGAAAATGCAACTGCCCGTACATGATCGGCAATTACTCTTATGGCAATATCAGTTTTTTCATCTTTCCCGTAGTTCGAATTTGTTACAACTTCTACTTCACGAATGAGCGGAGTAAATACATCGGTATCATAATTACTTTGTTTTTTTTGAATCACCATACATAGGCGCTCAAAACCCATTCCTGTATCCACGTGTTGAGCTGGTAATTTTTCAAGACTTCCGTTTGCTTTCCGGTTATATTGCATAAAAACCAAATTCCATAATTCTACTACTTCAGGATGGTCTTTATTTACCAATTGTACTCCGGGTACTTTAGCTCTATCTTCAAAAGATCTAATATCTAAGTGTATCTCACTACAAGGTCCACAGGGGCCTTGTGCTCCCATTTCCCAAAAATTATCTTCCTTGTTTCCGTTAATAATTCTTTCCTCAGAAATAAATTGCTTCCAATATTTGAATGCATCAGAATCACGTTCCAGACCTTCAGATTTATCCCCTTCAAAAATAGTAACATAAAGCAGGTCTTTATCAATTCCATAGACATCAGTTAACAATTCCCAAGCCCAGGCTATTGCATCTTTTTTAAAATAGTCTCCAAAACTCCAATTCCCCAACATCTCAAACATGGTATGATGGTACGTATCCATTCCTACTTCTTCTAAGTCATTATGTTTTCCACTTACACGCAAGCATTTTTGAGTATCTGCTATTCTGGGATTTGCAATCGATTTATTGCCGAGAAAGTATTCTTTAAACTGATTCATTCCGGCATTGGTAAACATTAAAGTTGGATCATCTTTAATGACCATAGGAGCTGAGGTAATAATGGTATGCGCCTTCGATTTAAAAAAATCTAAAAACTTGGAACGTATTTCTCCGGATGTCATTCGTTTAAATTTTTAAAAAACAGTACTGTTAGGCAAAAGTGCAAACAATTTTTATATTTGTAAAACGTTACCAAAATAGTTAGTGTAACCTATCGATGAACAAAAATAGGATTTTTTAACGTATGTCTAAGGTAAAATATTATTACG
>SMVB01403548.1_pt1 | contig 14798 bp, 13 predicted proteins | sample 2456461 | NCBI WGS metagenome assembly SMVB01 (sample SAMN11095934, study PRJNA526329) | marine sediment metagenome | biome: Marine sediment; feature: Surficial sediment; material: Deep marine sediment; isolation source: Hadal surficial sediment | place: Pacific Ocean | collected 2014-05 | depth... | reverse complement strand
TTCTCCCAACGATCCCATATCACCGCCATCTCGGAATCAGTGATATATCTTCTCGGTCTCTGCTTCATTTGCAACACCTCTTTCTCTATAGTCAGAGTTTAGGTGTTGCATCGACCGATTGAGATCGCAGCCGAAACCAGCCTGTCATAGTCCCGATTTCGGTGACGTTTGAATGACCGCTTTAGGTGATAGCGGACGTACGTTCCATGCATTCACCGTGGGCAATGACATCTACTTCGCTCACGTCCAGTACGGTCCATAAAGCATCGCGGGCCGTCATTTGCTCTCCCATGTGTTAATTCGCGCGCTGCCCATCAATTCAGCGCGTAAGGGTGGCCGCGTTTTCAACCCGAGTGCTTTCCCGCCCGGAAACCGGCCCGATAACCGAGCCGATAAGCCTCGGTCAACAGTAAGGCGTAGTGATCCGCGCTGTGCCGATCACGACACTTCATAATCGTCATGCCGGACGGCGACACCACCGGGAACACATTGTCGCATTGCTCGACATGGTAGGACGATTCTTCGTTGTCCGAGTTGTTCATCGTCGTTGATCGGTCCTCTCACCATCTCAGTTAACTCACATGTAACCGAGTCTGAAACCTTATACTCTTCGCGCGGAAATCGCGAAAGAGAAGGGCGCAATGCAGATGAGTGATTGGCTAGATAGAACGACGATGGCCGCTTGTGAGCTGAACGATCGGCCACGAAAAACCCTGGGTTTTTGCTCACCCGCAGAGAAATTTAATGAATGTGTTGCGTCGATCGGTTGAGACCACCCCCGAAACCTGCCGCTCAGGTGGTAGTATTTCTTACTTACTGAGAGGCTGCTTTTGACCCGAAGCGGACATGAGATTACAAACCGGACGCACCAGTTGGAAAGCTGAAACGTCAGGCTGAGGAGAGCAAATGGTTAACTCAAGTATGCGTAGCCTTGCAATCTTGTCATTGATCGCTTCGGCATCAGTAGCAGGTGCTGAGGTTTTTCACATCGCAGAATTGAATACTAGACAAATACTGGAGCTGGATAGAGATAGGACCATTGTTATAATTCCGGGCGGGATCCTCGAAGAGCATGGACCCTACCTGCCGTCAATGAGCGATGGGTACGTAAATTTGGATGAGTCGAATCGACTCGCAGGCGACCTGTCGGATCGAGGTTGGACCACCGTGATGTTTCCGCTCATACCTCTGGGATCTGGAGGCGCCAACGAAGTCGGCGGTCAACAGGTCTTTCCCGGCACATATGCAATACGGCCGGACACACTAAGAGCGATTTTCATGGATCTTGCGACTGAATTGGGCGAGCAAAGATTTCGCTATATTTTTGTCTTACATGGTCACGGTAGTCCCGCGCACAATCTGGCGCTCGACCAAGCCGGCCAATACTTCAGAGACGAATACGGTGGCGAGATGCACAATCTTGCGGGATATTTAACAGATTCGTTTTCCGCACCGGAGCTGTTGACTGAGGATGAGCTGGCGGAAAATGGATTTTCCGTGCACGCCGGTGTAATGGAAACAAGCCACTTAATTCATTTGCGGCCAGACCTGGTCGGCCCGGATGTGGGCCAGGCTGAGCCGGTTACCGGACAGGGAATTGCGGACCTTATGGAATTAGCCGCTGAAGCAGATTGGCCCGGCTATTTTGGCAGTCCGCGTCTAGCGACTGCAGACATCGGGCATGCGATAGCAGAAAAGCGCTATCGCGCAAATCTTGAACTTGCATTGCGAGTGCTCGATGGTGATGACCTTTCCGATACGCCCCGCTGGTCGGTAATCGCATACCAGCGCGAGGAAACTCAAGCAGTGATTAGTGGCTCCCGAGCCGAGCACTCCCGGCGAGCAGGCCGGCAGAATGCGTGGATTCGTCGGACCGGTTCTGAGTTGTAGCAATGTCTGTGCTCATGGCCGACTGCAGCCCCATAGGTCCTGCGCTACCGAGCGACTGCTAACGGCAGGAGCAGGCGCTCGGCGCTCACGTTACCGCGGTAACGTCACCGACCGGCAGCAATACCGCCGACAGCAGCCGCTCATCTGCTAGAATCTGAGCCATTGTAAATGACGGCTTGTGACCCAAAGCGGACACGAGCCGTGTGGGCAGATGCTCGGCCTTCGCATTGAGGATAGATTGTATGGGTCAGCAAAAACTCAGCGACTGACAGACCTCACCGACGCGATAGAATTTCCTATCCTTCTTCATTGGTTTCGCTTAGGGCAGCCGACGGTCACTTTGAGGCGAATTTGTGCGGTTAGCCCGCTGTGCTACCTCCATCGATCGGGATCGCAGCACCGGTGATCTGCACAGCATCCTGCGACCCCAGAAATGCAACCAAGGCAGCAACCTCTCCGGGAGTGGTAATTCGACCCGTTCCGCTTCCTTCGTTGGCTTCGCTTAGGGCAGCCGCCGCGTCGAGTCCTCGAGCAACACCATCTCGATACATCATCGGAGTTTCGACATCTCCCGGGCAGATGGCATTGATCCGAATACCCTCTTTTGCGTGATCGAGCGCCATCGCCTTGGTCATCAGCACTACGCCGCCCTTGCTCGCACAATAGGCGACCGCTTTCTCGCCACCGATCAGTCCCCAATCCGAAGCGATGTTCACGATCGCGCCTCGATTTAGGCGCAGCTGAGGCAAAGCTGCGCGGCTGAGAAAAAATGTTGCGCTTAGATTGATGCCGATGGTTTGGGACCAGAGTTCGTCTGTGGTCTCCTCGGCAGTGGCGGTCTGATAGATGCCGGCATTATTGACGAGCAGATCCAGTCGACCGAAAGCATCGACACAGGCCGCAACCAAATCGGTACAGGGCTGCGGCGAGGTGATGTCGCCAGTCCAGGTTTGAATTGCGGGTATCTCTTGGCGGACTTGCTCAGTGCGTTCCTTGTCGCGTCCGGCGGCAAAAACCGCATAGCCATCTTTCGACAAGCGGCGTGCGACCGCTATTCCGATACCGGAACTAGCACCTGTAACCAACGCGACCTTTTGTTCCATGGGGGTTCTCCGGATTTAAAACTACGTGGGCAACGCAAAAAGGGTTGAATGGCAGGAGACGAGATCGAGGCAACATTACACGATCATTGCACGAGCGAACCGCATATTTTCTATGGGAGTGCTGTCGCTGACTTATCACCCGGTACCAGCGCACCTGACCCGATGTCCGAGGGTGTCGTTCGGCCCGTTGATAGCCGAATCGCCGAGAACCGACTGATTTGCCAGGCCACAGCGTGTGTCCTCCAGATTGAGGACAGTACGAACGACCGCTTGTGGCCGACTCCAGTCCTTCGCAGAAGGTTTTTTCGAGTAGTTTGAATGACCGCTACCGTTGCATGCAGCCGTTCGATATGTGGCGAAGCGTTCGCGGATTCAACCGGTCGTTCCGGGCGGGACATATTCTGCCACCGCCCATCTGATCAATTGCCAGTGATCACATTCAGCCGCGTCTATTCCTGCGCGTTTGGCGTTGATTGTGACGGCGTTGTGCACGGTCGCCACGGTTGTCGATTCTTCGGTCGGCGCGATCACCCCGGTTGTCCATGCGTCGATTGGCTCGGTCGCCTTTGTTGTCCATGCGTCGATTGGCTCGGTCGCCTTTGTTGTCGAGGCGGCGGTTAGCCCGGTCGCCTTTTTTATCAAGGCGTCGGTCGATCTGGTCGCCTTTTCGGTCCAGGCGATCTGACTGGCGATCATGACCGGCGGCGGCGGCTCGGTCTGACTTCCTGTCCAGACGTTCATTGATGCGGTCACCTTTATCGTCCAGGCGATCTTCGATCCGGTCACCGTGGCGGTCAAAACGGTCGTCGATATTATGTTCATCATCGGCTATCGCGCTAGTGCTCAGTAAAGACGCCGCAACCAGGACCAGGCTGAGGGTCGCTGTGTTCCTTAGGTTTGAGTTCTTCATGTCTACGTTCCTTGTATCGATTGAATTGTGCTGTTGGTGAGTATTTAACGCGGCATTGGGTATTTCGTTGACCCATTGGTGGGAGCTGGTTGGATTTTTCGCTAACAGGATGAGCTCCTACGGGTTCCTTTTGGGTATTCTTGTGGGTGAAATGGGTACACTGGGCCCGGATTTCTTCATTGGACGTATTGGGGGCAGGGAATGACAGCAAGCACAGCCGACGTGAAAGCCACATTCCGGAAACACCAAATTCGCGTCATGCTTGCCATTACATTTGGCTACGGCCTTATCTATACCTGCCGGCTTGGCCTCAATATCGTCAAGAAGCCGCTTTTGGACAACGGAATTTTCACCCTTGAGGAACTGGGCTTGATTGGCGCTGCGCTTTACTTCGGCTATGCGAGCGGCAAACTGGTTAATGGTTTTGCAGCGGATCATTTCAATCCGCGTGTGTTTTTCAGTGTCAGCATTCTTGTTTCAGCGATACTCAACCTATTCATGGGTTGGTCATCGCTGCTGTGGCTGTCGGTTGCGCTGTGGGCAATGAACGGCTGGTTTCAGGGTATGGCCGCACCCTCTGCCGTCATCAGCATTGCCAACTGGTTTTCCATTCACCAGCGCGGTCGCGTATACGGCACCTGGAGTGCCTCGCATGCGATTGGCGAAGGGTTGACGTATTACGTGATGGCTGCCGCCGTCTCTGCATGGGGCTGGCGTTATGGCTTCATCACACCGGGCATCTTGTGCATTGGCGTTGCCGCGTGGGTGTATGCGTTTCTCAAAGACGCGCCGCAGACCATGGGGCTGCCGGACGTACATGAATTTTACGACGAGGAACCCGAACCCGCTAAAGAGAAAGGCACCTGGGCCACGCAGAAAGTGATATTCAGCATCAAGGCCATTTGGGTCGTCGCGATCGCCAGCGCACTAATGTATGTCACGCGTTACGGCGTTAATAGTTGGGGCATTCTTTATCTGCAGGAAATTCGTGGATACACACTGCTGCAGGCTGGCACCCTGATGCTTGCCTACGGCGTGGCAGGAATCGCTGGTTCCATTGCCTACGGATTTCTGTCGGACAATGTGTTTGGTGCCAGGCGACCACCGGCAAACCTGATCTTCGCGATCATTGAGGTTCTCGCGCTGCTGGTCATTTTCTACGGCCCCAGTGACTACTACATACTGATTATTGCCTTCGGCGTTTATGGCGCCGCGTTGAGTGGTTTGATCGCCTCTGTCGGCGGATTGTTTGCGGTGGATATTGCGCCACGAGGGGCGACCGGCGCAGCCATGGGCTTGGTCGGCGTGTTCAGTTACCTGGGCGCCGGCACGCAGGATATAGTCAGCGCCGGTTTGATTGAGTCAGGTTCGACACTCGTGGATGGCGTCAAGGTCTACAATTTTGACACGGTAGTCATCTTCTGGATCGCAACCTCTGTGGTGTCAATGCTGCTGGCTGCATCGCTTTGGAATACGCAAATTCGCGACTAGTGACCAGAGCAATCCAATTTGTATTGCTGGACCTCGGCGGAGTGCTGCTGCGACTTCACGATCCTCTGGATACATTTGGCATCGACATGAGCCAAGAGGACTTCCTCGAAAAATGGCTACTGTCGCCGGCAGTCCGGGAACTGGAGCGCGGTAAAATAAACCCGGCACCTTTTTCGGAAGAAATGATTCGTGAATTCTTGTTGTCTTATTCACCGCAGGAGTTTTTGCAACGCTTCGAGCGCTGGCCCGATACACTCTTTGACGGAGTTTTGGACTTGCTGAAGGCCATTGCCAAAACGCATCATCTGGCCCTGCTGTCCAATACCAACGCGATTCACTGGGAACGCGACGATATTGAAGGTCAACTCGAACCGCTGATACGCGATGTGTTTGTCTCGTACCGCACCGGCCTGGTAAAACCGGACCCCGTCGCGTTTAAGGACGTTCTGGAGAAACTGGGAGCGACTGCGGAGCAAATTTTGTTCCTGGACGACAACCGGTTAAATATCGAAGCAGCAAGGCAATGTGGCATGCAGGCGAGATTAACTCGCGGCTTTGACGATTTGACGAAAAACCTTCGCGAGACAGGTGTCGCAACCTGACGAATAAGGGTTGTTTCTAGTATCGGGATTCGCTGTCGAGGCGCGCTTCGAGTTCTGCAATTTTTTGTTGTTGCTGCTGCACGACCTTGGTCAGAACCGCAACGATGTCCATCGTGCTTAAGCTCAATCGATCCGACGACGCAACCAGGCCCGGAACATCTTCCGCGATAAAGCCAACATATTCTTCTTGAGTCTCCTGTTTGTAATTGAAGCGTACCGGCTCAAGCGCAAGCAATGCTGCCAGCGCCTCCTCCGGCGTCAATGCGACGATGTTGTCCTTTTTATCGCGTGAGGAACTGTTGGTCCAGACGCCACCGGCGGAAACGTATGCCCCACTGGCCATCTCGAGCGGATGCGATGGGCGCGTCATGCCGATACCGACGTTGCCGTCGCGATCGATTGTCAACCTGTCGACCGATCCTGCGCCGAGCGTCAGCGTGTCCGCCCGGTTGTGCATGATGTAACCCATGCCACCTGACGATTGCGTCAGCATCAGGCCGGCTACGCTGCTGTTGCGTTCGTGAATCTGGATATTGCCGTTAACCTCGAGTCGCTGTGTCGGCTCGGTTGTGCCGATGCCGACATTGCGGCCATTGTCGAATATTTGTGAGTTGCCACCTTCTGCACTTTTGGTGAACTTCATCAGGAAATCTTCTGTACCGTCGATAGTCGATGATCCGCTCGGGCCTGCGGGCCCTGGCGGTCCCATCGGTCCGGCCGGTCCTTGCGCGCCGGTTTTGCCCTGGCTTGCTACTACCGGTACGACGGCGACTGTTGGTGTCGACTCTGCAGGCGATACTTCCGCCTCAGGCTCAAGCACTTCTGGAGCAGCCTGCTCTTCGGCAACTTCTTCTACCGCCTCGGCCTCCTCATCGGCCACGGATTCGTCGGCTTCTTCTACCGGCATCGTTTCCTTTTCGGATACTGGCTGTGCAACTACAACTTCCTCAGCCGGAGCTTCGTCATTTGTGACTTCCTCTGCCGTAACTTCTTCGGCCGCGTCGTCTGCTATCTCGGCAACTGCCGCTTCCGGCACAGTTTCTTCCGCCTCTTCGACCGATTCCTCAGATTCCTCTGATTCCTCTGATTCCAATTCTTCCTCGGCTACAACTTCCGCGTCGACAACGTCATCCTTTGTCTCGGTTTCACGGGTGGCAAATTCTTCTTCGGATATAACGTTAGACCAGTCCTCGCTGACATAACCGTAGGCATCGTCTTCGAGTGCGACCTTGTGCCAGCCCGGCACGCTACTTTGAAACGGCAGGCTGTCTCCTTGTGACAGCTTGCCGACAATCTCCGATTTGGCGTCCGCTTCCATGCGTACATTTATATACTGCTTTACAGAGTCAATCGGCACTACAAGGTCGGCAGCGTTTAGTGTGGATGCAAGCGCCAGCAGGAATAGCGCGAATGCTGCAGATTTCATGTCCAACTCCCGTGTTGCGGTTTTCTAAAGCGAATTCTTCCCCTGTATGACATATCCCTCAAAGGAAAGAGGTGATGCAGTTCCGAGGCTTTAAGATTGCACTCCGGGAGGTGGGCATAGTCCCATTTTCTTGCTTAAAATCAACGCCTTAAAAATAGACCAAAACAGCCGATTGAGCACCACGACCCGAGCGTGAGACAATCGTGACGTGATATTGAAACCCATCGCCAAGTGCATCTTAAAGCTAACCGGCTGGACCTCGACCGGACAGGTTCCCGATCTCGATAAGGCCATATTTATTGCGGCGCCGCATACGACCAATTGGGATGCCTTCTGGCTGATCGTTTATAAGGTGTCAATGGACGTGAAGTTGCGATTTCTGGCCAAGCACACCCTGTTTTGGTGGCCACTGGGATCGCTGTTGAGCTGGTTCGGTGCGATGCCCCTTGATCGCGGTAGCGCGTCATCGACTGTGCAGCAAATGGTCGACGCGTTTGAAAAAGAAGATCATTTATTCCTTGCACTCGCACCGGAAGGAACGCGAAAGTGGAAACCCTATTGGAAGACCGGTTTTTACCAGATTTCGCTGGCGGCAAACGTCCCCATTGTGTTCGCCTATATCGATTACTCCAGCAAGAAAATGGGCATAGGCCCTGCATTGATTCCGGGCGGCGACATCGACCAGGATATGGCCGTCATTCGAAAATTTTACGAACCCTTTGTACCGCGCCATCCGGCGTTAAGAGGCCCGGTTGAATTTCCGCCAGACCGGGAACAACAATAGCGTAAGATCGATCGTTCACGGTCACCCATTAAAATAATAAGGAGAATTTAATGAAGGCGTCCGATCTGCTGGTCAAATGCCTCGAAGAAGAAGGCATCGAGTACATTTTTGGTGTCCCCGGCGAGGAAAATGCCGACTTCATGATGTCTCTCGAACAATCGAAAACGATTCAATTCATTCTGACCCGTCATGAACAAGGCGCCGCCTTCATGGCAGAAATCTACGGCCGGCTCACCGGCAACCCGGCCGGTTGCCTTGGCACCCTCGGTCCGGGTGCGACCAACCTGATCACGGGCGTGGCCGACTCCAATATGGATCGCTCACCTATGCTGGTGTTAACCGGCCAGGGATCGACCGACCGGTTGCACAAAGAGTCACACCAGATTATGGATGTGGTCAGCATGTTGAAACCGGTAACGAAATGGGCGGTGACCATACTCAACCCAAACACCATTCCGGAGATCGTGCGCAAAGCCGTGCGACTGGCACGAACCGAAAAACCGGGCGCGGTGCACATCGAATTGCCGGAGGATGTCGCGAGCATGGAAACCTCAAAGGTGCCGATGACGCCGCGCCGCTTTCGCCGGTCCGTGCCGGACAGCAAGATCGTCAACGAGGCGTTCGAGATGCTCAAGAAGGCAAAGCGCCCCGTCATTATCGCCGGCAATGGCTGTATTCGTAAGCGCGCAAGCAAGCAGTTAAGGGCCTTCTGTGAAAAAACCGGAATCGGTGTTGCCAGCACCTTCATGGCCAAGGGATGCGTCGACATGGACGCAGACTATTGCCTTTATACCGTTGGCCTGGGCAGCAAGGATCGCATCTCCATCGCAATCGACGATGCGGACCTGGTCATCACGCTCGGCTTCGACATGGTCGAATACCATCCGCAACTGTGGAACCCGAATGCCGACAAGACCATTCTGCATGCCGATTTTCTGCCGGCCGAGATCGACGAGCACTATCACCCGGAGACAGAACTGATCGGCGACCTTGCACACACCTTGTGGATGTTAAACGAACTCATTGATGCAGAATCGCTGCCGGAATATGACCTGGCGTTGCAGCGGCAATGCCGCCAGGACATGGCCGATGATTTCGCAGAATACAAAGATGACGAAACCATGGATTCCATTCGCCCGCAAAAAGCGATATGGGATGCGCGCCTTGTCATGGGACCGAACGACATCCTGCTATCCGACGTCGGCGCGCACAAGATGTGGATTGCGCGGCACTACCAGTGCCATGAGCCCAACACCTGCCTGATTCCAAATGGTTTTTGCTCAATGGGCTTTGCACTGCCGGGTGCTATTGCCGCCGGTATCGTGTATCCAGAGCGCCGCATTTTGGCGATTGCCGGTGATGCCGGGTTCCTGATGAACGTGCAGGAGATGGAAACGGCCGTTCGAATCGGCAGCAATATCGTCGTCATGGTGTGGGAAGACCACGAGTACGGGTTGATTGCCTGGAAGCAGGAGACTCACTTCGGCCGGCACACGGAACTCTCGTTCGGCAATCCGGACTGGACCCTGCTGGCGAAGGCCTTCGGCTGGAATGGCCACTACGTCAGAAATTCGATCGACCTGGCCTCGACACTCGAATCCGCATTCAATGAAAAAGGACCCAGCCTGGTCGTGATCCCGATCGATTATCGTGAAAATCCGTTGCTGACGAAAAAGCTCGGGGAAATTTCGTGCCCGATCTGATGCTGGAGAGTGCGCGGCCTGCCGTTGGCAGTCTTGCCGTTACCTCCCCATATGACGGCCGCGAATTGCAACAGGTCGCAACCAGCGGACCAGACCATGTCGAAGATGCATTGTCGGCAGCCTATGCCTTGTTTCGCGATCGAAAAGCCTTGCTTCCGGTGCCCGAGCGCATTGCCATTCTTAACAAGGCTGCGGCCATAATGAGCACGCAAATCGATGAGCTCACTTTGCTTGCGGCCAGCGAGGGCGGCAAACCCTGGAACGACTCCAGGGTCGAGGTATTACGCGCCATCGACGGTGTCCACCTGTGTATTGAATCGCTGCGTGCACATGCCGGGTCCGTCATTCCGCTGGGCACAACCAAAGCAACCATGGACAGAGCCGCTTTCACACAAAAGGAACCCATCGGAGTTGTGGTCGCGGTCAGCGCATTTAATCATCCACTGAATCTTATTATTCACCAGGTAGGGCCGGCCGTTGCGACAGGCTGCCCGGTGATTATCAAACCGGCTATCGACACACCATTGTCGTGTTTGCGCTTCGTGGCAATTCTTCGCGAAGCAGGATTGCCGCCGGCCTGGTGCCAGGTGATCGTCACTGCTGATAATGAGACCGCCGAAAAACTGGTCACAGATAAACGTGTTGGCTTCTTCAGCTTCATTGGCAGCGCGCACGTTGGCTGGATGCTGCGCTCAAAGCTCGCCCCCGGCACGCGTTGCGCGCTCGAGCATGGAGGAGCGGCGCCAGCCATATTGGCAGCGCCGTACAACAAAGACCTGGCACTGCCATCCATTTTGAAAGGCGGTTTTTATCATGCTGGCCAGGTGTGCGTTTCGGTACAAAGAGTGTTCGCCCCTGCTGCAGATGCCGCAGAATTTGCAAGTGCATTGGCACAGGCTGCAGAAAAACTGGTCGTTGGCGCCCCCGAGGACGCGGCGACCGAAGTTGGGCCACTCATTCGCAGCGGCGAAGTCGATCGTGTCGCCGAATGGGTTGACGAGGCCATAGCGGCGGGCGCGAAACTTCTGTGTGGCGGCAAGAAAATTTCGGATACCTGCTACGCACCAACAGTGCTCCTGAATCCGCCCATCGACGTTCGCGTTAGCACCATGGAGATTTTTGGCCCTGTCGTTTGTATATATGCCTACAAGGATCTGGATGCAGCAGTTAAGCAAGCGAACTCACTACCGGTCGCTTTCCAGGCTGCTGTTTACAGTGACAGCAATGACATCGCGATGCGCTTGTACAAAGAACTGGATGCCTCCGCTGTCATGATCAACGACCATTGTGCATTTCGCGACGATGTCATGCCGTTTGCCGGCTTGCGCCAGTCGGGTTTGGGTGTCGGCGGAATTCCCTACACCATCGAAGACATGCAGATAGACAAGATGATGGTGATCAAGTCCGCAGGGCTATAGCGATCGACTACTTTGGCACCACTTTATAAACGATGCCGGAGTCGCTGTCGGTCAAGAGGTAGATCGCACCATCCGGGCCCACACGTACGTCCCGAAACCGCGCGTCGAGTTCCGTAAACATGATCTCCTGATCGACCACTGCTCTGCCATTGAGGGTGAGTCGTCGCACTGTCTTTTCCGCAAGCGCTGCAACAAACAGGTTTCCTCGCCATTGGGGAAACGCTTGTCCCTGGTATTCCATCATGCCGGCAGGCGCGATCGACGGTGTCCAGTAGATGATCGGCTGTCGCATGCCTTTTGCCGAGGTAAAGGGCGATATAAAGGCGCCGGAATAATCCATGCCGTACGTAATGGCGGGCCATCCGTAGTTGATGCCCGGATTGATAATATTCAGCTCATCGCCGCCCTTCGGTCCGTGCTCGTGTTCCCAGACGATCCCGTTCTGGCTGACGAGAATAGCTTGTGGATTACGATTGCCATAACTGAAAATTTCAGGTCGCGCATCGCTGCGGCCGACAAAGGGATTGTCGTGGGGAATTGAACCGTCGGTGTTTATGCGCAAGACTTTGCCAAGCAGGCTATCGAGCGACTGGGCCTGTTCGCGAAAATCGAAACCGTCACCCGAGGTCACCAGCAAGGTGCCGTCCATCATCATCGCCATTCTGCCGCCGTAATGATGCGGCGTGTTTTTGTCCGGCGTGACGGTCAGAATATTTTTAACGTCATAAAGCGTCGCGCCTTTGAGCCTGGCGCTTATGACATGCAACGCGTTGCTTGAACGGTCGCCCGCGGCATAGGACAGGAAAATCCTCCCGTTATCCTGGAAATCCAGGTCAACCAGAACATCAAACAACCCGCCCTGACCATGCACATATACCTTCGGCACTTCATTTACCGAGTATTCAATCAGCTCGCCGTTGCGAATCATGCGCAGTCGCCCGGCACGCTCGGTTACCAGCAGTTCGCCGTTGGGCAAAAACGCGATCGACCAGGGATACTCCAGGTTCCTGGCAACGACTTTTACTTTGTAGTCGGCGGCCGCTGTTACCCCGGCCATAATCAGCAAGGCTATCGTCAGGAAAACAGACGTCACTCGGAGAATTGTTTTACGCATCGGCCGACTCCCGATTTTCAAATCGCGCAGTGAGATACGCGTACACCCAGCCTCCAGCCATGCAGCAACAGGCTACCAGCAGCATGCCGAGCGGCGTTCGTGCCGACGCGAGCAGGGTTCCGCCCATGAAGAATTTAATAACGATGATCCCGGCGGGAACTGACATAAAACCCGCAGCCATATACCAGATCATCCTGCTCCCGCCCACTATCCGAATCGCCCGCCGGGCAATGAAAAACGCGATCAGAAAACAAAGGCCGATCAACAGCAGTAACGGCACTGCCAGCCCAAGCAGATCATGCAATGTAGTCTGCAGGCGATCGCCAAACGATACCGTGAGTCCGAAACTTGTGACATCCGCCAGCACCAGTTGTGTCGACACGATGCTGGTCAATATCGCGGCATCGACCACCGCAATCAGAAAAAATGCGATCATCTTCATCATTGCTTCTTCCTCATCACTTATTCGGCAGACCGAACGGGAACAGGCACGTTACACAGGCCAATTTTGTCTGTCGGATCGACGAACCAGTCTTCAGCGCGATAGCGTCGGGCCTCAACCAGGTCCTGAAATGTATCTGTATCGGTGCGCAAGATGCTCAAACGAATGCGATCCGCCGCCGCAACATCACTGGCAAAGCGGATCGACTCAATTGGAACGTACTCTGCCTCACTTGCATAGAAGCCAAGCGAGCCGGTACCGCGCGGCAGCGTGGTAAGCAATTCCATCCCCTGCACGACCCTGCCAGCCAGTACAACATTGCGATCAAGATGCCGGGGGGAATGGCCGGTGACGACATACAGCTCTGCGCCAGTGCCACTGTCAGGCGCAGAGTCGCGACCGACACCAAGCATCCCGTAACAATGCGTCAACCACGCACGCCCATCACCATTGTCCTTGCCAACAGGAAACCCCTTCACAAAACCGACCTGATCCGCATAGGCATCGCGGCTGTCGATCGCGGCAAAAGCAAGGCCGGCAGCGTCCCGATAAAACTCTGCCCGAATTGACGATGCCGCATCGCCGCGAGACCGTGCATCGCTGCCGTCAGCGTCCGGATCGCCCCATTGCGCCACATAATTCTCCTGCGAACGAATGATCGCCGCGCCATCGAAAAACCGGGCTCTCGTCAGCAGCCGAATGTTTTCGATTACGTTTGGGGCGAAGTCAGGCGCCAGCTCCATAATCACCGTCCCGCCCGGGATTTTCATGTACAGAGTGAATTCCGGGTCCAGTTCACGCCAGTCGGATTCACCGGCCGCTTCCATTACCGAGCTCATGGTCGGTCGCTCATCTGCATACGAATAGCAACCGCCTGCGCTTAGTGCAATAAGCCCCAGAGTCAGTGCGATTCGGAAAAGCATCAAAGCCCCGTCACCCCTTTGACCAGGACGACCAACAGAATTGGCGGAATAACGAATCGCACCAGGATCAGCCAGAAATGATACATGCCGCTTTCCGACACATTGATCGATTCCAGCCTGATCTTGTTCGGAACGAACCAGCCGAAAAATACAGATGTAAACAACGCGCTAATCAGCAACAGAATGTTTGCTGCAAGAAAATCGATCGCGACATAGATGTTCATACCCTTCATCGCGGGTATGAATTCGAGCGGATAGAAGTGTGCCCAGTCGCCGAGTGAAAAGATCGTCACCAGTCCGACGATCCATGCCGCGATGACTGTGTAGAGAATCGCTCGCGTACGGCCTACATCGAACTTTTCCATGATCCAGAATGCGACGCCTTCACCGCAACCAATACACGAGGACAATGCCGCCGCGAACAACAGGATGAAGAATATGGAGCCAAAGATAATCCCGCCTGGCATCTGGCCGAATGCAACCGGCAAGGTGACGAATGTCAGGCCGGACCCCCCGGAGGGATCAAGTCCGAATGCGAACACCAGCGGAAAAATAGCGAAACCGGCCAACAGGGCCACGCCCGTGTCCGCGAATATGATGCCAACGGCGGATTTTGGTATTGAATAGTCTGCTGGCAGATAAGCGCCAAACGCGATCAAGGCACCCATGCCGATACCGATCGAGAAGAAGGCCTGCCCGATCGCCATCATGACTGTGCGTGCATTGACCTTGGAAAAATCCGGCTCCATCAGAAAAGTGGCGGCCGCTTTCATGTCGCCGCTCACGAAACCGTAGATGACCATTGCGAACAAAGCCACGAACAGGATCGGCATGAGCACTTTTACCGCTTTCTCGATACCACCCTGCACACCCCGTTTCACAATGAGGAAGATAAGAATATGAATAACAGTGTTCCAGAAAATCAGGCGGACGGGGTTCGCCATCAATTCGTCGAACGCCGACAGCGATTCGTCCTTGCTGATTGCATGCAG
>SMVB01147505.1_pt1 | contig 14798 bp, 8 predicted proteins | sample 2456461 | NCBI WGS metagenome assembly SMVB01 (sample SAMN11095934, study PRJNA526329) | marine sediment metagenome | biome: Marine sediment; feature: Surficial sediment; material: Deep marine sediment; isolation source: Hadal surficial sediment | place: Pacific Ocean | collected 2014-05 | depth 0-1... | reverse complement strand
TCTCTTGGGATTACCTGTGCACTGGTTTTGTTTTTAATGATCCAGCATTCAACTGGGTATGACACGTACCATAAAAATGCCGATCAGGTGTATCGGGTAGTTACCCATACAGAATTGAATGGAAATGAAAGTCATAGTTCAGGTGTTCCAATACCGTTGGTAAAGACATTCAGGGAAGAATTTGCACAGGCAAGCATTGTGGTCCCTGTAAACTACATAGTAGGAGGCCGTGTTTCCATTATTGACGATAATGATAAAGTCACAAGCGTTTATGAAGAAAATGAAGGCATTGTGTACCTGGATGAAAATTTCTACAAACTACTTGACCGCAAATGGTTAATTGGGAACAATGAATCAAGCCTTTTAAGGGCCAACCAAGTGGTTCTTTCTGAAAGAATGGCAGAAAAATATTTTCACTCCATTGATGTGGTTGGAAGAACGATCCAGATTGATGGAGTAGGACTTTTGAATGTCTCAGGGGTAATAGAGAATTTTCCAGAGTCTAAAACACAATTTCCTTTCGATATTATAATCTCTTATAAAACATTCGAAGGAATTTCCAATAACCTCGAGAACTGGTACAGCACCAGTAGTGATTTCCAGTGTTACGTCCTTATTCGGAATGAAATTGATGTTATTAGAATAAGACAGCTTATTCCAGCATATGTAGATAAATATTTTGGACAAGACAGAGTTGAAAAAAGGGACTTCGAATTGCAGCCATTAAGCGATATACATTTCGATCAGAATTATGGCAATTATACGTACCGAAGTGTTAGTAAAGAGAACATATGGGCGATGGGCATTCTTGGATTTTTTCTAATCATCACCGCTTGTATTAACTTTATCAACCTTTCCACAGCACAAGCAGTACAAAGATTTCGCGAAGTAGGAATACGTAAAATTATGGGAAGCAGTAAATGGAGCATTACTGTTTCCTTTTTTATGGAGACTGCATTTGTCACTCTGGTATCACTTGTTTTAGCCATTGGGTTTACTGAACTGGCGCTCTTTAAGGTAAATGATTTTTTGGATCTGCATTTATCCATTGATTTCCATGATGTGGAAGTATGGTACTTTTTGGTAGCACTCTGGATCGCTGTGAGCCTGATAGCAGGGTTCTATCCTGCATATATCATTTCAAAATATCAACCTGTTAACGCTTTAAAGGGGATTCATGGAATGGGGAAAGGCGTGGGATTCTTTTTACGAAAAGCACTTGTCATATTTCAATTTACAGTATCACAAGTACTTATCATTGGAACCATCGTTACATCCAGTCAGTTAAATTTCTTCAAGGATATGTCCGTTGGATTTAGGAAAGATGGAATCATTAATATTCGAATGCCTGAGAAAAATACCGAGCGCAATAAAACATTCAAAACGAAACTTGCCCAACTTTCAAAAGTTGAAATTGTCTCCCTTGCTTACAGACCCCCGGCTTCTACAAGTACTTCAGTTACGAATTTCAGTTATGAAAAAGATGATGTAAGGGAGCAAATGAATGCCCAGATTCTTGCTGTTGATGAAGATTTTCTTAAGGTATTTGAAATACCATTGATTCAAGGTGAAGGGTTAATTCCGTCAGACACCTTCAATCGTTTGGTGGTAAACATGGCGTTTGCTAGGGAGATGGGATTTCAATTTCCGGCAGAAGCAATTGGGGAATCCATCAATATGTGGGGCCGTGAGACAACTATATCAGGGGTGGTGGAAGATTTTTATACTGTTTCGGTGAAAGAGAAAGTTCGACCGGTGGCAATGTTTACCAATTCCAGAAACTATGAAACAGCAGCTGTTCGATTGTCGACAATGGGATTAAGCGGAACTATCAAGGATCTTGAAGGAATATTCAATGAAGTATATCCTGGCTATGATTTCAATTATGAATTTATGGATCAACAGTTCGCAAGATTTTATGAAGGCGAACAAAAGATGGCGGATATTCTTGTAGTTTTTTCCGGGATAGCCATATTTATTGGCTGTCTTGGTCTTTTTGGACTTGTTTCTTATATGGCAAATAAAAAAACTAAAGAAATAGGCATCCGAAAAGTGCTTGGAGCAAGCGTACCATCTGTTGTACTCATATTTTCGAAGGAATTCACCGTTCTGGTTTTGATTGCTTTTGGTATTGCTGCTCCGATGTCGTATTTCGGAATGAATCAATGGTTGCAATCATATGCTAACAAGATTGACCTTACGATAACAATGTTTTTAATGGGGATATTACTGTCAATGGGGATTGCTTTACTTACGATTGGGTACAAATCAATTGAGGCATCATTAGCAAACCCGGTTGATGCACTTAGAGACGAATAGAATGTTAATAAACTTTTTAAAAATTGCTTTTCGAAACGTTTTACGTGAGAAAATATTCACTACAATAAATGTATTGGGCCTTGCAATTGGGATAGCTTCCAGCATTGTAATCTTGATGCATATTCGAAATGAAACAGGGTATGAAAGCCACTTTAAAGATGCTGACAGGATTTACCGTGTTGGTGTTGGATTCATGAACCTTGGATCATTTGCTAATGCACCTGAACATCTCAAAGACGTTCTTGATGAATCAGCTTCAGGTATAGAAATGACTACAAGAGTCCGTAGGTCTTCGAATTTACGTGTATTTCTTAAGAATGACTTATTTGTTCAACCGGTTGTATTCAAGGTTGATTCAAATTACTTTGAGTTGTTCTCTCATAACTTCATTGAGGGGAATGCCACAACTGCTTTGGATAATCCCGGATCCATTGTTTTATCATTCGAAACTGCCCGGATTCTCTTCGGTGAACAATCAGCTATCGGAGAATCTTTAGTGGTTGGCAAAGACAAGGAAGCAGTAATTGTGACCGGAGTAGTTGATCAGCGGAATGATAAAACCCAGCTAAAAAGTAGCGTATGGTTACCAATATATTCTGAATTAAGCGGAAATACCAACTGGAATTCAGCTGTATTTTATACTTATTTTAAAGCGGAAACAGGCCAATCAGAAGAAAATATTTCATCGATTTTTGAACAACTTCGTCAAGAGTTAGTTTTCCCTGCTCTTAATGCTACGCAAACGTATGAAGAATGGAAAAACGGGGAAAGTGCTTTTCATTTTTATTTATCACCTATTGAAGATATCCACTTCAATTCAAAATTGAGTTTTGAACTTGCCGCCGGTGGAGATATTAATGTCATCTATATATTTTCGGTGGTTGCACTTTTGATTGTGGTAATAGCAGCAATTAATTTCATCAATCTTACCACCGCCAGATCTGTACGAAGAGCAAAAGAAGTTGGGATCAGGAAAACATTTGGAACATCAAGGGGCATGTTGATCCAGCAATTTCTATTGGAATCCATCGCTTTGAGCCTGGTGTCAATGATTTTTTCATTTGGACTGGTTGAAGTTTTCTTATTGATCTTCGAACAAATGACTGGTTCAGCACTTATTGAGGGTTTAAATTCGAGAATTCCATTGGTGCTAATAACAATAGGTATTACCATTTTGGTGGGTTTCTTATCCGGAATCTATCCAGCTTTTTACCTTACTACATTTAAGCCGGCGGACGTTTTGAAATCAAAAGTCGTTCCTGGTGGTTCTACAATAGGAAGGAATATTCTGGTTGCTTTTCAATTTACCATTTCCATCGTTTTGATTATCACATCACTATTTATTTATAATCAGTTGGATTTCCTGAAAAACAAGGACCTGGGATTTAGTGATGAACGTGTAGTTGTTGTCTCCAATGTCTCGGAATTAGGTCAAAATGCGGACGTTTTCAAGCAATCGATTGATGAAAAATCATATATTGAAAACACATCGCTCCTTACCAGATTGCCGGCTGGAAATACCATGTTGATTACTTCATACCAATCACAATATATGGATGAGTCAAAAAATCTCAACATGTTTTCCGGAGACCACCAAATGATCTCTACACTGGGTATTAGCTTGATTTATGGCCGTGAGTTTTCAGAGCAAATCGCATCAGATAGCAATGCTGTATTGATCAATGAATCCGCAGCAGGTGAACTACTTCTTCCAAATGACCCGATTGGGGAAATGCTAAATGACAACCTTACGATTGTGGGTGTTATTCAAGATTTCAATTTCGAATCACTTGAAAAGAACATTGAGCCTGTAGTTATTAAACTCGTTGATAATGGATTCAGGCTGGCGATCAAGGTATTGCCGGGCTATGAAAAACAATTGGTGGAAGACCTGAACAGGGAGTGGTTAAAATTTGAATCAGAAGAGCCTCTTGAATACTATTTTCTTGAGTCCAATTTCCTTGAAATGCTTGAAAATGATGAAAAGACAGCGAAGGCAATTGCATTGTTTACCGGCCTAGCCATTTTTATCTCTTGTCTTGGTTTATTTGGATTGGCCGCATACACTTCTGAAAAGAGAAGCAAGGAAATTGGAATTCGCAAAGTACTGGGAGCTTCGGTTATGAGCATTAACTATCTATTATTGGGAGGTTTTACAAGACCTGTACTTGCTGCATTTTTGATTGCAACGCCAACTGCTTACCTGATTGTTAACTGGTGGTTGCAAAATTTTGCATACAAAATTGAATTGTCATGGATGGTTTTTATTTCTGCATTTTTTATGGTTGGCATGTTGGCAACACTTACAGTAGTGTATTACGCAGTTAGTCTGTCCTGTCAAAATCCTGTGAAATCATTGATGGAAGAATAAAGGATGATTAGAAATATTTTCAATATTACTATAAGAACACTCAAAAGGAACAGCCTTTATTCAATTGTAAATATTATTGGACTCTCTGTGATTTTCGCATGTGTAATTGTCATGGCGCTGTTTATCAGATATGAATTTAGCTACGACAGCCACATTGCAAATGCAGATAAAATATTTCGTATAACTACGCATTGGGATACCTCGAGAATTCTTGCCACATCTCCACCACCATTGGCTGAGGTAATCAGAAATGAAATCCCTGAAGTATTGGCTGTGACCAGGATTTATAGACGGAATGATTTTACACTGCGAACCAGCGGAAATCAGGCGAATGTATTCAAGGAGACGAATATTCATTTGGCTGATCAAGGTTACTTTGAGGTATTCCAAAATCTGTTATTGGTGGGAAATCCGAGTACCGTTCTTGAACGCCCCAATTCCATTGTTTTGACAGAATCTATGGCAGAGAAATATTTTACAGGAGTTGATTACTCCGATCTTATCAACCGGGTTTTACTTGAAGGAAAGGATATCAGCGCTTCATGGGAAATCACAGGTGTGATGAAAAATGTGCCTCCAAATAGTCATCAGACTTTTGACGCCCTGGCATCCTCCGTCTCACTTCCATGGATTCATGAGAATCAAATCTGGACCTGGAGTAGCATGCATACCTATGTTCGACTCCCAGATAAATCTTCCTTCAGCTCTGTGAACCAGAAGTTAAAGAGCATTATCAATCTGCATGTAGTGCCCTTTTTAGGGTATTCGGCAGAGGAATATGCGACATCCGGCTCAACAGTTGAGTTCCAACTACAGCCTCTTTTATCAATTCACTTGAACTCAGCGTATCTCAAAGAAATTAAAACCAATGGAAGTATTTTAAACGTCAGGATATTTATGGCTGCGGGGATATTATTAATTCTTATTGGTGGCGCGAATTACGTCAACCTTTCAACCGCACAATCACTTAAAAGAACCCGGGAAATTGGGATAAGGAAGATTTTAGGCTCAAGTAAATTTTTCCTTCGGGCACAATTCCTTCTGGAATCTGCGGTTCTTTCTTTTTTAGCTGTAATAATTGCTTTGGCGTTGGTGGAGTTGTTTATGATGTTTTACGCAACCAATCTAGGATTTCATTTTGGTTTCAGTGTATTGCAAAACTGGGATATCACATTTATTGTTTGCTTCCTGGGAGTAGTGATTGGGTTGATGTCCGGGGCATATCCTGCTTTTATTCTCACACTGGTGTCACCTGCTCAGGCTGTTAAAGGAAATATTTCGGAAAAATCAGGTTCCACAAATTTTCGAAATGCACTAATTATTTTTCAGTTCTTTATTTCTGGTGGATTGATTGTTAGTACAGGGGTAGTGAATAAGCAGCTTGACTATATGCGCAGTAAAAACCTGGGTTTTGAAAAAGAAAATGTAATAATTATTTAAAATGATCGGGAAATAAATGAGCGGCGATACGAATTTACTGATGCCCTAATTTCATTAACTTCTGTTACTAATGCAGGATTTTCAACGGGAATCCCGGCACTCCTGGATTTCAATGTCAGAGATATCTCAGTTGAAAACGAGGACTTCGTTGATGGAATGCGGTGGTACCAATCTGATGACTCATTTCCCCGGACATTAGGAATGTCACTAGCTGAAGGCAGGTGGTTCAACAGGCTGTTGAAATCAGATACGGCTTCTCTGCTTGTCAATGAGGCTGCTATTGATGCAATGGGAATAGATAACCCGATTGGTAAAAGATTATTCATAAACAAAGGTGAGAATGATGAAAAGCGTGGGGTAATTGTTGGTGTTGTACGTGATTTTAATTCAGAATCACTTTATCATCCGGTTAAACCATTGGTGATTTCCTACTTAAATGATTTCACCTTTAAGGACTATATTGCGATCAAAATAAGCACAAATGATTTACAAGGTGCTATTGAGCAAATAAAAAATACCTGGGGAAAATTTGAGCCCAATATTCCGTTCAACTATAGTTTTCTGGAAGAAGATTTCAATGCAATGACAAAAGCTGAGTCAAATATGTCTTCGATATTCAAGTATTTTTCAACCATTGCCATTATTGTAGCCTGTCTTGGTCTTTACGGTTTAGCTGCTTATACTACATCGCTTAGGAAAAAGGAAGTTGGTATTCGCAAAGTTTTAGGTAGCTCGATTTTTAGAGTTGTGCTCCTGTTATCCCGGAATTATATCTTTCTGGCTTTGTCTGGATTTGTGATTTCAATACCTGTTGTATATGTTTTGATGACAAGCTGGCTGCAAAGATTTGCATTCAGGACTGATATGGATTCAACCATTTTCATATATTCAGGCATCGCACTTGTTATAGTAAGTATGGTTGCTGTTATAATCCAATCATTTAAGGCAGCCATAAGTAATCCAATTGCATCGTTGAGAGAAGAATAAAGTTCGACCCATGATCAATGTCGTTTTAGTTTTTCTGGTTGACTGAATTTTGAAGGATGATCTCAAGTTCAGATTCCTTTTGTAAAAAGTCCAGAAGAAGTTTCAGTTGCACTTTGGCACGGTTTAGATTGTGTTCAGGGTAGTCAATGGTGTAATAGGTATTTCCATTTAAATAGTCAGTCAAAAAACGTATGAATTGCGTATAGATAACGGTTTTAATTCCGGGAATAAGAGAAAGGATTTCCTGGTCAGTCATAACCGGCTCCAATACTGATAAATACCCTTTTGCCAATGAGTGGAATATCTGTACACTGAAATTCACATTTGGAAGATTTTCATCTTCTTCCACGCTATTACACATTGATCTGGCCATATCACCAAAATCATGCATCAAATACCCGGGCATAACCGTATCAAAATCAATAATTGCTTTGATATTTCCCAGCTGATCGAATAATACATTCCCAATTTTAGCATCATTGTGAGTGACTCTTTTAGGCAGGTCTTTAATTAGTATTTGATATTCAGATGAAATTGAACTGAGCGCTAGTCCATGTTCGATACAGCTTTTTGATGTATTAAGAATATTTTTAGTTGCGCTGTCAATTGCCTTCATGAATTGCTGAAAGCGCATTTCCGGATCGTGAAACCGTTTAATTGTTACGCCAATTAAAGATGGATCTACGTCAATAAAACACATTGAGAATTCGCCAAATGCTCTTGCAGTCTTTTCTATTAACTGCATGTCTTTCGTTTTTTCAAATACTATTCCATTGGGAATATATTTCAAAGCACGCCAGCATAAATTGTTGGCAAGAATGTGAGATTCCCCGGTTAAAGTATCAAGGATTTCAATAGGTTCATAAGGATAGTCGCACGACTTCAGTTGCTGTGAAATTCGTTTTATATTCCGATTTAATAATTGAGTATCTTCAAATACCTTTTCATTTATTAGCTGAAGAATAAATTCTTCAGTTGATGATGACACGTGGTATGTTTGATTGATATGACCACCGGATATCTGATTGATATCACAGGGTGAATTTGTATATCTGTGTGCGATATCATGAATTTCTTCTATCCCCATAGATCTGGTGGATAAACTCCCTTTTTAATAAGTTCTTTTATGTTTTGGATTGCCAAAGGCTTGTCTTCTTTGTAGGTAATACCAAACCAGGTACTTGATGAGGTATCAACTTTAATAATGGAGCCATTATCAAGCAATGATTGGGCTACATGGGGAATCAGGTATTCCGACTTCAATTCTAATTTATTGTTTTGTAAAAATCTTTCAAAACCTGTTCGAAAAGCTTGTTTAGCATTCTCTTGAAAGCACCAGAAATTCATGGATACTATGGGATTCCCATTTAACTCTGTGGTTTCACCTTCCTTTTTGTAATATATTCGATCATCTTCTCCCCAAATATCCTGAAGTTCTTCAATTCCGGTAAGCGTGCTATTAGAGTCTATTTCGCAAATGGCTCTGCTAACGGTACCGTTTTGTGACAATGTTGAATTTAATGGAAACCCAATCAATGCATGCGTGTTTACGTCAGTCTTTCTTTTAAAAAAGTCAAGTGCTTTCTGGTAGGACTCCCTTCCATAGAAGTCATCTGCATTGATTACGGAAAAAGGGCCATCAATAAATTTATCAATTGATAGCACGGCGTGTCCTGTTCCCCAGGGTTTGATCCTCTCGGGATTGATTAATTTCGATTCTTCCTGATTCGCAATAACCACTTCAATATTTGAAATTGATTTGAATTTTACAAAGTGGACACTGATATCTTCGCGAACAACCAAAATAATCTTTTTAAAGCCTGCTTCAATAGCATCGAAGATAGAATAATCAACAATCGCTTCCTGATTAGGGCCTATTGAATCTATCTGTTTAATTCCGCCGTACCGGCTACCGAGGCCAGCCGCCAGAATCACTAAATTGGGTTTCATCTATTATTTTGTACCTTTTCGACCTTTATTTAAAACCTGACAAAAGTATTAAAATGGAAATGAATCTTGGCTTAATCGATTGGATAATAATCGTTGCTTTCTTTGTAATATCTCTTATTGTTGGATTAGCCGTATCAAAAACTGCAGGTAAAAATACATCGGAATTTTTCTTGTCAGGAAGAAATATGCCCTGGTGGCTTTTAGGTGTCTCAATGGTTGCAACTACGTTTTCGGCGGATACACCAAATCTGGTTACAAACCTTGTACGTGAAAATGGTGTCTCTGGCAACTGGGGCTGGTGGGCATTCCTGTTGACAGGTATGTTAACCGTGTTTGTTTATGCTAAATTATGGCGTCGGTCAAAAGTTATGACGGATATTGAATTCTATGAACTTAGATATTCAGGAAAGCCAGCTGCTTTTCTACGAGGTTTTCGGGCTCTCTACCTGGGGTTTGTATTTAATACATTGGTTATGGGAACGGTCGCCCTGGCGGCGGTAAAATTTGGGGAAGTAATGCTTGGTATGCCTGGATGGCAGACATTGTTAATTGCAGGGTCAGTTACATTAGCCTATAGCGCTTTGGGCGGGTTAAAGGCTGTTGTTATTACTGATTTTGTACAATTTGCTTTTGCAATTGTTGGCTCGTTCTGGGCGGCATTTTATCTAGTTGGCCTTCCGGAAATTGGAGGATTGTCAAATTTATTAAGTAACCCGGTAGTCAGGGCTAAAATGAGTATGATGCCTGATTTTTCTGATGCAGCTCAATGGGTTCCTATTTTACTTGTACCACTGGCGGTCCAGTGGTGGGCTTCTTATTATCCAGGTGCTGAACCAGGTGGAGGGGGATACATTGCTCAGAGAATGTTTTCAGCCAAGGATGAGAAAAATGCGGTATCTGCTACATTGCTGTTTAACATTATGCATTATGCTTTGCGACCATGGCCATGGATAATTATTGCTTTGGCTTCTTTAATAATGTTTCCTGAACTGTCGGATATCCAAAAAGCATTTCCTACATTATCAGAAGATAAGTTGGGTCACGATGTTGCATACCCGGCGATGCTCACCCTGCTTCCAACAGGATTATTGGGATTGGTAGCTGCCTCATTGATCGCTGCATTTATGTCCACCATGTCAACTCAGTTGAATCTTGGAGCTTCGTATCTGGTTAATGATTTTTACCAGAGATTTATAAAACCTGAAGCTTCTGAAAAGGAGCTTGTCTGGGCAGCAAGAATCTTTACGGTAGTATCCATGATTATAGGTTGTGCGCTTGGACTTACTCTAACCTCGGCAGGCCAGGCATTTAACTTATTATTGCTGCTTGGAGCAGGCACCGGGTTGATTTATATATTACGATGGTTTTGGTGGAGGATAAATGCTTATACAGAAATTGTTGCCATGATTTCTTCACTCATCATTGCGGGATATTTCAGTTTTGCACACGATAAAATGGGATTTATTCCAATGGAAGACTGGCAAAAATTGGTAGTTGGAGCCATGTTAACTACTGTTGTTTGGATTCTGGCATGTTATATCACACCTCAAACTGATGAAAAAACGTTACGGAATTTTGTTAAATTAATAAAACCAGGTGGTCCAGGCTGGGATGTCGTGATTGAAAGTGCCAGAAAGGATGGAGAGGAAATCTCTACAGAAAAGGGGCAACTACCAAATGAAATTCTTGGGTTTGTCGTTGGCAGTGTGACTGTGTATTCTGTATTACTTGCGTCTGGTTTTTGGATTTACTCTGAATTTACACCTGCCATCATCCTGTCAGTTATTGCAGTTTTAGGTGCTTACTCACTAACCAGAATTCTTCAGAAGATACAATACGAATAGGATGATCAGGCTTTGGTCTTCTTCTTGAGGAAACTTTTAATATCAACTTCCTGCATGGTTTTTCGGGCTTTTCTACGTCGTTTATATTTGCCCTCCCAAACAAATCCAGCATCTGTTAATGCTTGAATGTGATGTTTTTTGACAAGACCCCGGCTTCGTATTTGAGCAACCCAACTTCCAAGCTTTTTAGTTTTGCCGGTCTGAGGTACATCAAAATGACCGTTTTTGGTATGGAATCGTTTTAACTTTCCAAGGTTTCTTGAAAACTGTTCATCTTCCATATTCCAAATAAATCCAATCCGGTTTAACTTTGAAATTCGATCGATTGATAACCGGTTCTCATTGTACAGGCGACGCATTTCATTTACCCAGCGAGAAAGCTTATGATTTTCCGTATCTTTTTTATAACTGACCTGGCTTACATGTAATGTTGAATGTGATTTTTGATAAGATACAAGTTGCTTGACTCGTTCATTGAATGACTTATTATCAGTTTGCCAGGGGAAGCCAATTTTTTCAAGTTCTTTTTTTCTTTCAGCAGGTAATTTCCCACTTCTGAATTGTCTTCTTTGATTTTTTGCCCAATTGTAAAGGGAACTCCAGGCATCATTTGGTTTTGGATATTTTTTTCCAGTATCTTTTTGGAATTTTTTTAATTCTAAAAAGTGATCATGCCACTTCTTATCCTGGTGCAGTCGATACGAGGAAACCATCTTGGTAAGTAAAAATAGATTATTGTGCTATATAAAAGTAAAACAAAGGAGAATTATAAAGTATAACGATAAAAAGAAAATCCTACATTAATAGAATAAAATGGCCATTTTAAAGCTATAACTGTCTAATAATCATCTGATAGAGCAAAAATTTCTTTTCTGTGCATCCATTTTCCCCTTGAAAAATCTGGGAACTTAACGGGCATGCTCCCCATTGCAATTGATTGTTCTGAAAGGGGACTGATGGCACTCCAGGCTGCGGCATCATACGCGTCTAACGGTGTTGGAGCTTTCTTTTTGATCGCTTCCACGAAGGCATGATCAACGAAAAAGTCCATTCCACCATGACCTGCGCCAATTGCTTTATCTTCATACTTTTTCCACAATGGATGGTCATACTTTTTGAGATACGCATCGTGAGATTCCCACCGATGTGCTTTTTCGCTTACACCTTCAATGTAGAGTGAATCATTTAAATCCATCCACAATCCTTTTGTGCCTTGTACCCTGAATCCAAGAGAATAAGGTCGTGGAAGATTTGTGTCGTGTTGAACCATCACAGTTTCTCCATTTGCTGTTTTGATAATGGTGGTAATAATATCGCCTAATTTAAATCGAACATTTGCATTGGGGTGATCTTTCCCTCCTTTATCCACGATATAATTGTGTAATCCACGTGACTTTGTTGCTGTAGCTGTCAGGTATTCAAACCGATTACCACGTTCGATTCCAAGCATCTTGGCAACTGGGCCAGCTCCATGTGTGGGATACAAATCACCATTTCTCTTTACAGAGTGTGCTGTTCTCCAACGTGCTTCAGAATATGCCTTTTCACCAAACTCAGCACCTACACCAGGCGTTCCGTTGTTAAATTTGATACCCCTCAAGTCATGTTCATATCCACATTCCATATGAACCAGTTCACCAAAAAGACCTTCTCGTACCATATTCATTATGGCCATGACATCACGACGATAACACACATTTTCAAGAATCATGCATTGTTGTCCTGTACTTTCCTGCGTATTTACCAAATCCCAACACTCCTCAAGTGTATTTGCTGCTGATACCTCCACGCCCGCGTACCTACCTGATTTCATGATATCAACAGCCATTGGAGTATGCCATCTCCATGGAGTGGCAATAATTACGCCGTCAATTTTTTCATTGGACAACATATTGCGATAATCTAAATCACCATTGGAATAGGCGTGTACTTCCTTGTGACCAGCTTCCCTGATCATTTTCTTCGCTGCTGAAATTGAGTTAGGGTCGATGTCACAAATGCAGGTAACTTCTACATCTTCTCTTTGAAGAATAAGGTTCAGGTGGCTTCGTCCTCGTAGTCCAACCCCAATGAAGCCCATTTTTACCTTGCGATCGTCTTTCCCGAAAAGAATATTCGGAGTTGATAAAACGGACAATCCAACTCCAACTGCAGTGGTGTTTTTAATGAATGTTCTTCTTTTGATTCCTTTGCTATCCATTTTTCTTCGTATTTAGTGATACAATTATACAACCCCAAATGTATTTTCTAAGCCTGCAATTCTGTTTGTTGGAAAAAATTACAGAATAAGTGAGAATTGATCTTATTTGTTCGTGTAGACACAACTTGGCGATTAAAAAAGAGACTATCCAGGTACATTTAAAAGTGTTTTACAAAGCAGAAGCCACTTAAAAGTCATAACGAACCACCTTACTTGGCTTGTATCCTATTCGGTCGGCGATTGTAAAAAGTGTTCCAGAATCAGATTTGACAGGAACGGTGTAAACAGTCCATATATCCCCAAGCTTTTCTCCTTCTGAAATTAATTGATAGCCAACAGACGCCCCGTCAGTACTTGATGTAATGGTCACCATTCCATTGGATTTTGTGATTTGAGGTTCCTGGGTTACTGGTTGTACATTCCCAGGCCAAAAACCAGCAATCAAATCACCTTCATCGATGATCCCTTTATCCTCCATAGATTCCATCCAAAGATTACAAGCTGCACGCAATTCAGTTAGTTTCTCCTGATATTCCGGATTTTCTACAAGGTTGTTGATTTCGTGCGGATCTTCCCAGGTATCAAACAGTTCTTCTTCTGGTTTTGACTCTCTGAACCATTGATTCTGTACTTCATTTAATTCGCCGGCATTTCGCATTTCCAACAAAACTTTCATCGTGTTAATTCGTTCGCGGTAGGCAAGTGGAAGGTAATATCCTTTGTCCTGTTTAAAATTCCTGAGATATTTATATCGCTTGTCCTTTACAGCTCTGATCATATCTTTTTCCTCGTCCATCCGATCGGCTGCTGCGTAGATGTATTTTCGATCTTCTTTGAATCTCGAATTGCCTTCAAACGCCTGGCCTTCCATGTATTCGGGAATATCAATTCCTGCAAATGAAAGTGTAGTAGGAGCAAAATCGACAAAACTGATTAATCGATCATCCACTGTGCCTCCATTTTGTTTGTTAGGATATCGGATAATCATGGGGAGTTTGATTCCGGAGTCATACATCAACCTTTTTTGCCTTGGCAGTGGGCCGCCGTGGTCTGTGTACCAGACCACAATTGTGTTTTCAAGCAAGCCATCTTCTTTAAGCTGATCTAGTAGGAAACCTACTTGTTTGTCCATTTCAATGATATTTGAATACATCACACGCATATCATTGCGAACAATCTCAACATCCGGCAGGTAGGGTGGTACATTTACTTCTAAGTCCTTAGGTACATTCCAAACCCACTCTGAAGAATCAATCCTATCGCCCCAGTTATAGTTGCGAACATTTTCTGGAAAATCTCCTGAGAAACGTAAATTTCGTTTCATTGGTGGTCCGAAAAACTGACTCTCATGTGTAATTTCGAAATTAAAGATGGAGAAAAATGGAGTTCCTTCAGGTCTGTTTCGCCAGTGCGCTCGAATACTTGATTCATCCCAGGCGGTTAAGGTGTGCCTGAACTGGTAATCTGTTTTTGCATTATTGGAAGCATAGTATCCCTCCTGACGCATAATTTCGCTTAACATTTTCACCTCAGGCGGAGGCACAACTTCGTAAGGGATAAGACCTATTTGCTCGAGCTCTCCAAACAATGTGCGCATATTATGACCCCCACCGCTTGTAGGATATGTACCGTAGCAATGGAAAACCTGCTGGGCGCGCAAACGCCTGAGGGAGAATATACATTGGTG
>SMVB01282147.1_pt1 | contig 14808 bp, 9 predicted proteins | sample 2456461 | NCBI WGS metagenome assembly SMVB01 (sample SAMN11095934, study PRJNA526329) | marine sediment metagenome | biome: Marine sediment; feature: Surficial sediment; material: Deep marine sediment; isolation source: Hadal surficial sediment | place: Pacific Ocean | collected 2014-05 | depth 0-1... | reverse complement strand
TGCCAAGGTTTTCGGCAAGGAGCGCGTGGCGTGGCGATGCGGGGCATCGCGAGGCGCGCGCGACGCCGTCCGAAAGCCTTGGCAAGCCGCCGGCCCGGTCGTCCACGCGGCCCGCCGGAGGGCGTCGGAAAGCCTTGACGATGCGCCGCATCGCCGGCGGCTTCCCTCCTACCCGACGGGCCGCGTGGACGATCCCCATGGGTCATTATCATCGCTCCTTGGTATGAGGTCGGGGTCCGATGAAAAATGATGCCTTGGCCCGAGTGGCCAGCGAGCACATGAAAGTTCTGGTCGTCGACGACGAGCCGGAGATCGTGCAGGAAGAAGTCGAGCTTCTTTCCCGCGCCGGCTTTGTCTGCGAGGCGGCCGGCGACGCGCGCGCGGCGATTGACAAGATCGTCGCCCAGCCGGAAATCGCCGTGGCGGTGGTCGACATCAAGATGCCGGTGATGTCGGGGCTGGAGATGGCCCGACATCTGCGCGACACCCTGCCGCCCGAGCGCGACCTGGCCCTGATCGTCGCCACCGGGCACGCCGGCGTCGCGGAGTCGATCGCGGCGCTCAAGCTCGGCGCGCTTGACTTCCTTACCAAGCCCTTCGCCCCGGAACATTTGGTTCACGCCGTCGGACGCGCCGTCGAAACGGTGCGGCTGCGGCGTCTGGAGCGTGATTTCACGGCCCAACTCCAGGACCGGCTGGATCGGCGGACCGATGAGTTGGTCCGCGCGTGCCGGGTCAAGGACACGTTCCTGTCCTTGATCAGCCATGAGCTTCTCACGCCACTGACCACTATCGTCGGGGCGTCCGATATTATCGCCGCGGAACATCAGGCGGCGGGTGACAAGACAAGCCAACCACACAACAAGGCGATCTCCGAGGCCGCCGCGAAACTGGTGCGCATTGTTGAAACCATCCTCGAGCTGGTCGACTTGAACGCCGGCGAATTGGTGTTGGAAAGAAGCGACTTCGACGTGCGCGATATGATCGGCGAACTTGTCGAGGCATTCCAGCCGCGGGTTGTGGCGGCGTCGCAACGGCTTGAGGTGGATATCGCGGCGAATCTGCCGCGGATTTGTGGCGACCAAGAGCGCATCAAGCAAGCGGTCGGCAACCTGATCGAGAACGCGATCGCGTTTTCGTCGCCCGGCGGCGAGATCCGGCTCAGTGTCGAACCCGCCGGGGACGGCATTGCCCTCTCGGTCGCCGACCGCGGCAAGGGCATGAGCGCGGAACAACGGGCCGCCGCGTTCAAGCCGTTCTGGCAGGCCGATGGCGGGGCGGACAAAGAGGTCTACGGCCTCGGCCTCGGCCTCACCCTGGCGCGATTGTTCACGGAACTGCACGGCGGCGAGATCGCGTTGACCAGCGCCCGTGGCGAGGGCACGACAGTCACCATGACCCTGCCGGCAAACGGGGCCGGCGCATGAAGGGCCCCCGCGCCGGCGCGACGTCATGCGAGGCTCCAAAGCGGGCCAGCTTTCCGGGCTGCTTGCGGCTGCCAAGGCGGTGGGAATACCTCCAGCTGATCGTCCTTGCCTGCCTGGGCGTGCTCGGAACCCATTTCAGCCTTCCACTTTTCTTCGGCGTCGATTTTCTATTCGGCAGTATCGCGACGCTTATCGCCATTCGCCTTTTCGGAACATTGTCGGGATTGCTCTGCGCCGCGCCCGCCGCCGCCTATACCTATCTGCTCTGGGAGCATGGCTACGCGATTCCGATTTTCATGGCCGAGGCCCTGGTCGTGGGGTTCGTGGTGTGCCGCGCCAAGACCGAAAATTTCATTCTGGTCGATGCCGGGTTCTGGGCGCTTCTGGGCATGCCGATGGCGTGGCTGTTTTATACCAACGCGCTGCACATGGACGCCACCGCGGTCCAGCTGGTGATGCTCAAACAGGGCATCAACGGCGTCGCCAACGCCGTGGCGGCAAGCCTGATTCTCAACGTTCTCGCCGCCAAGCATTGGTTTGGCTTCTCCATCGGGTATGGAAAACAGTCCTTGCGGCAGACGCTGATCAACCTGTTGTCCGCCGTTGCCTTGGCGCCGGCCCTATTGATGGCGGTTATCGCCAACCGTGACGAAATACACGAGACGCGTCGCGAGATCGCGGAGGATTTATCGGCGCGGTCTAGCCATCTCGCTAAAGAACTCGATAACTGGAATGCGCATTACGGCCTCATGACCCGTGCCACCGTGGGGCGGTACTTATGGTCGCACTCGGAACACCGGGGAACGACCGGAGAACAATTCAACGAACTTGTTTATGACTTGCCTCATGTCGCGGGTATTCGTCTCATCGATTCGAACGGCCAGATAATGCAATCCACCTGGGATTATTATCCGTCATCGATCAAGAAAATCGACCCGCACTTCGAGAGTTATCGCGCCGCGCGCGAGACAGGCGAAGCGTTGATGGTGCGTTCCCAAGACCGCCACGATCCGGATTGGCATTTGGAGCTCGTTGTGTATTTGTCGGCGATCGACAGGGGTGGCGCCTACGCGGTGCTGGATTTGTCCGCGGATTACCTGCGCAATGCCTTGCCGATCGAGTCGGAAAACGAGGTGGCGTGGATTGCGGTGGACGCCAACAAGCGCATCTTGGCCATCGGAGATCCAGGCGCGTCGTTGCCGACGGGTCTCCCGGAATTCCTTGATCAGGCGCGCCCCATCGGACATGGCGTGTTCGAGTTCCTGCCGGTGGACGCGACGGGCCCGGCGATGACTCGTTGGCGCCAAGCGGTCGTTTTTACCAAGATAGAAATTGGCCACGAATTTCCTTGGTCGCTGATCGTCACCCTGCCGATGCGCGACCGGATCATTCGACTTCAGCAATACATGGCTAATAAGTTCATTTTGCCCATCATCGCACTCGGTGTCATGTTGCTCCTGGTGCCCATGCTGAGCCGAATCGTGACCGCGCCCTTGACGCGCCTCGCCTCCATCACCAGACGGGTGAGCATGGCGGAAGGCGACTATTCGCAATTTGACTGGCCGTCCAGCTCCGTCGGAGAAATTTCGTCGCTGTCGGACAGCTTTCGGAAAATGGTCGAAAGGCTTAGCCGCGAAACCGCCGAGACGCGACGCGTCGCCGACGACCTGAGCCGGCTGATCGACACGGCGAACGCGCCGATTTTTGGCGTCGACGCCAACGGCCGCGTGAACGAGTGGAACCAGACGACGCGGCGCATCACTGGCTACGACAAGGAACAGGCGATGGGCCGCGACCTGGTCGCCGAATTCATTACCGACGACTACAAGGCCTCGGTGAAGGCGGTCCTCGACAAGGCGTTGCGCGGCGAAGAGACGGCGAACTACGAGTTTCCGCTCTACACCAAAACCGGCCAACGCGTCGACATCCTGCTCAACGCGACGGCGCGGCGCGACAGCTCGGGCAACATTGTCGGTGTCGTCGGCGTCGGACAGGACATTACCGAATGGAAAAAGGCCGAGGTCCAGCTCATCCAGTCATCCAAATTGGCCACCTTGGGCGAAATGGCGACCGGTGTCGCGCACGAGCTGAACCAGCCGCTCAACGTAATCCGCATGGCCGCCGATAACGCGGCGGCGCGGATCGGGGACGGCGAGCTGGACGCGGACTACTTGCGCGCCAAGCTGGAACGGATCGGCGCCCAGACCGAACGGGCGGCGGCGATCATCGACCACATGCGCATGTTCGGCCGCAAGTCGATGGATAACATGACCCCCTTTGACCCGAGGGAGACCGTGGACGGCGCGATCAACATGGTGGGGCAACAACTTCGCCTGTCGGACATCGAGGTGGTGCTGGACCTGCCGGAGACCTGCCGCCGGGTCAATGGCCACGCGGTCCAGATGGAGCAAGTCCTGCTGAACCTCCTGGCCAACGCCCGCGACGCCATCGCGGCGAACGGCGGCACTGAGCGAAAAATCACGGTGGCGATCGATGACGGCGCGGCCGACAGCGTTGTGGTCAGCGTCCAGGACACCGGCGGGGGCATCGCGCGCGACGCCCTGGACCGCGTGTTCGAGCCGTTCTACACGACCAAGGAGGTCGGCAAGGGGACCGGCCTTGGGCTGTCGGTGAGCTACGGCATCATCCGCGACATGGGCGGCGTTATCGAGGCCGTCAACGTGGACGGCGGCGCCCGGTTCACCATCACCCTGCCGGTCGCCGCGCGGAACGCACGGGACCAAAACCTGGTGGCCTGAAACCGCGCCGGGTCGCGGCGTCCGCGGTCAGTCGGCAAGCTTGGCGAAGGTGGCCGCGAAGCGGTCCGAGTTTCGCCGAAACAGCTCCAGGAGTTCGGGATCGAAATGGCTCGGGTCGGTCCGGCCGTCGCCATCCAAAATAATGCCGAGCGCCTTGTCATGGTCGAACGCGGGCTTGTAGGGCCGCTTCGAACGGAGCGCGTCGTAAATATCGCCGAGCGTGGCGATCCGGGCCTCGACCGGGACGTCCTTGCCGCTCAGGCCACGCGGATAGCCGCCGCCGTCCCAGCGTTCGTGATGCGCCCAGGCGATGTTGGCCGCGGAGCGCGGCACCGGATGGCGGGAACCGGACAGGATGCGGTGGCCGATTTCGGCGTGCCGCTTCATCACCACGACTTCGTCGGCGGTCAGCTTGCCGGGCTTCAGCAGCACCGCGTCGGGCGTGCCGATCTTGCCGACGTCGTGTAGCGGCGCCGCCAGTTCGATGGTCTTCACTCGCTCCGCCGGCCAGCCCAACTCGGACGCCATCAGTCCCGCGTAGACGCCGATGCGCCTGATGTGGTTGCCGGTCTCGGGGTCCTTGTACTCGGCGGCGACGGCGAGGATATCGAGCGACTCTTCGTAGGCGTCCTCGAGGTCCTGCAGCAGAGATTTTATCTCGCCGGTCTTGGCCTCGACCTCGGCCTTCAGACTTTCCTTGAACAACCGCTCGGACTCGCGCAGGTAAAGCATCCGGTCGGTGCGTTGTACGACGTGGCCAAGGTGTTTGAGGTCGACCGGCTTGGTCAGGAAGTCCTGGGCGCCCAGGCGCAAGGCCTCGATCGCCTCTCCGGCGCCGCCGTGACCGGTCAGGATGACGAACTCCAGGTCGCGGCCGATTTCCGCCTTCGCGGTTGACATCAACTCCAATCCGTCGCGGCCCGGCATCCTGATGTCGACCAGAACGATGGCAAGATCGGGGTCGTCGTGCAGCGCCTCCAGCGCCGCTCCGGTGCCCGGCGCGCTCACGCAGTCGTAGCCCTTGCGCCCGAGATATTCGACCAACTCCTCGCGGATCGGCGCTTCGTCATCGACAACCAGAATTTTGTGCGTCATGCGCGTGATCCTTCACTCGTCCGTCGGTTCGAGAAGGCGCCGAATCTGCTCGCCAAGCTCGCGCAGGCTCAAGGGCTTTTTCGCCGTGCTCGTGGCGCCCGCCGCAATGGCCAATTGGAGGTCTCCGGACGAATATTGTCCGGTGATGGCGATAATCGGCACGTCCGGATCGCGTGAGCGAACGCGGCGGATCAATTCGTATCCGTCCATCCGCGGCATCCGCAGGTCGGTGAGGATCAGGTCGGCCCGGCGCGCCTCGAACTCCGTCCATGCGCGCGATCCGTCCTCGGCCCGCACGACACGGTACCCCTTGTGCGCGAGATACTCCGCCAATTCGTCGCGGATATCGGACTCGTCATCAACGACCAAAATTTTTCGGGCCATCGCGCCCCTCCCTGGGCGTGGTCACACGGCGTCCGCCTTGGATTCGGCCACCGGCAGACTGATCACGAATTCCGCGCCGCCGTCAACATTGGCGACTTCGATGGTGCCGCCCATGTCGGTGACGATGCCGTAACTGATCGAAAGCCCCAAGCCGGTGCCCTTGCCGGTCTCCTTGGTGGTGTAGAACGGCTCGAAGATACGGGAGATTTGGCCTTTGGGGACGCCGCCGCCGGTGTCCGAGACGACTATCGTGATCCTGCCCGTCGCCAGCGAATCCTCGACCGTCAGGCGAATTCGGCCCGGGTTCCCGCTTCCCTCCCGGGTCGCCTCGATGGCGTCGCGGGCATTGCCGATGAGGTTGAGCAGCACCTGTTCCAGCTGGATCCGGTGCCCCATGACCGAGCGGCACTCCTCGGGCAGGGTGATTTCCACATCGATCTCTCGCAAACGAAGCTGCGCGCCAATCAGGCCAACGGATTCCTCGACCACCGAACACGGATCGATCGCTTGCGGCGTCTCGTCCGCCTGGCGCCCGAAAATGCGCATATGGTCGATGATCGCCGCCGCCCGTTCGGTCTGGGCGCTGATCCGTTCCAGCTTTTCGTTCAGGTAAGGCGCATCCAGTTCGCCGTCCGCGATGCGCATCGCCGCGTTTTCGGCGGCCATTCTGATCACGTTAAGTGGTTGGTTCAATTCATGCGCGACCCCGGTCGCCATTTCGCCCAACGTCGCCAGTTTGGACGCCTGGATGAGCGAGGCTTGGGCTTGCCGGCGTTGGGTGATATCGCTGAAACTCACCACCGTGCCGACGATTTCGCCGTCCTTGTGTATCGGGACGGCGAGATATTCGACCGGGAAACTGGTGCCGTCGGCGCGCCAGAACACTTCGTTGTCGCGGTGCACCCGGCTGTCGGAGTCGATGGCTCCCTGGATCGGACATTCCTCGTGCGGATAGGCTTCCCCGTCCGCCTTGGTATGGTGCATCAGCGCATGCGCGTTCCGGCCCAGGAGCGCCTTTTCGTCAGCCTGTCCGAGCAGTCGCATGGCCGCGGGATTGACGAAGGTCAGGCGTCCGTCCAGATCGCCGCCACACACGCCCTCGGCCACCGATTCGAGCACCAGCCGAACCTGGTCCTCGCGCTCGCGCAGCTCGCGTTCGTGCCGATTTCGTTCGGTGACGTCGCGAAAGATGCCCTGGGTCGCCATCGCGCCCGATGCCGTGATTCGTCGGACGATATTGCCCTCGACTTCGATCAACCCGCCGTCCTTGCGGATAAAGGTCGCCGGCACGTTTAGCCGCGGACGGCCGGACAACACCGTCTTGAAGATGTCGGCGCAGTGGTCCCGGGAGTCCGGATGAACCAATTCGAACATGTTCCGGGTTCGTATTTCGTCCCACTCGTATCCCAAGGCATCCAGCCACGCCTGGTTGACGAACAGAATCCGGCCGTCCGGGTCGACGCTCTGGATCAGGTCGTAGGCGTTCTCGATCAAGCCGCGATAACGGTCCTCGCTTTCGCGCAAGGCCCGTTCTCCGCGTAGCCGCTCGGTGATGTCCTGGCCGACGCCGATCACGCCGACGATGTTGCCGTCGCGGTCCAACCGGGGCGTTGCGTTCAAAAGTATGTCGACGCGATCGCCGTGGCGGTTGGTCAGCGGAAGATCGAAGTTCTCGGTCGGTTGTCCCTTCAGCGCCCTGTCGAACACCTCCTTGACCGAGGTCTTGTTTTCGTCGGCGACAAATTCATCGATCAGGCTGCAATTCAGGACCTCGTCCTTGTCGTAACCGGTCAGCCTGCTTGCCGCGCGGTTCCACTCGACGATCCGCGCGCGCTCATCGACGCCGAAGATCGGCGCGTTCGCGGTTTCGACCAGACGCGTCAGGTCGTCGGCGACACGTTCGTGTTCGCGGCTCGCGCGTTGCAGTTCCTGTATCGAAACGTCGGCCCGTTCCTCGGCCTTTCGGAACAGGACCAACATGTTGATCAACAAGCCCAAGAGAACGCAAACATAGGCCAGCTTCTTCAACAGGTGGGCGGCATCGAATTCGAAATCGAAAAGTTGACCCGAGAACGACATGAACACCGACTGCCCGAGAACGGCGACGATCAGGGACATCACCAACCAGTGTTCGAACGGTTCGACGCGCCAATGCCCCTTGCGCAGATAGCCCACCAAGGCCGCCAGAAAAAACGCCGCCGGCACGAATTCCTCGGGCCGGTGAAACAGATATTCCGGGTAATAGGCGCGCGGCAGGGGAACCAGCGCGAACAACAGGAAACTTGCCACCGTGAGCACGCAAGCGACCCCGTAAACCGTGCGTTCGCGAACCCGCCCGTCGAGACCCGCGCGTTCTTCCCGCAGCCAGGCCAAGTAACTGAGCAACATCATGGTCGAGAGAAACAGCCGCGACGCGATCCAGCTCCACGGGATCAGAGACGGCAGCGACGAGGGAAAATTGTCGGCGAAAAACGACGACGTGACCACGGTGTGATAGCCGTCGAGAAACGCCGTTCCGAGAAAGCCGGCGCCGATGAAAAGGAAGGTGTTGGTCTTGCGGCTGTAATATCGGATCAGGGCCATCACGCCCACGATCAGCGCCAAAAGCGTGGCCAGCGCTTCCATAATGCTGTGCAGATCGGAACTGCCGCGCCACCCCGATTGGCGCAGGTACGCGTATCCGACAAGCAGACCGAAGGCGACAACGACATATGCCGCGATCCGCCGGTTAGCGGTCGTCGGCCTATTCACCGTGTCGGAAGCGACCCCGCTCACCGGCGATACGCGCGTCTCCCTCGATTGGCTCATTTTCCACGCCTTCACCCGTGTTCAGGCGGCGTCTACCCGACGCGGGGTCAACCACGACCCACGGCCGCAATCATCATACCACGGTGGCCGCGCGCTTGGTCGGCCCTCGGGGGCGGCCGGTAAAAACAGTTGTCGGCGGCGATTTCTACAACGCCGATCGCCAATCCGCCGCGCGCGAGAACTCCCTTATTTTTTGGTGACCTTCGCCGCAAACAGGTAACCGGCGCCGCGGATCGTCTTGATGTAGGGCGATGCGTCGAGATCGGATTCGATCTTGCGTCGCAGGCGGCTGATCAGGCCGTCGATGCCGCGATCGTATCCCGCCCATTCGCGACCGTGAATCCGGTCGAGCAGATGATCGCGCGAATGGACGCGGTTGGGGCTTTCCACCAGCGTTCGAAGCAGTTCGAATTCGGCGGTGGTCAGCGCGACGTCCTCGCCATCGGGCCCGGTGAGCCGGTGCGCGGCCAGGTCCATCCGCCAACCACCGAACTCCGCGATTTCCCCCGCGCTCCCGGGCTCGGTCTCCGAGCCCCGGTAGACGCTGCCCTTGGTGCGCCGCAGCACGCTTTTTACCCGAGCCGCCAACTCCCTGGGGCTGAACGGTTTGGTGATGTAATCGTCGGCGCCGATCTCGAGCCCGACGACGCGATCGGTTTCCTCGGTTTTCCCGGTGGCGATGATAATTCCCACGTCCGATTTACGGCGGATGCCTTGGGCCAGATCCAGGCCGCTGTCACCGGGCAGCATGAGGTCCAGGACGAACAGATCGATTTCCTGCTTTTCCGTCGCCGCCCACATTTCCCCGGCGTCGCGCGCGGTGACCACGTCATAGCCCTCGCGAGTCAGCGCTTCGCTCACCTCGCTTAGAATGTCCGGATCGTCGTCGAGCACCAAAACCCGTTGCATGGGTTCCCATCCGATCGCCTAACCGGCGCCGCCGCGCCTCCGGGATGGTTTTAACTCAGTTTGAGACAATTTTGCACGGAACTTGGAAATTACGGCCATGTTCGCCGGCGAGAATGTCGACGGTCGAGTCGACCGCCGAAAGGACAGGAGTATGACACCGCCGATTTTGACGCACGACGAAATCGAGATGCTGCTGGTGGTGCCGGCGGGCGCGCCTCGCCAGGAAAAGGTTTCCCCTGTCTCGGTGGACATCGCCGTCCTTGCCGTGGATGACGACAGCGAGGCGGTTCAGGAGATCGTCGAGTGCGTTTCCGACCTCGGCATGACGTGTTTCGGCGCGTGCGACGCCTCGCGCGCCCTGGAGTTCGTCGAAAACGAGCCATCGGTTGGCATCGTCATCACCGACCTCCGCATGCCCGGACTGAACGGGATCGAGTTCGCCCACCGCCTGGGCCGCATCCCCGGGCGGGACATCCAATGCATCATGGTCTCCGGTCACGGCGTCATGAAGGACGTGCAGCGGGCCATGCATGAGAACATTAGTGATTTTCTGACCAAACCGTTGAATCTGGACGATCTGGCGGCGGCGTTGGAACGCGCCACGAACCTGACCGACATGGCGATGGGGCGGGTCGTCGAGGACCTGATCGAGGCGCTGATCGACAAGAACGTGATCATGCTGACCGACCTTCCGGCGCCCGCCCAGCGGAAGGTGATGGCGCGGCGCGAGCTGCGTGGGCGATCAAGCGACCTGGCCGATCTGGTGGACGACGGCGACGGCGACCCGTGGCGCGACGAGCGACTCGGCGCGCGGACGCCGGGGCCCGCGCAACGCACCACATAATGTCCCTCCGGCGGCGTCGCCACCCACCGGCCGCCCGAGGCGCGAACGCCAAACTGGATGCAAAATGTGTCTCACAATGAGAAAGCGCGGTCGAAAACGTGCCCGTTCGGCAAAACAGCGGTTCGCCGTACAAACCGCGCGCGCGAAGGAGAAGCCCCGATACCAAGTCGGGGAGCCAGGCGCGCGCGCGCGGAGGTCGTCTTTCTTGGTGGGAGCTTTCGGCAACCGATGCCCTCGATTGGATGGCATATGGCTTGCTTTCCCTACGATGTTGGTTGGAGACGAACCGGTGACCGAAAATCGAGCCGCGAGATCAATCCGATGAGGAAAGTTTCGGCGCTTCGCCGCTCCATCAAGTTTCCAGTCGCCGCAATGATCCTCGGAGCATTGAGCGCGCCCCGCCGTTCGACCGCCGCCGAACCCTCCGGCTAGACGACATGTCCATTCGCCTCAAGACCTTTCTGGGCATCATCCTGATCGAGGCGGTAACGCTGTTTCTCGTCGTGTGGGGCAGTTTCGATATCGCCGCGCGGTCGCGCGAAGAGGAATTGTCGCGGCGAGTCGGAATCGCCAGCGCCTTGTTCGCCGGAACCGCCAAGGAAGCGATTCAGACCGGCGATTTGGAAGCCTTGGACGCGCTGGTCGAGGATTTCGCGAAAACGCCCGGCACCACCTATGTGCGGGTTCGCGACCAAGAGGGGACCGTGCTGACGGCGGCGGGAGACGCCGCGCATCTGGTCGCGCCCGCCGCCGTGGACGCCGCGTATGCGGGCGTCACCGATGGGGTCTTTGACGCGGTTGTCGCCGTGGCGGACGCCGACCGGGTCATTGGCCGCGTGGAAATGGGTTTCTCCACGGCCGCGATAGACAAGGTCGCCAAGCGCGCCCGCGCGCGCATGGTGACTATTGCCGCTCTCGCCTTGGTCCTCGCCGGTCTCTTCTCGTTCGTGCTTGCCCTGTATCTGACCCGCCGATTGGACCCCGTCAGGCGCGCGGCGGAACGGATCGCCGCTGGCGACCCGGAGGTGAGGATCGGCGCCGACGGATCGGACGAACTGAACCAAACCGCCAAGACTTTCAACGCCCTGGCCGAACGTTTGACGGTGGCGCGCGCGGAACTACGGTCCCGCGAGGACAGCCCGCGCAACGTCCTGAACACGGTCATCGATGGCATCATCACGCTCGACGGGAACGGACGTATTCAAAGCATAAACTTGGCCGCCGAGAAGATCTTCGGTTACCCGGCCGCGGAATTGATCGGCCGCGGTATCGCCATCCTGGCAAGCGATATTTGTGATGGCCGGGAAAACAGCCTGCTTCATTGGTTGGGAACAAAAGGGCAAGACGCTCTTCTCGGGGTCGTGCACGAACTGGAAGGGCGCCGCAAGGATGGCTCTAGCTTCCCAATGGATTTTTCTCTCAACCAGAGCCGCGTTGGCGATCAGAAACTGTACACCGCGATCGTTCGCGATATTACCGCGCGCAGAGAAAGGGAACGAACCGGTGAACGCGCCCAGCTCCGACTGATCGACGCGATCGAGCACATGCCGGCCGGTTTGGTTCTCTTCGACTCCGACGATCGTATTACGGTGTGCAACTCGCAGTACGCGGCCTGGTTCCCCGGAATGCGTGACTTGTTGGTTCCGGGTACGCACGTGGAACAGCTCATCCGATTCTGGGTCGAGAACCAGATGTTCGCGAACGACGAGGATGATACGGAAGCGTCAATCGCGAAACGCTTGGCCCGGTACCACGATTCCGACGAACCACGGTTGCAGGCCTTGGCGGATGGGCGGTGGTTCCAGCTCGTCGACAAGAAACTAAGCGATGGCGGGACCGTGCGGATCCGCGTCGAGCTCACGGAGCTGAAACGGACCGAGGCCGCGCTGCGCGACGCGATGGAACGCGCCGAGGCGGCCAGTAAGGCCAAGTCCGACTTCCTCGCGGTCATGAGCCACGAGATCCGCACCCCACTGAACGGCGTGATCGGCATGTGCGACTTGCTGGCGGACACGAAACTGGACGCGGAACAACGCGAATACGTCACCGGCGGGCATCGATCGGCGGAAGCCCTTCTCGAGCTAATCGACGAAATCCTCGACTTTTCCAAAATCGAGGCGGGACGGCTGGAACTCGAGAATTCGCCCTTCGATCTGCCGCGTCTGGTCGCTAGCGTCGGCGATATCCTGAGACCGCGCGCCGCGGCCAAGAACATTTCATTCAACATAAGCATTGCGCCAATCGTGCCGCGCGTGGTGGTCGGGGACCCGGGCCGTCTGCGGCAGGTGCTTCTCAACCTGGCGACCAATGCAGTCAAATTTACGGTCGAGGGTGGCGTGCTAATTAATGTCGACGCGGATATATCGAATCGACGACGTCCCCGGTTGCGTTTCGAAGTGATCGATACGGGCATCGGCATCGCTCCCGAAAATCACGGCGATCTCTTCGTCGGGTTCAACACATTGGATCCTTCGTACAAACGCAAATACGGCGGCACTGGATTGGGGCTCGCCATCTGCAAGAAGCTGGTGGAATTGATGGCGGGCTCGATCGGCGTCGACAGCGTGCTTGGAGAGGGTGCTAAGTTCTGGTTCGCCGTGGACATCGAATCGGCGGCCGACCAGATCGGCCCGGCCGCGCCGACGGTCCCGTGCGCCGCGACTTCGCGGTCCGGGCGCCTGCTGGTCGCCGAGGACAACCCGACCAACAGTCTGGTCTTCAAGAGAACTCTGGAAAAAGCCGGCTATCGGATCGACCTCGCCGCGAATGGAGCCGAGGCGGTGGAGGCGGTGCGCCAAACTCGCTATGAGGTGGTCCTGATGGATGTGTCGATGCCCGATATGGACGGCTTGGAGGCGACACGGATCATTCGGTCCTTGCCCGCGCCGGAATGCAACGTTCCGATCATCGCGTTGACCGCTCACGTCACGCGCCGCGATCGCGAGAGGGCGTTTGACGCCGGCATGGATTGTTACCTGACCAAACCGGCCCGGACATCGCAGATTCTCTCGGCTATCGATTCCCTTTTGCAAGGCACCGAAGACACGCGCCGGCGCACGGACCCGATTATCGCCGCGCGGGAGGCGGTCCTCGACGTCGAAGCGCTGCGCCAGCTTGGCGAAGATGCCGGATGGGAAGCAATGCCCGACCTGATTTCATCGTTTCTGGCGAATTCCTCCACGCGGGTTCGAGAGGTGGCCGAGGCAGTGAAATCGTGCGACATCGACAAAATCGAGCACGAAAGCCACGCCCTGAGAAGCTCAGCCGCGACTTTTGGCGCCATGGCGCTGCACAGCCTGTCGGGGCGGATCGAAGACGCGTGCCGGAATGGCGAGACGAGCCAGGCGCTTGGTTTTTGCCGCGAACTCGATGACGCGCGCGCGGCGGCGGCGGCGGAATTGGGCGATTACCTGACCGCCATGCGGCGCGCCGGGTCGGTGTCCTGACCGAGGCGAGACCGACCCTGTCACGCGGCGCTTCGTTTGACTGGCGCGACATTCTTGATGGTGTCTCGCAGTCCGGCGCCGAGATCCGTCTCCGCGCGAAGCAGAAGGCCTTTCCACGCCTTGCCCGGTTCACCCACGGAGACCCGAATGTCGCCGAGACGCGCCGGCATCGCTCGTATCTTTAGGCCCCCTCCCGTGATCACCGAAATCACTTTGGCGAGTTCGCGCACCGACGTCGATTTTCCGGTGCAGACATTGTAGATCTCGGCGCCCGTATTATCGCGCGCCATGACCGCGATCAGGAATCGGACGACGTCCTTCACATACACGAAATCGCGCACTTGCTCACCGTCGCCATGGATGACCACGGGGTTTCCGTGCACGAGACGATCCGCGAAAATCGAGATCACGCCCGAGTAGGGCGACGAAGGGTCCTGGCGCGGTCCGTACACGTTGAAGAAGCGCAGGCCGGTGTTTGGAACCTGGTGGATCAACCACGCGACGCGGCCCTGAATCTCGCAGCCCAATTTATCGGCGCCATACGGCGTGAGCGGCCGGGTTAGATCGGTCTCCGACAGCCGCGCGCTGGCGGTGTCGCCGTAAACCGCGGCCGACGAGGCATAGACTACCCGCGCGGCGGGGCGCCCTTGGCATGATCGCGCGGCGTCGAATACGTTGACCGCTCCCGTCAGGTTGGTCCTGTGCGAGCCGGTCCAATCGTTGATCGACCGTTCGACGGACGCCACCGCGGCGAGGTGGAAACATCCGTCCATGCCATCCATGCACGCGCCCACGACTCGGCGATCGCCGACATCGCCGACGATCAGTTCCGCCGCCGCCGGCACCTGCTCGCGCTTTCCCGTGGATAGATCGTCGAGGACGCGAACGGTGTTGCCGCCGTCCACCAGGGCGTCGCACAAGTGCGATCCGATGAAGCCGCAGCCGCCAGTGACAAGATAGCTCGCCATGTAATTGCCCCTGTCTGGTTGGTTCGGGCGGCGCGTTGCAAACAACTTGCCACGGGCGGGGCGGCCGAATCGGCGCGGATTTCCACGGCTTCCACGTCCATTGTCCGAATGCAAATCGCGGGACTCCACAAGTCGCGACTCAGGTTGAGACGCAGATCTTGCGGATGG
>SMVB01217009.1_pt1 | contig 14809 bp, 13 predicted proteins | sample 2456461 | NCBI WGS metagenome assembly SMVB01 (sample SAMN11095934, study PRJNA526329) | marine sediment metagenome | biome: Marine sediment; feature: Surficial sediment; material: Deep marine sediment; isolation source: Hadal surficial sediment | place: Pacific Ocean | collected 2014-05 | depth... | reverse complement strand
CGTTTCCGAACTTAACAGAATCGCGAAAACGCTCTATGTCCTAGTTTGGTCGCGTTTTCGGACGGAAAACCGGGTCCACTTTTCCTGAAAACGCTCTAAGTCCTTGTTTGGTCGCATTTTCTTAACGCGAACCGGTGTCCACTTCGCTCGAAAATGCTCCGATATCTTCAATGGCGCCTCATTCGCCGGTTATTTGATCTGTATGCTGAACCATGACGCCTGGCGCTCACTATCAAGCAGCCATCGAGATTCTCGAGGCTTTCAAAACATCGCGCTTGCCACTTGACGCTTTTCTCGATCAGTGGTCTCGAAGCCATCGGTTTGCCGGTTCGAAAGATCGCACCGCAATCAAGGAAATTGTTTACACGGTCATGCGCCGGCGGGCGGAATTTGTTTGGCATATGGGCAGTGAACAGCCCAGAGCCCTGGTTCTTGCGCAACTGGCATTGGAAACCCTTGTGCCGCTCGATGCTGCCCGGGATCTGTTCGATGGAAATGGCTACAACCCGGCACCACTGACGGACGCTGAGGCCGAACGGTATCAAAAGATAGGCCATTCAAAGTCGGACCCTGTTCCGGAGCCTATACGCGCCAACTATCCTGAATGGCTTAAAACCGAATTTTCATTTCCCAAGGGGTCGGACGCATCAAAAGAATGGCAAGCGATGTCCCGTCGCGCGACGGTCGACGTCAGAGTCAACACGCTCAAAAAAGATCGGGATGCGGTCATGGAAGAGTTGGCACGGCAGGGCATTGAGATGCGCCCGTGTCCCTATAGCGGCATTGGGCTACGCATGGATCAAGCGGGGGCATCGACACGCTTTATCAATCTGCGAAGCCAGCGGGTTTTCAAAAGCGGTTGGGTGGAATTGCAAGATGAAGGGGCGCAAATCGCTGCGCTGCTGGTCGACGCCCAGCCAAAACATCAAGTGCTCGATTTGTGTGCCGGGGTCGGCGGCAAGACACTGGCGATGGCGGCCACAATGGAGAATTCCGGTCAGATTTTTGCGGCCGATATCAACCAACGGCGCCTTAATCGTATGAAACCGCGCCTCCACAGGGCCGGGGCCCACAATGTTCAGTTGCTACCGCTTGCAAAAAAGTGGTTATCGGCAGGCGATCCGATCCTCGATGAATTTTCAGGTCATTTCGACCGGGTTTTGCTCGATGTGCCTTGCAGTGGCACGGGTGCTTGGCGCCGCAACCCGGATGCGAAATGGCGCTTAACGCCGGATCACCTTGGTGATTACGTGGCACGGCAGCGCGAAATCCTTGAGCGCGCAATGCCCCTCGTCAAACCCGGGGGCCGGCTGATCTATGTCACCTGCTCCCTGCTGGCGCGGGAAAATCAGGCACAAATCTCGGGCTTTTTGGCGGCTCACGAGGAATTTTGCGGCTTGAGTACCGCCAAGATTGCCGGTCAAAGCAGGCATGTGGCGGGCGATGGTCTGATGACGGCCGGGGCGAAATTGGCCGACTATTTGCTTCTGAGCCCGGCCACAACCGCTACCGATGGCACATTTATCGCAGTGCTTGAACGGCACGCATGACTCGTCTCTAATAGGTTCATAAGTCGACGGGGACAGCGCCCGGTCGATTAGAAAAACGGCAGATTTTGATGCGCAACGCTTTGCTATTCTTGGTCCTAACGATTGCCGCGGCCCTCGTGGGCAATCTGGTTTTGACCAACCAGACCATATGGGCGCCAAACGCGAAGGCAGCCACATCTGCGTCGAACCACCTGCTTCAAAAAGGTATTGAGGAGCTGGAAAACAGCAACCTCGCCGGTGCCATTCGGCTTTTTGAACAGGCAGTGACCGCCAATCCGAAAAATGCCAGGGCATTTAGCTATTTGGGACAGGGTTACGGTCAGGTCGGCAATACGACGCGCGCTTACAAGTATTATGGCATCGCGCTTGACATCGATCCAAATGAGGTTAAGGCCTTGAGTTGGAGCGGCCAGGTTGACTTGCGCAACGACAGGTTCGATTTGGCGGGTAGAAAGCTGGTACGTCTTGAGCAGGTATGTGGTCTCGTGTGCCCCGAATATCAAAGCTTAAAAGACGTGCTTGACAATCTCGATCCGAAAGACTGAGTTGACAGAATCAACCATCGAAAGCGGTCCTAGTGTCGATCCTCATACGGACCGTGTGCTCATTATAGACTTCGGTTCTCAGGTGACCCAACTTATTGCGCGGCGGGTTCGTGAGAGCGGTGTTTATTGCGAGATCGTACCGTTCAACAAATCCGCCGAGATGTTGGCGGCGTTTGCGCCGAAGGCCATCATTCTTTCGGGTGGGCCGGCAAGCGTCATGGCACAAGATACGCCCCGGGTAACCGACCTGGTCTTCACGATGGGTGTGCCCGTGCTTGGGATTTGCTACGGCCAACAAGCCATGGTCGCCCAATTGGGCGGTCAGGTTGAAAATGCCAGCCATCGTGAATTTGGCCGTGCGCAGATTCGGGTGCTCAGCAGCCCGGCCCTTTTTGACGGTATCTGGCGAGAAGGAGACCGCGACCAGGTATGGATGAGTCACGGTGACCGTGTCATCGCTTTACCAAAGGAATTTCATGCCATCGCAGTCAGCGACAATGCGCCCTTTGCGGCGATTGCCGATGAGGCTCGACAATTCTACGGCGTGCAATTCCATCCTGAAGTCGTTCACACGCCTCGTGGTGCCGAGCTGTTGCGCAACTTTACCCATCGCGTTGCCGGCTGCGCCGGTGATTGGACCATGGCGGCGTTTCGCCAAACGGCGATCACCGATATACGAGATAAGGTAGGCAAAGGCCGCGTTATTTGCGGCTTGTCGGGGGGTGTTGATTCATCGGTAGTCGCCGTATTGCTTCACGAAGCGATCGGCGAACGGCTTACATGCGTGTTCGTCGATACGGGCTTGTTGCGGGCTAATGAAGCAGAGCAGGTCGTGACACTGTTCCGCGATCATTACAACATCCCTTTGGTTCATGTGGCAGCGCAAGACCTCTTCCTCGGCAAGCTAAGCGGCGTTTCCGATCCGGAGCAAAAGCGAAAGACCATCGGCGCCACCTTTATCGATGTCTTTGATAAGGAAGCGGCCAAGATTAACGGCGTCGACTTTCTCGCTCAAGGCACGCTTTATCCCGACGTCATTGAAAGCGTCTCCTTTACCGGCGGCCCCAGTGTAACCATTAAATCCCATCACAATGTGGGCGGGTTACCGGACCGGATGAAACTCAAACTGATCGAGCCGCTCCGCGAATTGTTCAAAGATGAAGTGCGCGCCTTAGGCCGCGAACTGGATCTACCCGAGGCTTTCGTGGCACGCCATCCGTTTCCCGGCCCGGGTTTGGCGATTCGCGTGCCCGGAGAGGTGACGCAACAAAAGTTGGAGATCTTGCGTAAGGCGGATGCGATTTACTTGGATGAAATCCAAAAGGCCGGGCTCTACGATGAGATTTGGCAGGCTTTCGCCGTGTTGTTGCCTGTCCGAACCGTTGGTGTGATGGGCGATGAAAGAACCTACGAATATGTCTGCGCGCTGCGGGCGGTAACCTCAACGGACGGAATGACGGCAGATTATTATCCCTTTTCCCATGATTTTCTCGGTGGCGCGGCAACGCGGATCATCAATGAAGTCAGAGGCATCAACCGGGTGGTCTACGATGTGACATCAAAGCCCCCGGGGACCATTGAATGGGAGTGAGGGGCGCCGCCGATTTATTTCGTTGCTAGAGCATTTTCGAGCGAAGTGGGCCCGGTTTTCCTGAATGCGTGCTATTTCAAGCTTTCAAGATAGGCCAGCAAGTTGTCGATCTGCTCCGACTCGAAAGCGAATTCGGGCATCTGAACAGTTTCGTGTTGATTGACGGAGATGCCTTCGGCCAGCGCCTCAGCCAAGAATTCCACAGGCCATCTTTTGACCACTTCGCGAAACGGCGGCGCTTCAGCCACGGGACTGGTTCGCCCGCGGCCGACTTCGTGGCAGTCGGCGCAATAGGTGATGGCCAAATCACGGCCCCCATCCACATCGCCGACAGCCGATTGGTGGGGCAGCATAAATTGCTGCCAGGCACGCTGTCCCCTATTGGATTGGATGAAGAAAGCAAACGCCAAAACAACAATGACAACGGCAAAGAGACCCGTAAGCACTTTTTCAGGATTACGCATCTTGCGTTTCTCCTAGAGTGTTTCCAGGAAAAGTGGACCCGGTTTTCCGTCCGGAAACACGACAAAACAACAACTTAGGGTCAGGTTTTGATTCCATCAAAACCGGAAAGACCCTAAAGCTGAAGCCGATCTCATGGGCCGGAGCCACATTGAGCCGGGCGGCCCCTGGCATGGCCAAGTTGGCCGGGCGAAGGCGTTGTGAAATATACAACTATTAATTGTGTCCGCCTGCTTTTTGTCGCAATCATCCATGATCGCTAACACGGGCATGGCAATAAGTCACAAAAAATCCGGTCGCAGAGCCCTGGCAACCCCATTAACCGGCATTTGCGCATGGCAGCGATAATCGCTATGTTTCGTCGCCTTTGTCGATCGGACGACATGGAGCGTCTGGCAAAGTGGCATGCATAAACCGATTCAACATTTGGCTCCAGGATCTGAAAGATCCACGGGACCGGGAGGTGTCGCATGTCTAGCCAAGCTTATGTGAAGAGAACGACGGTCACTAAAATCCGCGCTCGTAAAGGCAAAGATCCCATTATTTGTTTGACCGCCTATAGCACGCCTATGGCGCGGTTGCTCGATCCCCATGTTGATTTGCTGTTGGTCGGCGATTCGCTCGGTATGGTTCTCTACGGCATGGAGACGACACTTGGCGTCACCTTGGCGCACATGATCATGCACGGCCAGGCCGTATCGCGGGGCGCCAGGCAGGCTCTTGTGGTGGTCGATATGCCTTTTGGAACCTACGAGGAAAGTCCTGAAGTGGCCTTCCGCAATGGGTCGAGAGTTATCCGGGAGACCGGCTGTATGGCGGTAAAGATTGAAGGCGGCGCGCGCATGGCCAAGACGATCGCCTTCCTGGTCGAACGGGGCGTACCAGTGATGGCCCATGTCGGGCTGTTACCCCAATCGGTTCATACCAAAGGCGGCTACCGTGTCGTTGGCCGCGATCGGGCCGATTGGCCGCCGATCGAGGCGGATGCCCAGGCCGTTGCCGAAGCGGGCGCCTTTGCCGTCGTTCTGGAAGGTATGGCGGCCCCTCTCGCGGCTCGAATCACGAAGCAGGTGGCCATCCCGACCATCGGTATCGGGGCATCGAACCAATGCGACGGCCAAATCTTAGTGACCGAGGACATGCTCGGAATGACCGAGCGGGTGCCCAGCTTCGTCAAAATTTATGCCGATCTTGAAGCCGGGATCACGGAAGCAGCCAAATCTTACGCCAATGATGTGCGCGCCCGCGCCTTTCCCAGCGCATCTCATGCCTATGCCATGAAAAACGGCCCTCGCCTGGTCTCCAAATAGTCGCCGCTTTGGAAGATGGGTGTTAGAGCCGGTTTTCAGCGTTTGCCTCGGAGCTTGCGAGGCGATACGTTACCGGCCGCGAGCGAGCGATTTTTGTCAAAAGATGTACCGGCGGGCGGACTTTGCGGCCGCTCCAAAGCCAGGGATGGGAGTGAAAGTTGAGCGACATCTTCCGAGAGGTCGACGAAGAGATCCGCCGCGAACATTTCGGGGCTCTTTGGCAACGTTACGGCAAATACCTGATTGCGTTTGCCACGGTCATTGCTCTGGGTACGTTGGCCATTTCAAGTTGGAACAGTTACCGCGACCGTCAGCGTGTTCAGCAGTCAGACCAATTCATAGCGGCCATGGAGCTGCTTGAGCAGCAGGACAGGCCGGAACAGGCGGTCAGGGCATTTGATGCGCTGGCGCAACAAGCTGGCGGTGGTTATCGTGTGCTGGCGCACTTTCAAAAGGCCGCCGCTTGGCAGAGAGCGGGCGATTGGCAGCAGGCGGTGAGCGTCTATGATGAAATTGCCAATGACGGCAAAGCCGATGCACTTCTTCGCGATTTGGCGCAGGTCAAGGCGGCCCATATTCTGGTCGACAAAACCAGCCCAGACGATTTAAGGGCGCGGCTTTCGAATGTGTTGGACGAGTCCAATCCCTTAAGGCTTTTAGCCAAGGATGTGATTGCCTTCGCCCTTTTCAATGCGGGAGACATAGCGGCGGCACGGAATGAATATGAACTTCTGTCGTTCAATCCCTTAACGCCACCCAATATGCGCTTTCGCGCCAATCAAATGCTGGCGGTTTTGGGCCCAGGCCCGAATCGGGTTCCGATGGAATCACTCAGCACGCCGCTGCTGGCCGAGGAGCAAGACGTTGGCAACGCGGTTTCAGGCAGCGAGACGGCAAGCGAAGCCGAACCGGAAAGCGTTACAGGAAACACCGAACAGTAAGTCCGCAGAGGGATACAAAAAATGCCAAGCCAGCAAGCTCCACGGGGAAGCGTACCCATTGTTGAGCAACGAGCGATTTGGATAGGGCTGCGCTTGGCCGCCATCGCAATTGCTGTTCCGCTGATGTTGGCTGGTTGCCTGCCATCGCTGAGCGATCTCAACCCACTGAATTTGATTGCTGGCAATGACGAAGAGGATGAAGACCGCCTGCAAGGCGAGCGTATTTCCGTTCTTAGTCTCGAACAAACGTTAGAAGTAGACCCTGACCTTGCGGATATCGAAGTCGCTTTGCCGCCGCCCTATGTGAATGATTCATGGCCGCAACCGGGCGGCTACGCGACCCACGCCATGCATCATCTCCAAATACCCGCCGATATCAAAGAGGTGTGGCGCGTCAAGGCCGGTCAAGGTTCCCAAGGCGGCGTGCGGCTGACGGCGCCGCCGGTTGTCGGCGATGGAACGGTCTTTGTTCGCGACGCGGTTGCCAGTGTCAGTGCGTTCGATGCCGTATCGGGCAAACGCCTTTGGGAAGTCAATTTGAAGCCGCGCAAAACCAAATCTTATATGGGCACCGGGGGTGGCGTTGCCTTTGCTGAAGGCAAGGTTTTTGCGTCGACAGGTTTCGGATTTATTGTTGCGCTTGACGGCAAAACCGGAACCGAAATTTGGCGCCAATCGCTGGGTCTTGCCATACGGTCGGCACCGACGGTAAGTAACGGCCGCCTATTCGTATCGACATTTGACAATCAATTATTTGCGCTATCCACGACAGACGGCCGGATTTTTTGGAATCACCGCGCGACACCGGAGACCGCAAGATTATTGGTCAGTTCCAGCCCCGCTGTGTCCGGTGATATTGTCATTGCGCCTTTTTCGTCCGGGGAAATTTTTGCTCTAAGGGTGCAAAATGGCCGCGTTGCCTGGAGCGACGCTCTCCAGAGGACGGGTCAACTTACGCCACTGGCGACCCTTAACGACATTGCTGGACGGCCGGTTATTGATCGCGGACGGGTTATTGCCGTCAGTCATAATGGTCGGATGGTGTCGATCGACCTGCGATCCGGCGAACGGGTGTGGACGCGCGATATCGGCAGTGTGCAAACGCCGTGGGTGGCAGGGGACTATATCTATGTGGTGAGCATCGATAGCGAAATTATCTGTCTATCCCGTCGCGACGGACGCATTCGCTGGATTACCCTGCTACAACAATTTGAGAATGAGAAAAAGAAGAAGGGCCCGATCTTTTGGAGCGGACCGGTACTGGCCGGAGATCGGCTTATTGTCGTATCGTCGCATGGTGAAGCTTTGTCGGTTTCACCTTATACCGGCGAAATCCTTGGCCACATTGATTTGCCCCATGGCAGTTTTATCTCGCCAATTGTGGCCAATGAAACGGTCTTCCTGTTAACGGATGATGCTAAATTGATTGCCTTGCGTTGATCGGTCAGGGTCGAGTCGGGCAGAAGGCCGTAAATCAAAATGTATACTGTTGCGATTGTGGGCCGCCCCAACGTCGGGAAGTCGACACTGTTCAACCGGCTTGCCGGCAAGCGGCTTGCCTTGGTTGACGACATACCTGGGGTCACGCGAGATCGGCGAGAGGCTGAAGCGCGGCTTGTTAACCTAACCTTCCGAATCATCGACACCGCGGGTTTTCAAGACGTCACGGGCGAAGTTCTGGAAGCTCGTATGCGTGCGCAAACCGAAGCTGCGATCAAGCAAGCCGATATTTGCCTTTTATTGATCGACGCACGGGCAGGCGTGACCACCCTCGACGAATTTATGGCAGAGACGTTGCGTGGTGCGACGGCCAAAGTCCTTTTGCTGGCCAATAAGTGCGAGGGCTCGGCCGGCGAATCGGGCATCTATGAGTCTTATGCTCTGGGCCTGGACGATCCCATCGCCATTTCCGCCGAGCATGGCGAGGGCATGAGAGAGCTTTACGATGCACTCCGGAACATCATGGAGATCGACCAGGAAACGTTGTCGTCCGAGGGCGAAGAGGGGCCGTCCGACCATGCCGACACGGCGCCGCCGCCCGCCCTTCGTATTGCGGTGGTCGGCCGTCCCAATGTGGGGAAGTCGACATTGGTTAATCAGTTGCTTGGCGAACAGCGCTTACTGACCGGGCCTGAGGCGGGAATTACAAGGGATGCCATCAGTGTCGATTGGCAGTGGCAAGGACGGCAGATCAAACTCTATGACACCGCAGGGATGCGCCGCCGCTCGCGGGTCGCCGACAAACTGGAAAAGCTTTCGGTGAGCGATACCTTGCGCGCGATCCGTTTCGCCGAAGTGGTCATTCTCCTTATTGACGTGGCGAGTCCGTTTGAAAAACAAAATCTCCAAATTGCCGATCTGATCCATACCGAGGGACGGGCGATGGTTATCGCCGTGAATAAATGGGATTTGGAAAAGAACCGGAAACGAAAATGGCGAGAACTGACCGAACAATTGGAACGGTTGCTGCCACAAATGCGGGGTATCCCGCTGGTAAAGCTATCGGCGTTAACCGGGCAGGGAATGAACGCTTTGATGGACGCGGTGGCACGGGTCTATGAAGACTGGAACGCTCGGGTCAAAACGCCCGAACTCAACCGCTGGCTTGTGGAAATGGCTGATCGCCATCCCCCTCCGATCACCAAGGGGCGTCGCATTCGCCTCCGATACATGTCGCAAATCAAAACACGTCCACCGACATTCGTGTTGTTTGCGTCCCATGCGGCGCAATTGCCGGATTCTTATCGGCGATACTTGGTCAATGGCTTGCGGGAGGCATTTGATATCCAGGCCGTTCCCATCAGGTTGCGGATGCGTCAAGGCAAGAACCCATTTGCGCCGCGCAAATAATCATCGCGACTCGATCCAATCCCGGAAATTGATGACTTGTCCCGTGCCGGTATACGCCGCATCAGCAAGTTCGAGAAAAAGTGATGCAATATCATCCGGGTGCGGCTGTGTTTCGGGGTCTTCTCCAGGCATGGCTTGTGCGCGCATGCCGGTTCGAGTGGCGCCGGGATTGATGACGTTACAACAAATGTGAGTTTTTTGATTTTCCGCGGCGTAGATGCCGGCAACCGCTTCGAGGGCGGCTTTGGAAACCGCATAGGTCGACCAGTAAGCCTTATGGGTCTTGGCCACACCCGAACTCACAAAGATGACCCGGCCGGCTTTCGATTGGCGTAATAGCGGATCCAGCGACCGGATCAAGCGCCAATTCGCCGTTAGATTGACGTCCAGCACCTGCTGCCATTCCTTGGGGTCGATATGGGCAAGCGGGGAAAGGGTGCCTAAAATAGCGGCATTACCGACCAGGATATCGAGCTTGCCCCAGCGCTCGTTTATTTGTGCGCCGAGGCGGTCGAGGGCGGCAAAATCCGTCAGATCCAAGGGAACCAGGGTCGCGTGGCCGCCCAATGATTTAATCTCATCATCGACCTCCTCCAAACCCCCAACGGTTCGGGCGATGAGAATCGTATGAGCCCCCTCTTTGGCGAAGGCACGGGCAACCGACCGACCAATGCCGCGTGAGGCGCCCGTAATAACCGCCAGGCGCGCCTCAAGCCGCCCGGCGGGCCTTGATCCATCCGCCATTGTGAAAACTCCGTCGGCGTGCGCTTATGCCGTTTCGGCCAATAAGGATAGCTGGCGATGGGACGGTTCCGTCGCTAGGTCGGTCAGCCTCGTCGGGTACTCGCCGGTAAAACAATGATCGGTATATTGCGGCACGATCGGATTGCGTTGTTTTTCGCCCATTGCACGATAGAGACCATCGATCGAAAGAAATCCAAGACTATCTGCGCCGATCAGGTCGGTCATTTCTTCCAATGAATAATTGGCTGCCAAGAGATTATTCTTGTCCGGCGTATCGATTCCGTAATAGCAGGGGAACTTAATGGGCGGGCAGCCGATACGCATATGAACCTCTCGCGCGCCGGATTCGCGCATCATCTCCACAATCTTTTTAGACGTTGTGCCGCGCACGATGCTGTCATCGACCAACACAATTTTCTTGCCGGCGACAACTCCGCCATTGGCGTTGTGCTTGAGTTTCACACGCATGTCTCGAAGTTGTTGGGTAGGTTCGATAAAGCTGCGACCGACATAATGATTTCTGGTAATGCCAAGATCAAAGGGTAGACCGATTGCCGATGCATAACCGATAGCGGCGGGCGTGCCGGAATCCGGAACCGGTACGACAACGTCGGCATCGGCGGGGCTTTCTTTGGCCAGCTCCTGACCAAATCTTTTGCGTACCTCATAAATATTTTTACCACCCACACGACTATCCGGCCGCGCGAAATAAATATATTCGAAAATACACGGCCGGATCGGCATAGGTGGAAACGGATTCATCGATTTCAAACCGTCATTTGTGATGACGATGATCTCACCTGGCTCGACCTCACGGTCGAATTCAGCACCGATAATGTCGAGGGCGCAGGTTTCGGAGCAAACAATATAAGCCTCACCCAATTTACCCAGGACGAGTGGGCGAATACCCAAAGGATCTCGGGCCGCAATCAATTTCTTATTTGTCAGCGCGACCAGCCCATAGGCCCCCTCGATCTGCTTCAGGGCATCGATAAAACGCTCTACCACACGCGACTTAGGACTCTGAGCGAGCAAATGCAGAATCACTTCGGTATCCGATGTGCTCTGGAAGATGGCGCCTTCCGACACCAGCTCTTTTCTCAAAGTGAGCGCATTGGTGAGATTTCCGTTATGCGCTATGGCAAAACCGCCGCTCGACAGGTCTGCAAATAGGGGCTGAATGTTGCGGTTGATCGTGGCGCCGGAAGTGGAATAGCGCACGTGTCCTAGGGCATTGTCGCCCGGTAGACGATTGATCATTTTCTCCGACGAAAAATTATCGGCCACCAGACCGGGACGGCGTTCCGAATTGAAGTGCTCGCCGTCGAAACTCACAATGCCGGCCGCTTCCTGACCACGATGCTGCAAGGCGTGCAAGCCAAGCGCCGTAAGAGTGGCGGCATCCTTATTGCCGAAGATCCCAAAGACGCCGCATTCTTCGTGAAATGTATCGTCGTCGAAGTCCGAGAGGGTCTGCGTCCACATCATGCCTTTGGCCTCTTTAAGTCTGGGGGTCTAGTCTCGGTCTTGCGCGTTACTCGTCGGTTGTTGTCGTAATGAGCTGGTCTATGCTGCGTCGATCTTCCGGTTTGTAACCTTCATCCTTTTCGTCGGCGGCGGTGGCTTGGTCAGCCGGCGGATCGGGTGCTGTGGACTTGCGCGTTTGCGATGACGTGGCAATCGCCCCCATGTCCTGCGGAAAGATACTGGCCACCGCCAAAATGACCGGGCGCAGCCGGCTGTTTTCGGCCCAAGACGGCACAGCACCGGGATCCAAAACCATGGCATGGACCCAAAATGCCAGGCCGACAATGAACAAACCCCGCGCCACGCCGAATATGAATCCACCGGTTCGATCCAAAACGCCGGGATTGTCGCGGCCGAATCTTCGACCCACTCGCGAAGTCAAGATAAAGGCCGGAATGAGCACCATAAGATAAAGCACTGCAAAGGAAGCGACATCCGCCAGTAACGGAGGATTCAGAATGCCACGCGCCATTGGGCGCAAATAAGGAAAAAGATAAATGGCGATAATGGCAGCGCCGACCCACGCAATGATGGTCAGAACTTCACGGACAAAACCCCGCAAAAGAGCCATCAGGCCGGATGCCAACACAACGACAATGATAATGATGTCCGTAACCGCCAGTGACATCTCGTTTACCCCTCCAGTGTCGGGCCCCCACGGCGCGCGTCTAACTGAGAGACCAAATCCTTTAGAAGGTCAACTTGCTTTAAAGTAAGACTTGATTGCCGGCTGCTTTGGCCGGACGGCACAATCGCATGGGAAAATCCCAATTTTTCCGCCTCTTTGAGACGTGTATCCATTTGGCCGACAGACCTAACCGCCCCGGACAGGCTGATTTCGCCAAAAATGACGGTATCTTGCGGTAGCGGTACATCCATCAACGACGAGACCAAGGCGGCGGCGACCGCTAAATCAGCCGCCGGTTCCGAGATTTTAAGGCCGCCGGCTACATTCAGATATACATCATTGGCCGATATGCCAAGGCCGCAGCGTGTATCCAGCACAGCCAGGATCATCGCCAAGCGGTTCGTGTCCCAGCCAACCACGGCGCGCCGTGGGGTACCCAACGGGCTCGGGCCGACAAGCGCCTGAATTTCCACTAAGACGGGCCTCGACCCTTCGACACCGGCAAACACCGCGGCGCCGCTCACTTCGCGGCCGCGATTGCCCAAAAACAGTTCCGAGGGGTTCAGCACCTCTTTCAATCCGGCATCGCCCATATCGAACACGCCGATTTCATTGGCCGGCCCGAACCGATTCTTGACCGCGCGCAAGATTCGGTAACGGCCGCCGCGCTCCCCTTCGAAATAGAGGACGGTATCGACCATGTGTTCGACCACACGAGGGCCGGCGATCTGACCGTCCTTTGTGACATGGCCAATCAAGACAATGCTGGTGCCGCTCTTCTTGGCGTAGCGGACCAGATCGTAGGCGCATGATCGCACTTGGCTCACCGTGCCGGGCGCCGCACCGAGCACATCCGACCACATGGTTTGAATTGAATCGATCACAACCAAAGCCGGTTTTAAATTGGACGAGGTCTCCAAGCTGGCCAATATGTCCCGCAAATTCGTTTCAGCGGCCAACAAGACATTCGTAGTGGCCAATTCAAGTCGCGCCGCGCGCATTTGCAATTGTTCGATCGCCTCCTCGCCGGACACGTAAATGGTCGAGCGGCCCCGGTCGCCCAAGGCGGCGCAAACTTGAAGCAGTAAAGTTGATTTGCCGATTCCCGGGTCGCCGCCCACCAAGAGCGCGGAGGACGGCACAAGGCCGCCGCCACAAACCCGATCGAATTCGCCAATGCCGGTGGCCAGGCGGCGCTTGTGGGCCATCGTGCTGGCCATTTGGGTAAAGTCGATGACCTTTCCCGTAGCCAAGCTCGATACGTTGCCGGACCGCGCCTTCACACTGCCCGGCGGACCGTTATCAAGGGCTTCTTCACTAATGGAATTCCAATTGCCGCAGGCATCGCAACGGCCAGCCCATTTGGCGCTGACGGCGCCGCAGCTTTGGCAGACAAAACGTTCGGAAGGCCGAGCCATTATCAGAAACTACGCAAATGTTAAGTTTGAGATTCGCTGGGGCTAAGTATAGCTCCCGTATACACGTTACCAAACAACCAACCGTTAACCAGTGGATTAGGCGGTGCTGACTTCCATCTGTATTGGGCCGGCGGCACGGCCATGAATAAACTGATCCACCACCGGATTGTTAGTATTGTCGATCTCGGAGACCTTGCCAAACCAAATGATTTTGCCTTCGTGCAACATGGCGATGTAGTCGGCTATCTTTCGCGCGCTGGCCATGTCGTGGGTAATCGACAACGTGGTGGCGCCAAGCTCTTTCACCCGTTCGACAATCAGGTCGTTGATCACGTCGGCCATGATCGGGTCAAGGCCGGTCGTCGGTTCATCGAAAAAGATGACATCGGGCCGCGTCGCGATGGCGCGCGCAAGAGCCACGCGCTTGCGCATGCCGCCCGACAGTTCATCAGGCCGCAACTGCGCGACGTCGCTGCCCAGACCAACTTTGGCGAGGGATTCCAAGGCAATGGGTTTGGCCCGGTCGTGACGCATATGCTGACCCTGGACAAGTCCGAATGCGACATTTTCCCACACGCTAAGACTGTCGAATAACGCGCCGCCTTGAAACAGCATGCCGAAACGTTGCAAAACCCGTTCGCGTTCGCTGTGGCGCATGGTTGTGACTTCGGCGCCATCGATCTTAATGGACCCGCGTTCCGGACTAATCAACCCTAGGATCGTCTTGATCATCACAGATTTGCCTGTGCCCGATCCGCCGATGACAACAATGGAAGAGCCTTTTGGCACATCCAGGTTGACGCCTTGCAACACCTTGTTCCGGCCAAAGCTTTTGTGGACATCTTTCAAAGAAATTTTGGGGACGGAGCCAGGGTTCATTGTTTTACTCGATGAAGAACAAGGACGTCATAATGTAATTGGCGGTGAGGATCATAATCGAGGCCGAAACGACCGCGTTTGTCGTGGCGCGACCCACGCCTTGCGCGCCCCCTTTACTATGATAGCCATGAAAGCATCCCATGAGAGCGATGATAAAACCAAAAACAGCCGCCTTGATGAGCCCGGACGTTACATCCTGGGGCTCTAAGAAATCGACGGTATTCTTAAGGTAGACCGCCGGATTAAAACCAAGACCTTGCACACTTACGACAAAGCCGCCCATAACGCCGATCGCGTCGGCGACCGCCACAAGAAGCGGCATGCAAATGACCGCCGCCACGATGCGCGGCGCCATGAGGTATTT
>SMVB01440269.1_pt1 | contig 14815 bp, 8 predicted proteins | sample 2456461 | NCBI WGS metagenome assembly SMVB01 (sample SAMN11095934, study PRJNA526329) | marine sediment metagenome | biome: Marine sediment; feature: Surficial sediment; material: Deep marine sediment; isolation source: Hadal surficial sediment | place: Pacific Ocean | collected 2014-05 | depth 0-1... | reverse complement strand
GGCCGAGTATGGAAGCAGTACCGCACGGCAATGCGTGCCGCCGGGGCCGTCGACTTCGACGACCTCCTCGTTCTGCCGTTGCACCTTCTGGCGCAAGATCCCGCCCTGCGGGCCCGTACCGCCGGGCGCTTCCGACAGCTTCTGGTCGACGAGTACCAGGACACCAACCGCATCCAGTACCGGCTCATCCGCACACTGCTCGGCGATGGCAGCGAGTTGCTGGTGGTCGGCGACGAAGACCAGTCGATTTATCGTTGGCGCGGCGCTGATCTCAACAACGTGCTCGACTTCCAGAGCGACTTTCCCGGCGCCACCGTAGTCCGCCTGGAGCAAAACTACCGCTCCACCCAGCCGATCTTGTCGGCGGCCGGCTCGCTCGTCGCCAACAACCGCCAACGGCTCGGCAAGACCCTGTGGACCGAGCGTGAGGGCGGCGAGCCACCGACCTTCGTGCAATGCGCCACCGACCGCGAGGAAGCGGAGTGGGTCGCCGGCAAGATCGGCGAGATTGAGACCGAGCCCGACGGTCCCGGCCTCTCGGATATCGCCATCCTCTACCGCACCAACGCGCAATCGAGACAGTTCGAAGAAGTCTTCATCGGCAAGCGTATTCCGCACCGGGTGATCGGCGGCCAGCGCTTCTTCGCCCGCCGCGAAGTTCGCGATGTGCTCGCCTACCTGCAGCTTCTGGTTCGCGACGATGACGTGGCCTTGCGCCGGGCCATCGGCACGCCGTCGCGAGGCATCGGTCCGAGGACGATCGAGACGCTCGGCAACGTCACGCGCGGAAGTTCCGCCGCCGCCGCGCTTCGTCAACTGAGCGACGCGTCGGAGCCCGAGCGCGCCTTCACCGAGGCCGGGTTCTCCCCCGCCGCCGTCGAGCGGCTGCTCGCCTTTGGCGGCCTGCTTTCCTCTCTGCGCGCCGTCGCGGCGACGAGCTCGGTGGCCGAGCTCATCCGTGTGACCATCGAGCGAAGCGGCTACGCAGCCCTCCTGGAGCGCGAGGAGAACACCGACGACCGGCTCGGCAACCTGGGAGAGCTGGTGGCGGCCGCCAAGGAGATCGCCTCCGAAGGGGCGGACGTCGCCGCCGGGAAGTCGAGTACCGAGGCAGAGGCGGAAGGGGGTCTCGATGAGGGCGCCGCCACAAGCGCCATCGCCGGAAACGTGCTCGATGAGCTGCGGACGTTCCTCGATCGTCTCGCGCTGCTCGCCGACGCCGACACCGACCGCGCCGACGTTGACGGCGTGCGGCTAATGACGGTACACGCTGCCAAGGGACTCGAGTTCAGCGTCGTGTTCCTGGCCGGAATGGAGGAGGAGCTATTTCCCCATGCGTCCTCGATCGCCGAGGGCGACGTCGAGGAGGAGCGCCGCCTCTGCTACGTCGGCATGACCAGGGCGCGGCATCGGTTGTTGATGAGCGCCGCCCGGAGCCGCCGCATCAACGGTCGCGAGCGCTGGCAGGAGCCATCGCGCTTCATCAGCGAGATCGACCCGCGCTACATCGTCGTGCGCGATTACCTCAGCCCGCGGGCGGTGGGCTCCAAGGACTACGCTTCGAGCCCGTTCAGCGGCCTGGGAGGCCGCACCGGTCGACGACAGCGCTCGAAGGGGCGCACCTATCGTGCGCGTCCGACACGCCCTTCCGCGGCCACGAGCGCGGCCCCGGTGAGGTTGTCCGGCGCCACGCGGCGGGCTACGGATGCCGATCTACGCGAGGGCGCCACTGTCGTCCACCCGATGTTCGGGCCCGGCAAGATCACCGCCGCCACCGGCGCCGCCGACAAGCTGAAGCTCGAGATCCGCTTCAACGAGGCCGGCACCAAGAGCGTTATCGCCAAGTTCGCCAAGTTGGAGGTGCCGGAGTAGACGGGGGCCCAAGCTATTGCCGGCGCGCGGCGATCCAAGTATGTTGCTACGTAGCGACTTCCCGCAGGCGCGCCACCGCCACAACATGTTCGCCTTCGCCGGCGTTGATTATTCTGACGCCCTGGGTGTTGCGGCCCTGTAGCTTGATGCCCTTGACGGCTGTACGCATGAGCTTGCCGGCGGACGTGATGATCATCACCTCGCCCTCTTCGTCGACGAGCTTCTGGGCTACGACTGGGCCGTTGCGCGGGCTGGTCTTGATGTCGATCAGCCCCTTGCCGCCGCGGTTCTGCACCCGATAGTGCTTGACGTCGGTGCGCTTGCCGAATCCGTTTTCGGTCACCGTGAGCATGGCGCCGGCCTCGCCGACGATGTCGACGCCGACGACCACGTCACCGGTGGCGAGTTTGATGCCCTTCACGCCCATGGTGTCACGGCCCATCGACCGGCACTGCTTCTCGGGGAAGCGGATCGACTTGCCCAGGTAGGTGCCGAGGAAAATGTGTTGCTTACCGTCGGTGAGCTTGGCCGAGAGCAGGCGGTCGCCTTCTTGGACTTTGATGGCGATGATCCCGGTGACGCGCGGGTTGGAAAAGTCCATGAGCGGCGTTTTCTTCACCAGCCCCTGCTCGGTGGCGAACACGATGTAGTGCTCGTCGTCAAATTTCTCGATCGGCAGGATGGCTGCGACCTTCTCGTCGGGATCGAAGCGATCCAACAGGTTGGCGATCGACTTGCCGCGGCTCGCCGGTCCCGCCTGCGGCAGGTTATAAACCTTCAGCCAATAGCCCCTGCCCCGGTCGGAGAAGACCATGATGAAAGCGTGCGTCGAGGCTGCGAACATATGCTCGACGAAGTCGCCCTCTTTCGTGACCGCGCCGAGCCGGCCCTTACCACCGCGACGCTGCTGCCGGTATAGGCTCAGCGGCGTGCGTTTCACGTAGCCGGCGTGGCTGCACGTCACCACCATCTCTTCTTCGGCGATCAGGTCCTCGATGGTGAAGTCATGCGCCGTGGCGACGATCTCGGTGCGGCGGGCGTCGGCGAACTTTTCCTTGACCAGGATGAGCTCGTCGACGATCAAGCCCATGAGTTTCTTCTCGGAGGCGAGGATCGATTCGAGCGCGGCGATCGCGGCGCGAACTTCCTTCAACTCACTGGCGATCTTGTCGCGCTCGAGAGCGGTGAGGCGATGCAATCGCATGTCGAGGACCGCCTGAGCCTGGATTTCGCTCATCTCGAAGCGCTTCATCATGTGCTCGCGCGCCTCCTGCGGGTCCTGGGAGGCACGAATGAGCTTGATCATCGCGTCAAGGTTGTCGAGCGCGATCTCCAAGCCTTCCAGGATGTGGGCGCGGGCTTCGGCTTTGCCGAGCTCGAACAACGTGCGGCGCGTCACTACCTCGCGGCGATGCTCGACGAACGACTCGAGCAGCCCCTTGAGCGTGAACGTGATCGGCACGCCATCCTTGATCGCCAGCAGGTTGATACCGAACGACGACTCCATCTGCGTCGCCTTGTAGAGGTTATTGAGCAACACCTCGGGCTCGTCGCCGGTCTTCACTTCGATGACGACACGCACGCCTTCGCGGCTCGATTCATCGCGAATGTCGGCGATGCCTTCGATTTTCTTATCCTTCACGAGGCTGGCGATGTGCTCGATCAGCCTCGCTTTGTTCACCTGATACGGCATCTCGGTGAGGACCACTCGATCGCGGCCGCGCTTGGTGCGCTCGATTTCGGCGCGCGCCCGGACGTGGATGATGCCGCGGCCGGTCTTGTAGGCGGAGTCGATACCGGCAGCGCCGTAGATGATGCCGGCGGTGGGGAAATCCGGCCCGGAGATGTGCTCCATGAGCTCGTCGATCTCGATGCTCGGATTCCCGATCAGCGCGACCGCGGCGTCGCACACCTCGCCGAGGTTGTGCGGCGGGATGTTGGTGGCCATGCCCACGGCGATGCCGGAGGAGCCGTTCACCAGAAGGTTGGGGAACCTGGCCGGCAACACGGTCGGCTCTTGCAGCGAGCCGTCGTAGTTGGGCGAAAAATCGACCGTGTCCTTGTCGAGGTCGGCGAGCAACTCGTGCGCTAGCCGCGTCATGCGGACCTCGGTGTAGCGCATCGCCGCGGCCGGATCACCGTCCATCGAGCCGAAGTTGCCCTGTCCGTCTACCAGTGGATGGCGCAAGGAGAACTCTTGCGCCATACGGACCAGCGTGTCGTACACGGAGGAGTCACCGTGCGGATGGTACTTGCCGATGACGTCACCGACGACGCGGGCGCTCTTCTTGTAGGGCTGGTTGTAGTAGTTGTTGAGGTCCTGCATCGCGAACAGCGTGCGGCGATGCACGGGCTTGAGCCCGTCTCGAACATCGGGCAGGGCGCGCCCGATGATGACGCTCATGGCGTAGTCGAGATACGACCTCTTTACCTCTTCCTCGACCGATACGCGCGTTTTGTTCTCGATATTGTCCATGTGGTTGCGGGCCTCAGATATCGAGATGCTCGACTTCGTGGGCGTGTTTCTCGATAAAGGCGCGGCGCGGCTCCACTTTGTCTCCCATCAGGGTGGTGAACACCTGGTCGGCTTCGGCCAGGTCCTCGATTGTCACCTGCAATAGGCGGCGTCTCTCCGGGTCCATGGTGGTCTCCCACAGTTGCTCCGGGTTCATCTCACCGAGACCCTTGTAGCGCTGCAAGGTGATGCCCTTCTGCGCCGCCTTCATCAAGTAGCTGAGCAGCTCTTCTTTGCTGTGGAGCTCCTTCTCCACGGCACCGTTGCTCGACACCGTGAAGGGCGGCTGATGGAAATCTTCGAGCTCCTGATACAGCGTGAAGAGGGCGCGGTACTCGGGGCTGTCGATAAACTCGTGGCTGATCGTCACCTTTGCGACCAGCGCGTCGGTGTCGCCGCCGCCTGAAACAACAAGCTCGTTCAAGCCGTGCTCTTCGTCGACGTTTTTGGTTACGCCATAGCCCCGCTTCTCGAGCGCCGCCACCAACTTGGTGAGATCCTCGTCGCCGTTTTCAAACTGTTTCTTGTAGCGAATCCCGGACGAACAGAGAAGCTCGAGTAGCTCTTGCCAGTAGTCCCGCCGCCGCAGTTTGTCGATGAAGAATTGATATCTGTGCAGCTTCTCGAGCCGCCGGGCCAGGTTCTTGCCTGTGATCACCGTCTTCGAGCCCTTCACGGTGACCTTGCGCTTATCCGCGGCGCGTTGCATGAGGAACTCCGTCATCTTCTTCTCGTCCGGCAGATACATCGCCTTCTTGCCGACTTTGACGCGAAACAGTGGTGGCTGCGCGATGTACAAATTGCCGCGCTCGAGCAACTGTCTCATCTGCCGGAAGAAGAACGTCAGCAGCAACGTACGTATGTGGCTACCATCGACGTCCGCGTCCGCCATGAGAATGATCTTGTGGTAACGGAGTTTTTCGATGTCGAAATCTTCTTCGCCGATACCGGTCCCAAGCGCCGTGATAATGGTACGTATCTCGGTGTTGGACAACATCTTGTGGAGGCGAGCTTTTTCGACGTTGAGCACCTTGCCGCGCAACGGCAATACCGCCTGGTACTTGCGGTCGCGTCCCTGTTTGGCAGAGCCGCCGGCCGAATCGCCCTCGACCAGGAAAAGCTCGGCCCGTTCCGGTGACCGTTCCTGACAGTCGGCAAGCTTGCCGGGCAACGATGCGCTGTCGAGAGCTCCTTTACGCCGCGTAAGATCGCGTGCCTTACGCGCCGCCTCGCGCGCCCGCGCCGCTTCAGTCGCCTTCTCGATGATCCGCCGGATCGCCGCCGGGTTCTCTTCGAAGAAGGCGCCGAGGTGCTCGTTGACCACCGTCTGGACCAAGCCCTTCACCTCGCTGTTGCCGAGCTTGGTCTTGGTTTGGCCCTCGAACTGCGGCTCGGGAACCTTTACGGAGACCACTGCCACCAGGCCCTCGCGCACGTCCTCGGCCTGCACGGATTTGATGTCTTTCGCCTTCGATCGCTCCGCCGTGAATGCGTTGATCGTACGCGTAAGAGCGGCGCGGAACCCCGACAAATGGGTCCCGCCCTCCTTCGTATTGATATTGTTGGCATACGAATAGAGCGTTTCGGAATAGGTGTCGTTGTACTGCAACGCGATATCGACGGTGACGCCGCTCTTTTCCACGGTGAAGTGCACCGGCTTGTGCAGCACGTTCTTGTTGGTGTTGATCATCTCGACGAACTCGACGATCCCGCCCTCGAACAAGAAGTCGTTGCAGCGGTCCTTGTCGCCGCGCTCATCAACGATGCGTATGTGGAGCCCACGGTTGAGAAACGCCATCTCGCGCAGCCGGCTCGACAGCGTGTCGAAGCTGAAGCGCGTACTTTCGAAAATCTCTCCATCCGGCTTAAACAAGACCTTGGTCACGGTCTTGTCGGTCTTGCCGACCTTCGTGAGCTTGGTGGTCGGTGCGCCGCGCTCGTAGACCTGTGTCCAGGTGCCGCCCTCGCGCCAGATCTCCAGGTGAAGAGATTCTGAAAGCGCGTTTACAACGGAAACTCCGACACCGTGCAGACCACCCGAGACGGTGTATGTATCTTTATCGAACTTGCCGCCCGCGTGCAGGGTGGTCATGACGACCTCAGCAGCCGGCTTCTTCTCCGTCTTGTGAAGGCCGACCGGAATGCCGCGGCCGTTGTCTTCAACGGTGACCGAGTCATCGACGTGGATGATGACGCTGATGTCGTCGCAATACCCGGCCAGAGCTTCGTCGACGCTGTTGTCTACGACCTCGTAGACGAGATGATGAAGACCGTCGATGCCGGTTGTACCGATGTACATCGCGGGACGCAGACGAACCGCTTCGAGACCCTCGAGGACCTTGATGTTGTCGGCGTCGTAATCGGCGGCAGCTTGCTTCTTAATCGCCGCCTTGGTGGTCGTCTTCGTCGCCGTTTTAGAGTCCGCCATATACGTAGACCTATCGCCGGAGTGGTTCCGCAGGAAGTGTCGAAAGTATACCGCGCCGCGACCTTTTTTTCGAGTCGCCAGAGGCTGCGTATGATCCTCTTAAGGCGTTGAAAATAAAGGGTTTATAAGTATTGTGAAAGGTCGATGGAACTACATTCTCATCGGCATGATCACGTACTTGTAGTTCGACGTTTCACTACTCTGTTCAAGCGGCTCCAAGAGGCCTTGACTGGCCGGATCCTTGAGCCGAAATACCACCTCTTCCCCCTCTACCACGGCAAGAAAATCGAGGATGTATTGAGCGTTGAAGCTAACCTCCAACTCCTCCCCCTCATATTGGACGGCCACGCTCTCCTCGGCTTCCCCGAGCTCTGGATTACTCGATGAAACCGTCACCTCGCCGGGGGCGAACTTGAACCGAACCGCCCGAGAACGCTCGCTCGCCAGCAGACTCACACGACGGATCGCGCCGGCCATCGCTTCCTTGGCGAAGATGACGGTCAGCGAATTCCCCTCCGGGATGACTTTCTCGTAGGACGGAAACTGCCCTTCAATGATCCTGGTCGCCAGCACGCGGTGCCCGATCTTGAAAAACAGATGGTGGTCGTCCTGGGCGAACAACATCTCTTCGCCGTTGCTGAGGTTACGCAGCTCCGTGAGCGTCTTCTTCGGGACGATGGCCTTCACCTCGGCGTCGCCGCTGAACGCCTGCTCCACCATCGCCAAACGGTGGGCGTCGGTGGCAACCATGCGTATGGTCTGGGAGTCCATTTCGAGAAGCGCGCCGTTGAGCGCATAGCGTGCGTCTTCCTGGGTGACGGCAAAGATCGTGCAGCTGATCAGGTTCTTGAAGACATCGTGGCTGATTTTCTGGGCGGTGGAAAAGTCGTTCTCCGGGACGTCGGGAAAATCATCGGGGGCCAGGCCGACGAGGCGGAAGAACGAGTTGCCGCAGGTGATCTCGAGCCAACTTCCGTCGGTGACGGCAAACGAGATCTCCTCGCCGGCAAGCGAGCGGACAACCTCGAAGATCTTCTTGGCCGAGACGGTAATCCCGCCGGGTTCCTCGATCTGTGCCGCGCAGCCGCCGGTCAAGCTCACCTCCAGATCGGTGGCGGCCAGCGTCAAGAAGTCCCCGTCAGCGCGGAGGAGAATATTCGAGAGGATCGGTATTGTCTTCTTCTTCTCGGCGATTCCCTGCAGGAATTGGAGCTCGTTGTGCAGGGATTGCTGACGGACGATGAATTTCATTCCTACGAATCCTCGATTAACAATAAGTTCAAGAGAGTAGTAGTAGTAGTGATGTTGATTGTACGCAAAAAGGCTGGACGTTGGGTCGGTGCCGGGTTTCGATCTTTTAGATCGTGTTCAAAGCTGGGGGGTGAAACGGTGGAAAACAAACGCGGCGTGAGTTTCCCATCGTTGCTGAACACTTTTCCGCAGGGGGACCTGTGGAACGCGGCGGAAATCACTTCAAGGCCTCCAGCAGCGTGTAAACGAGACGGTGGGTATCTTCATCTTTTTCGCAATCGCGTTCGACCTTGCGGACGGAGTGAATGACCGTGCTGTGATGTTTGCCGCCGAAGGCGCGACCAATCTCCGGCAGCGAGTGATTAGTGAGTTTCTTGCAAAGAAACATCGCGATTTGTCGCGGATGGGTGATGCGTCGGGCGTTGCTTTTGGCGCGCAGGTCACCGGCACGCAAACCGAAGTAGTCAGCGACGTTCTCCTGGATCGTGTCGATTGTGATGACGGCAGCGCGCGTGTTGAGTGAATCGCGCAGAACGTTGCGCGCCAACTCGACGGTGACTTTCACGTCGGTCAGCGAGGAATACGCCACCAGGCGAATCAATGCCCCCTCGAGCTCGCGGATGTTGCTCTTGCTGTTGGTGGCGATGAACAACATCACATCGTCGGGGATTTCGACGCACTCGGCTTCAGCCTTCTTGCCAAGGATGGCGATCTTGGTCTCGAGATCGGGAGGCTGGATGTCGGCCAACAAGCCCCACTCGAAGCGTGAGCGTAGTCTTTCTTCGAGTGTCGGGATCTCCTTTGGTGGCGAGTCGCTGGTGAGTACGATCTGGCGCTGAGCGTCATAGAGAGCGTTGAAGGTGTGAAAAAACTCTTCCTGTGTCCGCTCCTTGCCGGCAAGGAACTGGATGTCGTCCATCAACAGAACATCGACGTTGCGGTACTTCTCACGGAACTGGAAGGTGCGGTCGTAACGTATCGAGTTGATGAGCTCGTTCATGAACCGCTCGGACGTGATGTAGACAAGACGTACATCGGGGTTGTCCTGCAAGATCTGGTGGCCGATGGCGTGCATGAGGTGCGTCTTGCCGAGGCCGACGCCGCCGTACAGAAACAGCGGGTTGTACGAACGCGAGGGGCTAGCGGCAACGGCACGCGCCGCCGCGTGCGCTAGCTGGTTCGAGGAGCCGACGACAAAGCTCGAGAAGGTGTACTTCGCGTTCAGCGGCCCGGATACGGGACCCGACTCTTCGAATGTGATGGGCGCAACGGATGGACGCAGCGGCGGCCCTGGCGACGGGCCCAGCGTCGGCGCAGAGGTCACGGGAGGAGGCGCCGGCGCGGCGGCGGAGGGTATAACGGTCGAGGTAGTGAACTCGACCGCCAGCGGGCTACCCGTCAACTCCGAGAGCGCTTCCCGGATCAGGTCGCTGTAATTGTCTCGCAGCCAATCTCGGTAGACGTCATTGGGCACCGAGACGTACAACGCGCTGTCGTCCCTCCAGGCGAGAGTGGTCGGTCGGAGCCAGGTGTTGAAAGTATGTGGATCCAGACGTGTCTCGAGCCGCGAAAGTACCGATTTCCAGAGATCCATCGTCGCCGCAAAGCTCCTGACTACAAAGGTGTTGGCGGAAGCACAGAGCGGGTTCTGCGCAACACTGGAGGCGGCTAAAAAAATGTTTTTCACACCGCCATCCACAACTGTGGAAAACTTAAAAAACCGTTATACCAAGGGAAGATACACCAAGGTACAACAAACTTCATGCAGGAGGCGATGAGCGAGATGCCGGAAGGCGCGGGCAATATAACATGGCCCTCAGGGACGCGCAACGCTCGAAAAAAACCCGCCATAAAACCGAATGATCAACGGAACTAGGCGAACATTAGCGAAAAATAAAACAGAAAAATAGTCAAGAATCAAGGGGCCGCGACGAGCGCGGTCGGGGGAGTCAGCGCGGCGGATTCTCGCCGCGGACGGCGCTGGCTTGACGACTCACTGGAGGCCGGGTTACGTTTGCAGATTACGTGTGGGTGTGAACCGCGCCCAAGCCTCAACGGTCGCCGCAAAACTCGCCGGTATCGGCCCTTCTGTGGGACCAATTCTATTGGCGACCAGGCACACTATTCGGACGGTCTTACGATGAAGAGAACCTTTCAGCCGAACAATCGACGGCGTAGAAAAGTGCATGGATTCCGTGCTCGCATGAGCACCCGCGGCGGACGCGCCATTCTTCGTCGCCGTCGCCGCAAGGGGCGCAAGCGTCTGTCTCCTTCCTGATCGGACCGAAGACGTCGTCGCCCCCCCCTCGCCCTATTGAAGCCCGAAGGCCTGCCCCCCGAACATCGTGTCCGCAAACGGCGGGACTTCGAGAGAGCCTACGAAGAAGGCAAGAAAGTCGTGACTCCCGAGTTTGCGCTCTTTGCGCGCCGTAACGGACTGTCCCACAGTCGTCTGGGAATCACGACGACCCGGCGGCTCGGCAAGGCAGTGACGCGGAATCGCGCCCGCCGGTTGGTGCGCGAGGCGTACCGGACCCACCGGCGGGATATTCCCACGGGCCTCGACCTGGTGTTTGTCGTCCGTTCGCCGTTGTTGGAGCGCAAGCCCGCGGAGCTCGGGCCGATTCTCGTGCGCGCCGCCCAAGAGGCGTCGAAGGAGAGCATCGAGGCGTGATCGCCACCGTCGTCAGAGGGGTCATTCGGTTGTACCAGCTAACGCTGTCGCCGATCGTCGGTGGCAGTTGCCGGTTCGAACCGTCGTGTTCGGCGTACGCAATGGAAGCGATCGATCGCCACGGGGCGTGGCACGGAGTACGGCTCGGTGTTGCGCGCTTGCTGCGCTGCCACCCTTTTGCAACGGCCGGCTACGATCCCGTACCAGAGTCCGACCTAGGCCGGACTTCTCAACGGGTGGCTACTGCGCGAGGGCATGAGAAATTCGGGCTAGGGGGTCACGGTCGTGCCTGATGATGGGGGCCCCAACATGGAAGTACGGGCGTTCATCGCCGTCGTCCTGTCGCTCGGCGTCATGGTCGGCTATCAGTATTTCTTCGCGCCGGCGCCGCCCGAGCCCGACGTCGGTACGGTCCTCGAGGCGCCGCTTCCGAAGCCTGTCGAGCCCACCGAGATCGAGCCAACGGAGCAGGCGCGCGCGGAGGCGCCGTCGGGCGCCACTGAACCGGACGAGGCGACGATCGTCGGCGGGGACGGACCGGAGCAAGTCACGCTGGAGACAGAGCGTTACCGGATGGTGCTCGACAACCGTGGCGGCTTGATCACGAGCCTCGAGCTCCTCGGTTTCGATGCCGACTTCGGGGGCCCGCTCGACCTCGTCGTGCGGACCCCTGAATTGCGGTCGGTGGGGCTGCTGAGCCTGGCGACACCGGAGCGACCCGATGTGGCCGCAGTGGCCAACCAAGCGCTTTATCGGATGACGATCGACGGATTCGCGTCGCGCGCCACGGTTCGCGTCGATCGGCCGGTGGAGATCCGCTGGCAATGGGTCGACGCCGACGGTTGGAGCGTCGACAAGCGGCTGACGGTTAACCCGGACGGATACCTGTCGAACCTGCGGATCAGCGTGGAAAGTCCCGTCGACACGCCGATTTTCATCACCCTCGGACCGGGACTCGAGATGGGTGCGGACACCGGTCGAGCCGGTATCTACTTGATGGCCGGCGCCGTCCTTTTCGACGGTTCGTCGATCGATCATTTGGCCGCCGACGACCTCGAGATTCCGGAGCTGCGCCTCGCCGAGGTGGCATGGGGCGGCATCCAGAGCGCCTACTTTGCAGCCTTGTTCGTACCGGAGGCGCCCGTATTGGTGTACCTGTCGGCGGCACCTGCACCCGAATCGACCGAAGAGGAAGCGGCTGCCGACGAAGCGTCGCCCGAGGGAAACCCGGGAACGCTCGCCGTTTTCGGCGTCGAGCTGCGCGACGGGGTGGCGCTCGAGATGCCGTTGTACATGGGGCCGAAGGATTACGATCTACTGGCCGCCGAAGGGCACGGACTGGAGCGCGTCGTCGACTACGGCACCTTCCGGCTGCTGGCGCGACCGGTCGCGGTGACGCTCAAGACGTTGTACGAATTCACCGGCAACTACGGGCTGGCGATCATCTTGGCGACCTTCGGCGTGCGCTTGATCTTCTTTCCGCTCAGCCATAGCTCGATGAAGTCGATGCGCAAGATGCAGCGGCTGCAGCCGCAGATGAATGCGATCCGCGGCAAGTACAAGGGTGTCAAGGACACCCAAAAGCGCCAGGAGATGAACGCCGAGGTGATGCAGCTTTACAAGGACAACGGCGTCTCACCGCTCGGTGGTTGCCTACCGATGCTGCTGCAGATGCCGGTCCTGTTCGGTTTCTACGCGGCGATCTCGGTGTCGATCGTTAGCCGGCACGCGCCGTTTGCGCTGTGGATCCAGGATCTGTCCAGGATGGACCCGTACTACGTCCTGCCCCTCCTGATGGGAGCCGCGATGTACGGTCAACAGCGCATGGCGCCGGCCACCGGCGATCCCATGCAGCAGAAAATCTTCCGGTTGATGCCGATCATGTTCACGTTCTTCTTTCTGACCTTCCCGAGCGGGCTGGTCATCTACTGGCTGATGAACACCGGGCTGGGCATCGGCCAGCAAGCGTTCGTCAACTACCAACTCGGCGCCGCCGACGCGATAGCCACACCGGGCCCTACAGGCAAGGGCAAGCGGAAGAAGGGCCCCAAGGGTGGCGCGGCGAAGGGGAAAAAGCGAGGAAAGTGATGAGCAAAGAAACTTTTGAAGGCGCCACGTTAGAGGCGGCGCTGGAGCAAGCGGCTGAGAAATTGGGCGTTACGGCCGCCGATCTCGAGCATGAGGTCATGGAGCAGAAGCGAGATTTCTGGGGCACCGGCGACGATACCGTGACGATTGAGGCATGGGCGCGCGCCGCAGAACCTGAAGATCCCACCGAGCCCGTCGCCACCGAGCCGGCCGCTGCCGAGCCGGCGGCAGTCGCCGCGGAGCCGGAGAGTGAAGCCGCGGAGCCAGGAGCGGCGGTTGAAGCCGCCGAAGATGACGGCGCCCAGGCATCGGCGGCAGACGCCGATAGCGGCGGATTCTGGAGCGCCGAGAAAGAAGACATTACCGAAGCAACGGAAGAAGCATCCGCCCCGTCGCCGGCCGAGCAGCCGAGTGCGGACATCGCAACCGGTCGCAAGGACCAACCGGAACCAGCGGCAAGCGTCGCCGGCGCTGACGGTGAAGAGGTCGAACCGGCGGCGATCGTCAAGCTGCTCGACCAGATCTTCCACGACATGGAGTTCGACTGCACGGTTGAGGTCGAGCCGCAGCCCGACGGATTCCTGGCCACCGTTGCCGGCGACGACAAAGAGGCTCTGCTCGAGGGCAACGGCCGCGGACTTTCAGCGCTCGAACTGATCGCTAACAACGCTTTTCGGCACAAGCTGCCGCTCGGCAACAAGGTTCGAGTCGACGCCGGCGACTTCCGCTCCCGCCGTGACGACGAGCTCTCGGACCTCGCGTTGCAGGTTGCGCACAGCGCCAAAGAATCCGGACGCACGCAGGAGACTCAGCCCTTGAACCCGTATGAGCGGCGCCTCGTCCACCTGGCGCTCGCCGAGGATTCCGGGGTGACGACGGTTTCGCGCGGCAGCGGGTTCCTGAAGAACGTCCAGGTCATTCCGCAACGTGGCGCCGACAACCGCGGTGGTCGAGGCCGCGGACGTCGGAGCTAACCCGCCCCGAACCGACCGATGGAAACGGCCGCCGACCCCGCCATCGTCGAAGAGATCAGCCGAGTTTTCCGCAAGCATCGCCTACCGCTGGAACCCGGCCAGGCGCAGGCGTTTGCGGTGTATCTGGCGCTGTTGGAGCGCTGGAACGCCAAGATCAACCTCACCTCGATCCGCGACCGCACGACGGCCATCCGCCGACACTTCGCCGAGCCGGCGATGGCGATGCAGCTTCTCGGTGGCGCCGGGCCGGTGATTCTCTGTGCCGGATCTGGCGCTGGCTTCCCGGGTCTTCCCTTCAAGATCCTTGATCCAGAGCGCGAATGTCTCCTCGTCGAGGCCAATGGTAAGAAGGCGACGTTCATGCGAGAAGTCGTCGAGGCGTTGGAGCTCGAAGACGTCAACATACTCGAGGGTAGGCTCGAGGAAATGCTGGCGAGCGGTGAATTGGAGGCGGAGTCGGTCAACATCCTGACCGCGCGGGCGTGGACCGGTTGGGCAGGCCTGCTGGGTCTCGGGGCGTCGTTAATGGTCCCCGGCGGCAGGGCGGTGATCTTCGTGGGTGACGAGACGCTCCGTGCCCTGCGCCGCTACCTGACGGATAGCGGTGAGCCGCCGGCCGATCCAGACTGGGGCCCGGCCGTGCACGCGGGATGGACCATTCGCCGCATCATCAACTTGCCACACCTCGACAAGGGATACGTGGTCAGCCTCGAGTTGCCTCAGGCTGACAACACGATGCTTGCCGGGTGAGCCGTGGCGCATCCGACGCACTTCTGCGACGCGCCCGCACCCGATTAGCGCCGCCGGTGTTCCACGTGGAACAGTCGGTCGCCAAGCTCGAGGTGTTCTGCTAATCTGCGCCCATGGCAAAGATGATCGCCATCGCGAACCAAAAAGGGGGCGTCGGGAAGACCACCACGGCGGTCAATCTGGCCGCTACCCTGGCCGCTGCCGAGTGGTCGACGCTTCTGATTGACCTCGATCCGCAGGGCAATGCCACCAGCGGACTCGGG
>SMVB01160037.1_pt1 | contig 14825 bp, 14 predicted proteins | sample 2456461 | NCBI WGS metagenome assembly SMVB01 (sample SAMN11095934, study PRJNA526329) | marine sediment metagenome | biome: Marine sediment; feature: Surficial sediment; material: Deep marine sediment; isolation source: Hadal surficial sediment | place: Pacific Ocean | collected 2014-05 | depth... | reverse complement strand
GTAGCGGGGGAGGGATTCGAACCCCCGACCTCCGGGTTATGAGCCCGACGAGCTACCAGACTGCTCTACCCCGCAGCAAAATTGAGCGCACTGTATATCCGCAGACCCGAGGCGTGTCAAACGGCGGAGTTGCCGGTCCGCTGCGTCCGAAAGAGCTTCCAAGTTACTGTATATGTGACATTATTTGGCAATTCGGGGCCACTATACGACATGGAGGAACGAACCATGCCGCAGTGGAGGCTCGGAGTCCCGGTGCTGGTCGCAACCGCCGTGCTGCTGCTCGCCGGCCCCGCAGCGGCCGAGCAGATGTACGCCTGGCGCACCGATGCTGGCGCCTATTCCTTTACCGACGATCCGGAAGCGATTCCGGCTCGCTACCAGGATCGCGCCCAGCGTCGCGAGACGGGCAATCTCGACGACTACCGCCGCTTCACGCCCGCCGATGGGCGCGCCTCCGATCGCTACCACCAGGAACTTGCGGCGCGCCTCGAATATCTGCGCGCCGCCAGCGGAGTGGTGCCGGCGATCTCTCCGCGGCCCACGACCCCGGCGCAGGCAGCGGCCCCGTCGGGTCTCACGTACAGGACGGGCGGTTCCGAGGCGGGCGCTGGACTCGAGGTTTCGCTGCCGAACAGCGGCGAGCCCACCATCGTGGAATACGTCTGGATGCGGCCTTCGGGCAAAATCGTCTCCCAGCTGGTGCAGGTCGTACGGCAGGGCGATCGCATCATCGCGATCAACAAGCCCCGCTCACGTGAGTGGAACCCCAGCGACACCGTGAGCGAGGAAGAACTGCTGAAGCAGCTGGAGTAGGCCAGGCCCCCCGCTGCCTGGTTTTCCTAGTTGGCGACCTCTTTGCGCGCGTCCGCTTCGTCCTTGTCCAGGACGATGACGTTGTCGGGAAGGTCGACCGGGGTCTCGAGCCCCTCGCGGATCCAGCCCGGAGGTACGCCGGAGCGATGGGCCAGCTGCAGCAACTCCTCCAGGATCGCCTCGGAGGCCAGTAGCTTCTGGGACGCTTCCGCCTGCTTCGACAGTACCTCGTTCTTCTCACTGCCGCGCACGCTCTTGTCGTGGCGCATGCGCACATACTCGTGCTTGGCAGCGGCGGCAGCGATTCGCGCGTCGAACAGGGCCCGGTTGGTTTGCGCAATGCGCTCGACCCAGACCGCGCGGTCCTCGGGTCTGGCCCGCGCGACGGTCACGGCTCCGGCCAAGGTCGGTACCCAGCAGGCGATCAGCAGCAGGCCGATCCAGCCCATGCGAATCACGGATTGCCCCCGGCGGCAGCCTGCGGCGCCGGCGTCGCGCCTCCGCGCTCATAGATGAAGCCGTCGATCTCGCGAGAGCTGTCGCGATCGAGCGCCAGGAACTGAAGGCCCATCCCAGCGCCGCTGCCCGCGAGGCTCTCCCGATGCCAGATGACCTGGGCCGTCGGCGTCAATGAAATCTCGGATCCGGGCAGACGGAAGTCGAGATCGACCTCGGTCTCGATCGGTATCGGGCAGCGCGCTTCGACGAAGAGACCGCCCCGGGAGAGATTGATGGCCTCTCCCCAGAACTCGTCCTCCAGCCGCCGGACGCAGATGTCGGCGCCGAGCGGCACTCGCAGCAGGCCCCGCACGCTGCCGCTGCGAAGGAAACGATTCACGGCCTGGATCAGCGAGATCCGATGGATGGGCTTGGCGATCACGTCGTCGGCGCCGGCTCGGACCGCGCGCGCGCGTTCATCGGCCAGATCGCTCGAAGTCACGAGAATCACGGGGATCTGGCGCAAGGCTTCGTCGGCCTTGATTCGCCGGCACAGCTCGTCCCCCGACATGCAGGGCATGTCGAGGTCGGCCACGATGACGTCGGGTCTTTCCCGCCCAATCGACTCGAGACACTGGTAGCCGTTGTTCGCCGTGATCACCCTTCCGGTGCGGGCGAGGAAGAGGGCGCCGATTTCACGAAACATCGCGGCATCGTCGGCGAGCAGGATGGTGCGTTTCCCTTCCATATCGAAGTCCGATCAGCGCGGCGGGGCAGCCGCGAGGTTGATCAACCCTTCGAGCTTGGGGCGGACCACCCAGTAGTTGCCACCGAGGCGCTCCCAGAGCTGTTCTTCCTTGATCTCGCGCTCGATCAGGGTCCGGAGCGAATAGGCGTGATAGATGACGCGCACCGTTGCGGTGTCCAGGCCTTCGCCGTACACGATGGCACCGATGTCGAAGTCGGTCACGCGCAGCAGTTTGAAGTCGGCTTCCAGTTTCATGAACTCCTGCTGGAGGTCGGGGTGCACGAACGCCACTGCGGCCTCCACGTCGCCCCAGCGGATGTACTTCGAGTACTCGCGCTGAACGAGCTGCAATTCGCTCCTCCGTCCCAGCGGATCCGTGTAGGCCTGGACCAACACGCTACAGCCGCTGAGTACGAACAGCGGAATCCAGGCGAGCAGGAAAAGTGAGCTGCGTTTCATGCTGAGATCCCCCTGGGCTCGGCGACCGGCAGCTGAAGTGCCCAGTCGTTCGACCTTGTTGGGTTCTATCGGCCCGCGGCGCGGCTTCCTGAGCACGACCTGTGATATGCTGGCAGGCATACCTCCAACATTGTGAAATCAAAGAGTATTTTGCTTGCATGGCGGAACTGGGAATCGATCTCGGCGGCACCAAGCTGGTGTTGGCGGTCGGCAATGGTCAAGGCCACGTGCTGGCCCAACGTCGACGACCGACCGAGCTGAGCGGGAATCCGCGCGCCGATGTCGAGCAGATCGCCGAGGAAGCCCGAAGCCTGCTGTCCGAAGCCGGCGTCGAAGCCGGCGCTCTGCGCGCCATCGGCATCGCGGCGCCGGGTCCCCTCGACCCGGTTCGGGGTGCGCTGTGCCAGCCGCCCAACCTGCCGGGTTGGGACGACGTGCCCTTGTGCGACTGGCTGGCCGAGCTACTCGGCGCGCCTGCCTATCTGGAGAACGACGCCAACGCCGCTGCCCTGGCCGAGTGGCGCTACGGGGCAGGGCGGGGGTGTCGCGACATGGTGTATCTCACGATGTCGACCGGCGTCGGTGCCGGGCTCGTCCTCGATGGACGACTCCACAGAGGATCGACGGGCACCGCCGGGGAAGTCGGCCATCTCCCAATCGAGTGGAACGGGGACCCCTGTTCCTGCGGACGACGGGGCTGTCTCGAAGCGTACGTGGGCGGAGCCGCCTGGACCCGGCGCTTGCGACGCCTGGCCAGCCCCGATGGCCGTGTGGCCCGGCTGGCCGGCGGAGGCGAGAAGGTCACGCCCGTCCACGTGATCGAAGCCGCGCGCGAAGGCGATGCATTCGCAAGCGCCGAGCTCGAGCGGTTCAACGACTATCTCGCCCGGGGCATCGTGGCCCTGTTGTTCGTTTTGGCTCCGGAGCGGATCGTTCTCGGTACGATCCCGACCGCGGCCGGAGACGCGCTCTGCCTCGACCCGGTCCGTCGACAGGTGCGAGAGCGGGCCTGGCCGATCCTGACCCGCGATCTCGAGATCGTGGCGGCAGGGCTGGGCGAGCGGGGGCCGGCGCTGGCCGCGCTGTCGGTGGCCTGGGAACTACACGCTGAAGCGTGAGAGTTCCTGGCGCAGTGCTTGCGCGTGGGTGCGCAGCTCGCTGAAGACGATGGCGAGTTCCGGCAGTTTCTCCACGCTGCCGCGCGCGTTGGCCAGCAGGTTGTCGAAGGTCTCGGCCACCGATTCGCTCGCTTTCTCCTGCTGGCGGGTGTTGGCCTGGATGTCGCGGATCAGATCGGTGATCGCTTCGATGTTCTTCGTGATGTACTGACTCGAGGCACGCTGCTCCTCGGTGGCCCTTGTCATCTGACGGCAGTTGTCCACCGATTCCTCGGCGTTGCGCAGCAGCTGGTCACTGGCCGCCGATTGCTCCGTCATGGCCATCGAGATCTGGGTTACGTGCTCGGCGCTTCGGCGCGCGGCCTCCGCCACCCGCTTCGAGCTCCGGGCCTGCTCCTCGGCGGTGCGGGCGATCTCGGTCACCCGTTCACTGGCCTCGCCGGCCGCGCTTCGAATCTGCTTGAGGGCTTCGCCCGCCAGTTGAGATCGCTCGACACCGTTTTTGACGGCCTCGATTCCATTGGCCATCGCCTCGACGGCGCGATTCGAGTGCTCCTGGATCGCCGTGATCAGCTCGGAGATCTTCTTGGTGCTGAGGCTGGTGCGCTTGGCCAGGGTCTTGACCTGCTCGGCCACCACGGCGAACGCCTTGCCGTGCTCGCCCGCCTGGGCGGCGATGATGGCGGCGTTCAGTGACAGAAGTTGGGTCTCGTCGGTGATCGATCCGATCACGGAGGCGATGTCGTCGATCTCGCCGATTCGGGTTGCGAGGCTCTCGAGGGCATCCTTCGCAGCCAGGGTCACCATGCGGATCTCTTCGATGCCTTCGATGGTTTCATCCACGGCCCGTCCGCCTTCCTCGGCCGTGTCGCTCACGCGATGTGTGAGGTCGGCGGCACCGCGCGCGTAGACGCCTACTTCCTGGATGGCGCGGTCCATCTCGGTAATCGATGCCGCGGTCTCCTCGGCCGACTCCTGCACCGAATCAGTGCTGTTGGCGACGGTCCGAATGTTCTCGCCTACCTGCTGGAGCGAGCTCGTCGAACCTTCGATCATCTCCTGAAGGGAGGCCGCCGAGCGGGCGACCTGCTCGACGGCGCTGCCGAGCTCGAGGATCGAAGAGGCCGACTCCTCGTTCGAGTGCGCGAGTCGTTCCACCTGGGCCGTCACGCCCTTGATGGAGGTCTTGATGTTGGCTTGGAGCGACGCCGTCTCTTCGACAGCACCTTCCTGATCTTCGGCACTCTGTTGCACCGTGTGCAGCACGGCGTCGACCTGGGACGGGAGCTCGCTCAGGCGTTGGCTGAGCGCGCCCAATCGATCGCGCGTGCCGCCGAGGATGTCGATCATGCGATTGACAGCGGCGCCGGTATCGGCCAGCTCACCCAGATCGGTGGGCTGCAGCCGAGCCGGCGTCTCGCCCTGGGTCAGCGCTTCGAGCGTCTTCTGGATCAGGGTCATGGCCTCGAAACGCGGATCGATGTAGCGCTGGCTGGCGACTGCAACAGCGAGGCCGATCATCAGGATGGCACCGACGGCCGACCACAGGCTGCCGCTGTAGGCGTAGATCGCCAATGCGATGCCACTCGCGCTGGTCGCGCCCAGCGTGTGGAGGATCGGCAGGAATCGCCGTGTGTTCTTGAGCTTCAAGGCCGGATGCACGCGGCGCTAGCCCCCTGATTGCCCACTGAGTCGGCGTGGGCCCGCTCCATCGATCGGCGGCGGGGAGCTGCAGCTTGAGGAGTGTGCGGACGGATTTCTGCCGCGGCCCCGATCGGAACAAGCACCTGAACCCCGAGCCTGCTCAGGGGATGGGCGTGTCGACCGTCCCCTCCAGATCCCGCCGGAGCGCCTCCAGTCGGCCCGCCGCGATGGCCTGACGGGCTCGTTCCAGCAAACCCAGGTAGAAGCGGAGATTGTGCAGCGAAGCCAGCCGGGTCCCGAGGGACTCGCCGCCGCGAAGCAGGTGGCGGACGTAGGCCCGGGAGTGATGCCGGCAGGCCGGGCAATCGCAGCCCGGATCGATCGGCTCGGGGTCGTCCCGATAGCGCGCATTCGTGATGCGCAGCACGCCTTGACTCGTGAAGAGGACTCCGTGACGGCCGTTGCGCGTCGGAATCACGCAATCGAAGAGGTCGACGCCGGCTGCGATGCCATCGAGGAGGTCGAGCGGTCGGCCCAGTCCCATCAGGTAGCGCGGCGCCGCTTCGGGCAGCTCTTCGTGGCTGGCCGCGACCAGGTCGGCACGACGCGATCGCCCTTCTCCGAGGCCGAGACCCCCGTGGGCGTAGCCGTCGAAGTCGAGCTCGGCCGTGGCGCTAGCGCTCTGGCGCCGCAACGACTCGGAGCCGCCGCCGTGCACGATGCCGAACAGGGCCTGGTCCTTCCGGTCGTGCGCCTTGCGGCAACGCTCGGCCCAGCGGCGGGTCCGCGCCGTCGCGGCTTCGACGCGGGGCCCCGCCACGCCGCGATCCAGGTCGCCGGCTTCCGGCGGCTGACACTCGTCGAGCACCATGGCAATGTCGGCGCCCAGCGCCTGCTGGATCTTCATGGCAGTTTCGGGCGTGAGCTGGCGGCGCAAGCCATCGAGGGGAGAGTTGAAGGTGACGCCTTCCTCTTCGATGGAGAGCCGGTCCGAGAGCGAGGTCACCTGGAAACCCCCGCTGTCGGTGAGCCAGGGACCGGTCCAGCCCGCGAAGCCGTGCAGTCCACCGAGCCCCTCGATGACGGCTTCGCCGGGTCGTTCGTGGAGATGGTAGGTATTGGCGAGCAGGATCTGCGCGCCGATCTCGCGCAACTCGGCGGGCGACAAGCCGCGCACGGCGCCGTAGGTCGCGACCGGCATGAACGCGGGTGTCTCGACCGTTCCGTGGGGCGTCTTCAGGCGTCCGCTGCGCGCGAGGCCATCCCGCGCGTCGACATCGAAGGAAAAACCGGCGCGCATCTCAGAGCAGCAGCATCGCATCACCGTACGAATAGAAGCGATAGCCCTCGCGGATGGCTTCGGCGTAGGCAGCGAGGATCTGCTCGCGTCCGCCGAAGCTGGCGACCAGCATCAGCAGCGACGAGCGCGGCAGGTGGAAGTTGGTGAGAAGGGCGTCGACGACGCGGAAGCGTGACCCGGGAACCAGGAAGAGGTCGGTTTCTCCGCTTCCGGGCATCAGGCTTCCATCGTCACGTGCGCGCGACTCGAGCACTCGGGTGCTGGTGGTGCCCACGGCCACAACGCGGTTGCCGCGACGTCGAGTCTCGGCGATGGCGCGCGCGGTCGCCTCGGGCAGCTCGATCCGCTCACGGTGGAGTCGACCGCGATCCAGATCTTCGCTTCGCAGCGGCCGGAAGCTGCCCAGGCCCACGTGGAGAACGACGTCGGCCGTTTCGATTCCGGCCCGCTGAAGGCTGTCGAGCAGACGCTCACTGAGGTGCAAGCCTGCGGTGGGTGCGGCGACCGAGCCGGGCTGGAGCGCATAGACGGTCTGGTAGCGCGCGACATCGTCGGAGTCGGGCGTGGTTCGCCGGATGTAGGGCGGAAGCGGCATCTCGCCGAAGCGGGTTGGATCGATCTCGGGATCGAAAGACAGCACCACCTGCCCGTCTTCCTGGAGAGAGAGCAGCTCCGCGTCACAACCCCGTTCGGGCTGGCTCATCGATTCGAAACGAAGCTTCCAGCCCGTGCGCAAACGCCCACTGGCCTTGAGCAGGGCCCGTTGTCGTCCGGGGCCCGAGGCGTCTGGACCGAGCAGCAGCGCCTCGACTGCGCCCCCGCTGCTTTTGTGGCCCCGCAGCCGGGCCTGGACCACGCGACTGGTATTGCGCACGAGCAGGTCTCCCGACGAGAGCCAGCGGGGCAGATCGACGATCTGTTGGTGGTGGATCCGTCCGCTCTTCCGTTCGAGGACCAGCAGGCGCCCGCCGTCGCGCTCTGTGGGCGGATGCTGGGCGATTCGGTCGACCGGAAGCGTGAAATCGAACGCGTCGAGTGTGCGCTCGAACACGTCGAGTGTGCGCTCGAACACGTCGAGTGTGCGCTCACTCATCGGACGGGATCTCGCGGCTGGCTCCCGAGACTTCAGCGGCCAACGCCGCGCGAAGCGCGGGCGCGTCAGCAATGGCGTCCCAGGAGAAGAGGGCGTCGCCGGCGGCTCCGGCTGCACGAACCAACCGGATCTGTTCGAGGGCGGCTTCGGGCCGTTTCGAGAACAGCCAGACGCCGAGCCCGATCCAGATCCGGTCGCCGAGGGGCCCCGCCGCGAACGCTTCAGCCAGGTAGCGAACCATGCGGGGGTCGAGGCTGTAGGCCATGGGCACGGCGAAATCGAGCAGGCCTTCCTCGAGCCAGCGTCGCCAGTCCTGGCCGATCGACAGGTAGGCGCGATCGGCGTGGGACCAGACGGCGGCCGAGAGCTGGACTTCGGGCGCGACGCTGCGCGCCTGGTCGCGGATCGTGCGGACCAGCTCGGTCAGCTTGTCTCGACGCCAGCTGTCCCAGAGGTTGGCGTTGCCGAGCTGATCGGGTGGGCGTGGCGCGACGCGGCCGGTCTCCCGCCGGAAGCGTTCGCGAGTCTTCTCGCCGTGTCCCATGTCGAGTCCGACACCAAAGCGGGAGCCGGGCGCGAAGGGGAGGACGCCGGGATAGCGGATGTAATCGAGGTGGAGACCGTCGAGCTCAGGATGACGGGCCAGCAACTCCTGAAACGTTTCCGCCAGCCGCGTGGCAACACCGGCGGCCGCGGGGTCGATCCAGACCGCGGGCGTACCCATCCGGTAGTAGCGCCGGTCGGGTTGGGGAACGTCGAGATCGGGGTAGTCGAGCATCGAACGGCCGTACTGATCGGAAATCACTGCGTCCCGGCCGAGATCGCGAACCAGCGGCGCATTCTTGTTGTTGGCCATCGAGAGAACGTTCACCCAGGCGTGCACACGCAGCTCGGCGGCGTGGGCGGCTTCGATCAAGCGGGGCAGGGTGGATTCGCCATGGGCATCGACGATCTTCTTGTAGGGTGACGGATCGGCCAGGCTCGAGGCGAACCAAGCGCGGCCGCCGCGGTAGACCTGGACGAACAGATCCGTGACGCCGAGCGCGAGCGCATCCTCGATCAGCATGGGGATGCGGTCGGGGTGCTCCAGGACGCGCTGGCTGCCCTGGCACAGCACCCACATGCCGCGGCGGAAGACGGGCGCGGAGGAGACCGTGTCTGCGACCGCCTGCGGCTCGGCTTCGATCGTTTCGACCGCGAGCGGTAGCGTCTCCTCACCACAGGCGAGCGCGAGCAGCAACGCGGACGCCAACATCGGCAGCGCCAAGGGCCGGAATCCGCATCTCGATTCGTGTGAGCGGAACAAAGCGGCGCAACGCTATCCGAGCAGACGCGCGGTCACAATCGAAGCGCGTCACCTCCCAGACGACCGCAGATTCGGCATACTCGATCCGATGGGGTCGACGGCCAAGGCAGGACGATCGGCAACTGCGCGGGTGAAGCGAAACCCCGTGTTGTCGCTGCTGGTGGCTGTCTCGCTGTTCGGCGTTGGCGCCTTGGCCGCGTCGAACCGGTCCGAGTCGGGCCCTGAGATCCCCGAACCCCAGATTCTCGACACCGCCTTGCTGGCGCGTCCTGGGGCCGCCTTGAAGGAGGCATTGCGCGCCCGCGACTCGGGCAACGCCGTGTTGGCCAACGCATTGTTCGCTGCGATCTCGAAGCGACACCTGCTGATCGCCGACTATGCGGACCTGTATCGGATCGAACTGAAGTTCGCGAACGGTCAGTTCCGGGCGGCCGTCGAGCTGATCGAGTTCTGGTCTCACGATGCTTCACCGCTTCGCTCACGTGTACAGGCACTCGCGGGCCACGCCCAGGCGGGCCTGGGGGACAGCGTGCGCGCCCGCGCAGCCTGGCAGACGGCACTCGCGACCGAAGAGCAGCCGCTCCGCCGCTCGCTGCTCCAGTTCGAGATCGGTCGCTCGTTGCTGCGAAGCGCGGCCCCAGAAGCCGCCGCCGCCGCGCTGCTCCGAGTCTGGACCAACCATCCGCTCTCGAAACAAGAAAGTGAGGTCGAACGGCTGCTGACCGAGCTCGAGCTGCAATTCGAGACTCCCTACCTGGGGGCCGAGAGCTGGCGAAAGCGCGGTGACGTCTTGTTCCGACGCCGCCAGAATGAAGAGGCTCTCGAGGCCTACGAGGCAGCGCTGGCCGTCCCCGAGATCGACGCTTCGACCCTCGGGAGGGTCAAGAGCCAGCGCGCTCACGCACTCTTCCGCCTGCGCCGCTACGCCGATGCGGCCGTGGCCTTCGCCGCGCTTCCCCAGACGGCCGACAACCGGATCAGTCACGCTCGCTCGATCGCCCGGGCCGGAGACCCCGCGGCTGCGGCCGCCGAGCTCGAACGGATCGCCACGCAGGAGCGCGGTAGCCAGGGCCAACGCGCGAGCTTCCTCGCGGCCCTGCTCTGGGATGGGGAGCAGGCCGAGGAGAAGGCCGATCGACTGTTCCAGGCGCTTGCGAACGGCCCGTCGGGCTCGAGCCGGGCGAGGGCGGCTCGCTGGCGGCTGGGCTGGGCGGCCTATCGCAGAGCCGAGTTCGTGAAGGCTGCGCAGTATCTGAAGCAGCTCACCGAGAACGAAGACGACCCGCTCGCTGGGCTGCGCGCACGCTACTGGTACGCGCGAAGCCTCGAGCGCATGGGAGACGAGCAGGCCCAGCTGCTCTTCGGCCGCATCGCCCAGGAGTATCCGTTCTCGTACTACGGCTGGCGCGCCGGCACCCGCGCCTCACCGGCGGATCCCGAAGGCCCGAGGGAGCCACTCGACAAGGGCAACGCCGCGCTGGCAGAACTCGAGCTCGAGCGGCCGCGCATCCTGCTGGAGGCCGGTCTCGTCGACGAGGCCCAAACAGAGCTGGAGCTCCTGTTCGCGCGGGCCCGTGGACTCGACGATCGCCTGCTGCTGGCCGATCTCTTCGCCGAGGCCGGCGACTACCACCGCCCACAGCGCCTGATCGTCGATGCCTACAAGGAGACGCTGGCTCGGGGACCTTCGGCGCCGCTCGAACTCTGGCGGCACGCTTGGCCCGCGCCCTGGAGCGAGCTGGTGGCTCTGGCCACCCGCGAGCGGGCCGAACTCGAGCCAGCCCTCGTCTACGCGATCATGCGCGAAGAGAGCGGCTACCGGCCGCGCGTTCGATCGGTGTCGGGCGCGCGCGGTCTGCTTCAACTGATGCCGGAGACGGCCGAGCGCGTGGCTCGGGCAATCGACCTGAGCTCGTTCGAAGTGGACCAGCTGTTCGATCCCAACGTGAACATCGAACTCGGCGCTGCCTACCTGCACGAACTCCTGCTCCGCTTCGACGGAAACACCGCGGCCGCGATCGGGAGCTACAACGCCGGACCCCACCGGGTCGTGCGCTGGCTCGAAGGCACGCCAGTCGAGGACGACGAGTGGGTCGAGGCGATTCCGTATGACCAGACCCGGGGTTACGTGAAGCGGGTGCTGCGCAGCATGCACGCCTACCGGGTGCTCTATTGAGTGCCGCTCGATCGAGCGCCGATCTCGAGGGGGAGGAAAGCGGGCAGCTCTTGCCCACATCCAGCCACGGCGGCCGGCTCGATCTCGTGGGAATCGGTCAGATCTCGGTCGACGAAGTTCGCGTCGTCGATGCTCGCGGTCGTTCGAAACGAGCACCCGAATTCCTGTGCGGCGGCCAGGTGGCGACCGTGATCCTGGCGGCGGCTCGACTCGGACTCCGCAGCGCGTACCAGGGGGCGGTCGGTGAGGATCCGACTGCGGATCGGGCCCTGGCGCCCCTGCTCGCGGCCGCTGTGGACTGCCGGTCGGTCAAACGCGTTCCGGGGGGGCGGACCCGGACCGCCAGGATCCGCGTCGAAGGCGAGGGCGGTGACCGCCGCGTCGAGCCGCAACGCGACCCCGCGGTTCGCCTCGCTCCCGAGGACGTGGACCGGGGCTTGATCCGGCAGGCCCGGCTGCTCCACGTCGATGCCGAAGATCCGGCGGCCTCGATTCGGGCTGTCGAGCTGGCCCGCGGCTTGGGAGTGGCGACGACGCTGGATCTCGACGAGCCCGGGGACGAGACCTTGGTGCTGCTGCATAAGACAGACTTTCCTATCGTGTCCCAAGGGTTTGCAACGAAACTCTCAGGTGGACCGGCAACTCTTGCACTGCCGGAGCTGGCGGCGGCGGCAGGCCGGATGGCCGTCATCACGCTGGGCGAGGAGGGCGCCGTGGCCCAACTCCACGGCGGCCAGACAGTGCTGCATTGCCCGGCCTTTTCGGTCGAGGTCCGGGACACGACCGGGGCGGGCGATGCCTTCCGGGCGGGATTCATCTGGGCGCTGCTGCAGGGGCTGCCGGCAGCGGCGGTTCTCGAGGCCGCCAGCGCCATTGCGGCCCTCAATTGCGGGGTGCTTGGGGCGCAGGGTGGTCTGCCGATGAGACAGGGGTTGGAGGCCTTCCTCCATTCACGCAAGGGAGACCGCACATGACGCGCCGCAATCGGGGCAACGCGCTGCCCTCGTTGCTGATCCTGATCGCCCTGATCCTGGGGGTCGGGGCCTGGAATTACCACAAGAACCTGGCTCTCGATGAGCAGGAGTACCGGCCCTTCCGCGGGCACAGTGACGAGGCCCTGCATCAGCTGATCGACGCCTACGAGAACGAACGGGATCGGGACAAGAAAGCCTACCTGGAGGTTGCGGGTCGACGAGCGAGCGCAAAGACCAAGCCCATGCTGGACGAGCAGGTCGCCGAGTTCGAGCGGGTCCAGAGCCACGGCCTTCGGACCCGTCAGCTTCGGAACGCGGTCGCCGGCCACCAGGCGAGTCTCAAGGAACTCAAGAAGGAAGCCTCCAGGCGGACCCTGGACGCAGACAACTTCAGGCGGATCCTGCGTCTGGCCACGACGTTCTGATCGGACCGGCTCCGGGGTCGGCCTGGGACGCGATCATTTCGCGTCATCCTCTCCGCCGCTGGCGGCAGAATCGTCTTCGTCCTCAGTGGTCGCGTCCACATCCTCCAGGCCATCGACGGCCACTTCTTTGTCCGATCCTTGGACCACGATCGTGTCGTCGTCTTCTTCGAGCAGGGGGGCCATGGCGCGGCTCCGTCGTTTCCGGCCCGCCGAACTCGCCGGACTCTTGGGCTTGGGCTCCGCCTTGGGCGCCTCGTACTGGTTCGCCTCGCACTTGGGGCACAGGGGTTCGGGCTTGTTCAGGTCATAGAACTTGGCACCGCAGGCGTAGCACTCCCATTTGGTGCCGAGGTTCGAGGGCGGCTCGTCGGTTACCGGGGTGCGCTTGGGAAGCACGTGGGTTGCGGGCAGCCCGGCGGGCTTCCGTCGGGCGGGAGGGCGCGCGCGCTTGCGTTCGGGCCTGCGGGCAGGGGCCTTGGTGGCTGTCGGCTTCTGCGTGGGAAGCTGCTGGAGCAGCTTCTTCTTGGGAACCGGCTTCTGCTCGGCCACAACCTTCTGCTCGGCCACAACCTTCTGCTTGGCCACAACCTTCTGCTTGGCCACAACCTTCTGCTTGGCGGCGACCTTCTGCTTGGAAACCTTTTGGGTCGGCTTCTTCCGGGCCGCGACCTTCTTCTTGGGCAGCTTCTTGGCCGCTTTCCTGGCGGGCGCCTTCTTCTTGGCCCCCTTCGAAATCGCCTTCTTCTTGGCTGCCTTCTTCGTCGCCTGCTTAGCGGGACTCATGGGGTCGCTCCCGAATTTTCTGGTTCGATTCGGATCCAGTCAGCGGCATCGGAGAGGTCTCGGATGCCCAGCGCCCGCACGTCGTCCGGACCGTCGACCCGACTCTGGTCGAACTCGATCCGTACGTCCGGGGGAACCGGGATACCGGACTCCTCGAGCCAGGTCCGAAAGCTGGTGACCAGGTCGCGACGCGCCGTCTGCGGCGAATCGCTGCCATGGGCGTTCTTGACCGGCGAGAACTCGACCGCTCGCGCGGTCTCGACGACGGCGGTCCGCTCAGCGGCGGGCAGGGCGTCGAAGACGAAGCGTTCGAGCTTGTGGCCGTTGGGCGCTTCGGGCGTCACAGGGCGGCCCTCATCGTCAATCGTCGGGATCTTCTTGGCCGAGGCGTGGAAGGGGAGCCAGCGGTCGGCTTCCGCCGCGACGCGGCGGATGAAGGCCGTCTCGAACAGGTGGATCGCCGTGCTGCCCGCCCAATAGACGAGTTCCCCGTCTCCGTCGGTTTCGAAGCGATCCGCGTCGTCGAGCTCGGTGTATTCGACAACACCCAGGGAGTCGTCGATCCGGGCAACGGTGCCCAGCTTCTCGGCGGGCTCCGCCTTGCGGACCACCTTGCACGACATTTCCGCCGAGGCCTCGGCGTGGAAGCCGAGATAGGCCGGGTCCGCCATCCGCACCAACGGGTTGTCCACCTGGTAGTAGAAGAGCGTCGTCACCCCGCGGGCTTCCATGTCGTCGAGCGCGCCGGACGCCAACAGGGCGGTCAGGCAGCCTCCGTGGCCGTCCGGGCTCTCGCTGAGGGATCCGGGGGTCGCCAGCATCAGTCGGCCCTCGAAATCGAAGCTCGGCAGCATGGCTTGCTCGAAGAAGAAGATGTCGGCCGCGTCGAGCCCGAACCCGTTCCGCTGCTTGAAGAAGGCCCGGGTCGGGGCATCGGTGGAGGGGCTCGTCATCACGTACCAGGGAAGCGGTCGACCGTAGCGAGCGGCCAGCCGTCGCAGCTTCTGGGCCTGGAGCTCGAAGAGGCTCCGCTCGCTGATCGGGCCAATCGGGAACAGTCCCTTGGGACCCGGATAGCCGAGGCGCGTTGCCTGGCCGCCGGCGACGACCACGACGGCCACACGTCCCTCCGAGAGCAACTGCTCACCCCGCTGGCGCGCGGCCTGCCAGCGTGAGGAATTCCCCCCGGCAAGCGGCATCCGTTCGATCGGCGCCGGCGAGAGCCTGGCGGGCGCAGACGCCTCGCGAGCTCGCATGGCTGCGAGCGCGGTCATCAACGCCGGCAGATCGATACGCTTCAGCTGGCTCAGTAGTGCCTCCTGCTCGACTTCGCCCAGGAGATCCCAGAAGCGGAATACGTGCCCCTGGTCCAGCTCTTTGAAGCGTGCTCTCAGATTCTGAAGATGCAGCACTGGAGAAACGCCGCTCCCCACCAGCAATCCCCCCGGGCAGGGCGATCGCGCGTATAGCACACGGAGACGGTCCAGGTCGGGTTGCGGGTCGTGGATTTCCGCTAGTTGACATAATCTATCTTATCGGACGTGCGAT
>SMVB01103523.1_pt1 | contig 14835 bp, 13 predicted proteins | sample 2456461 | NCBI WGS metagenome assembly SMVB01 (sample SAMN11095934, study PRJNA526329) | marine sediment metagenome | biome: Marine sediment; feature: Surficial sediment; material: Deep marine sediment; isolation source: Hadal surficial sediment | place: Pacific Ocean | collected 2014-05 | depth... | reverse complement strand
CCCCGACACCCTGCGCCGCAGAGCCGTGTCCTCACGCGGCTGCGGATCGATCAGGCGGCCACCGGTGACCAACGTGGCTGCGCCCTCGAGGACGGTGTAGACCTCAGTCACTTCGGTGTGGATCGTGCCCGCCACCACACTCGCCGCCGGGCCCCGATGAACGATCGCGACGCCAACGTGGTGTCCGCCCGCGTCGATGGTCCGTATCGGCGTGTCCGTCACGCCGTTCGCGATCGCGTTCTCCAGGGTGGCTTGGATGTCGGCGGCCGTCACGTCTAGCGCCGGGATGGAGGCCGAGCTCGCCTGCGCGAGCACGAGCACGGCTACAAGAATGTTCGGCATGGGCCCCTCCCTCTTTAGGCCGGGAGTACCAACCAGCCGTCGCATGGTAAAGCTCGGCGTCTTAGGACCACCTCTGGAATTAGGTTGGCACCTTTCCGAAAAGTGGGCCTCATGCTAGAGGCCCAGCATTTTTTCGGTCAAATCCCAAAGCTTGACCGCACTGTCATCGTCCGCCGCCCAGGGAGCCACGTCGAAAAACTGCGCTGATTCCTCGGTCGCCAGGTTCGCGATATCGCAGTCTTCACAATAAACGCCGCCGCGGTTCTCCAGAGCTGGACTGGTGGCACACCACAACGTGGTCGAACAACCCTGCGTCGTGGTCTTGAACATGGATTTCGCTCGCTCGGAGATGTTGCCGTCCGCATCGGTCCAACCCATCGCCATCAATTCTTCTGCCGCCATATGGCGCTGGAGCGGCGTCAATATTCCCCCCGGATGAACTGAAAAGGCACGTAAGCCCTGATCCCGATATTTCAGATCCAATCCCAGCGCGAACAGAGCGTTGGCTGTCTTGGCCTGTCCGTAGGCCTCCCATTTCTCGTACGGGTCCTCTTCAAAATGGATATCGTCCCATCGGATATCCGAGCGCTTGTGAGCGACAGAGGAGAGGCACACTACCCGGGGATTGTTCGCCTCCAGCAAATTCGGCAACAGCTGCGTAGTGAGCACAAAATGGCCCAGATGATTTACCGCAAACTGACTCTCCCAACCCGATCCCACCCTTGTTTCCGGGCAGGCCATGATACCCGCGTTGTTGATCAACAAATCCAACACGGGCTCTTTGGAACGGATGGATTCGGCATAGGCGCGCACGCTGTCCAGGTCTGACAGGTCCATCTCACCCACGTGCACCTCGCCGTCGATATCAGCCAGGGTCTCGGCTGCTTTTTCCGGATTTCTCACCGGCACATGGACCTTGGCTCCCGCATTGACCAGTGCTCGGGTGGTTTCTACGCCAATCCCCGAATAACCTCCGGTAACGACGGCTACCTTGCCTGCTAGATCGATGCCGGCCAGAACTTCCGTCGCTTCGGATTTCATACCAAACCCGGACTCTATTTTCCCTTGATCGCTAGCTGCCATTTTTCCTTTCCATTCTCGAGAGGTGTGGCCATCCCGCCTTCAGCCATTTCGTGCTCGATTGCCTCACAACCCTCTGGCGCCGCAATCACACGAACGGCGGGTCGGGCATGGCGGACAAAATGCATCTGAGGGACACGGGCCAGCAAGCGCCCCGCTCCGCCCGTCACCCCCAAAAACCCTCGATTTTGGAGCCTCGAAAGAGAGCAAAGCTGAGGTTCCTGACCTGCCCAATCCACGATTTCAAGCTGTCGCTGAGGATCAGGCGATGAGAAAAAGCTTGTTTTTGTCGAATTTCTGTGTTTGAGTGGTACTGATTGGTGTTTCAGTGATCTTCAACGGAGGGTAAGCACATGGAAGCATACTGCGTGAAGTGCAAGTCGAAGCGTGAGATGCAGGACGGCGAGAAGGTCACGATGAAGAACGGCCGCCCGGCCATGAAGGGCAAGTGCCCGGTATGCGGGACGGGGCTCTATCGGATTCTGCCGTCGTCGTAATCTCGGCGGGGAAACCATAGGCACCGACGACTACGGTCGAATCGGGCTCGAGGACCTTTAGCGCAGCCTTCCGCTCATGCTCGAGGTCATCGGCCAGGTAGACCCCGTGGCCATGCCACCTTCGCCCAACTCATTCCCGATGGGTAGGGGCAGCTTCTCGACGGGTGGGGGCACCGGCAGGGCTAGGGTCCGAGCTCGCCTCGAGCTCCTCGGGCACGACGAACCGGTCCCGCGTTCCGACTATGTACCCTTCCGGACTCACATCCTCATCCGGCAAGGAGCGGTTGGCCTCGTACCGGTAGGGCTCACCATCCAACGTCACCCGCTCACCTGACCGGCCCTACCCTTCCGCCAGGCTCTTGATGTAGTTGACGAGGTGCCAGATGTCCTCTTCGGGAATCTGGCCATCGTAGGCCTGCATGTCAGCCGTCACGCCGTCCCTGATGACCAGGAAGATCTCACCGTCGCTTGCGCCGTGCTGCCACACCGCATCGGTGAAGTCGGACGGCACGCCACCGGCGTGTGACATGTCGCCGTCACCCAGTCCCGTATTGCCGTGACACTGCCGGCAGCTGAAGACGTAGCGCTGACGCCCCCTGGCGACCGACGCGGATGTAGCCTCGACCGGATTGGTCAGGGCCTGCCCGGCCGCGTGGGTATGGGCCTCCGCCGGGTGTTCCTGCGCCCCGATCAAGCCGGGTGCACCGCCGGCCACTAGCACCAGGCCCGCGAGCCTCACGACGTTCATGCAAGTCCTCACTGTGGAGGGGCCTGTGGACGGCCGCAGGACTCCCGGCCCGCTTCAGTCCTGCGATGCATCATAGTTCTCCCAAAGGTACTCTGGATAATAGCTGTGAAGGTGCAAGTAGACCTCGTGCATCAAGTTCACCACGCGATTCGCCGCGTAGGCGTGATGCCCGCGCCGGGCGACTACCCTCAGCCGCATCTCGCCGCGCCGCACAAAGGCCGACACGCTTGCGCGGGCCGGATCGACCCGCCGATGCTCGGGCAGCGACTCGGCCGAGCGACCCTCTACGAACGTCTTGAGCGCCCGTGCGAGGGGCGTACGCGCAGGCACGTTGGGCAACGCGTTCAAGAAGATGAAGGTCCCCGTTCGGGGCTCGTACTGGAGGTCGTACGGATGGCGGGCCAGCCAGGAAAACCGAAACACGATGCGCCCCAGCCGACCCGGCCGTTCGGTATACCCGCGAAAGACACCGCGATCGGCGTACGCTTTCAGGCATCGACGGACCGCGCTCACGCCGTCACCCGCTGCCAAGCGTGGCGTCTCGCTTCCCGCCGCCGACTGTGGCGTTTGGCTTCGCTTTCAACGGCCTTCTAGTGGTAATACGACATGACGCCCGGCTCGATCTTGCCGAGGAAACCGGGCGGCTGCTCGCGCAGCCAGAATTCCTTCCTCGCCTGGACGTTGATCACGGCCGGTCGGCTCTCGTCCCGGGCTACGCGATAGGCGCGCTCGAGCGCCGGTGTGAACTCCCCCGGGGTGGTCACGTACTCGCCGTAACCGCCCAACGCCTCCGCCATCTTGTCGTAACGGACGTTCTCCTGGAACAGATGGACCGGCAGGCCGATCTGGTTGTTCACCTGACCCGACCACGTCCCCCAGGCGTTGTTGTTGTAGACGATGATGACCACGGGCATCCGATACTTGGACAGCGTCTCGACCTCCATGCCCGTGAATCCGAACCCGGCATCGCCCGTGATGGCGATCACGGGATGCCCCTGGTATCCAGCCTGTGGGCCCACCCCATCGCGCACCGCCGCGGCCACGCCGAGGGCGTAGCCGACATCGGGACCGATCGCACCGTACTGATAGGCCCCGTTGATGATTTGCCCCGGCCGGTAGGCGCGGAGGTAGCGACGGGTGTAGCGGGCGATTCCATAGCCGCCCTGCATGATCGTCGTCCGATCCTTCGGCAAGGCGCCACGATAGAGGAAGTCGGCCAGCTCCTTGCCGATCACGGCGGGGTGCACCGCATCGGTGTAGCCCAGGCCGATCTGGTAGTACTCCTCGTTCTCCGTTTCGAATGCCTGGCGGGCGGCGGCGATCTCTGCTACCCACTGGGCCCGACGCTGTCGCGTCACCGCCGCCGTCAAAGCCTCGAGGGCCGCCTTCTCGTCGCTCACGATTCCGATGTCGATCGGAAGATTGCGCCCGATGTCTTCGGCTGATGGATCGATCCGGATGTATCGGGTATCGGGACCGAACGCGAACTCTCCCAGCGTCGGCATACAGTATTGACCCACCAGCAAGACGACGTCGGCACTCATGAGAGCCCGCGGGGCCGCATCCGCGGACAGCTCGTGATCGGCCGGGAACTGGCCTTTTGTCGCCCCAGACTCGACGACCGGTATGTGAGCCTTCTCGGCGAGCTCACGCAGCGCGTCCCACGCCCGACTGTAGAAGACCCCGTTGCTCGACACGATCATCGGCCGCTCGGCCGACCGCAGCATCTGTGCCGCGGCATCGATCGCCGCCGGATCCGGATGCGGCTTCGTCTCCGTTCGATACTTGGTATTCTCGAAGAAATACTCCAGCTCGCTGGCGTCATCGAACCTGGCGCGCGCCACCTCCGACGGGAAATCGAGGTGGACCGGCCCCGGCACGCCCGATTTGAGCTGCCGGAACGCATACCCCGCGTATTCCCAGACCCGAGAGGGCGTGATCATCCGCTTGCCGTACTTGCGCAGGCCCTCCGTGGTGGGCTGCTGGTAGGAATCTTGGATACCCTGCTCGGAGTCCTCGGCGAACACCGACTTGTTGCTGGCAAGCACGAGAATGGGCGACCGAGCCGCGTTGGCGGTCGCGATCGCGTTGATCATGTTGGTGAACCCGGGCCCCTCGGTCCCTGAAGTGGCCGCAACCTCGCCCGTCGCCCGGCAGAACGCGTCGGCGGCATGGCACATAGATCCCTCGTGGCGGCCGCCGTACGTCGGAATACCGGTGTCGGCGATCGCGTGCACGACTTCGTAATTGCCGGGGCAGCAAAACAGCGCCTTGACCCCCTCCTCGTGACACGCGCGAGCAAAAACCTGCGCGCCTCTCAGCGGGAAGTCCATCGTCGGCAAGGTGGCCTTCTTGGCTGCCTCGAACTCGGGGGGAATGGTAATCTTCGCGTCGGTCTCCTGGGCGGTGAGTCCGACACCGCTGGTTCCCAGCGCCGCGGTGGCCCCCGCCCCGAGCATGGCCTTCTTCATGAAGGCGCGGCGTGACGTATCGGCCGCGGCCCCTGACGATTTCTTCGTGGTTTTGCTCATGTCGTGGTCCCCAGTTCGCGGTGCTACGCGGCCTTGTGAATCGCGGTCGGTCATGGCGTCGCGCCCCAAAGGTAGCTCGCTCCCCCGAGCCCACAAGTTGACTGATTTGGCCCTGCCTCTCACACCGAAGACCTGAATCGGTAAGGTTTATGTTGATGTGATGTAATGATGTGATTACATTCCGGCCATGGTCCGTACTCAAATCCAGCTGACGGATGGTCAGGCCCGCCGCGTCCGACGCCTTGCCGAAGAACAGGGTGTATCCATGGCCGAGTTCATTCGCAGGTGCCTGGACCAGGCCTTGGAGTCGGACGAGCCCGATCGGTCAGTCCTTTACGAGCGGGCCGAGGCCGTCGTCGGGCGGTACGAGGAGCTGTCCGGCGCCCGTGACCTGGCCCGGAGGCATGACGACTATCTGGCAACGTCCTTCGAATGAGTCGCGTCTTCGTGGATACATCGGCGCTGCTCGCCCTCGTGGTCGGCTCTGACGAGTCCCACGAGGAGGCCAGGGAAGGATTCGGGAGACTCAGAGCTGAGCGAGCGTCGTTGGTCACCAGTTCCTACGTGCTCGTCGAGACGTACGCGCTCCTCCAGACCCGGATCGGAATCGGGGCTGTGCGCGTCTTTCGCGAAGCGTTTGCGCCACTTCTAGAGGTTCTTTGGGTGGACGAAACCACTCACGAGCAGGCCCTCGACGACCTGTTGCTTCGGGACGCCAGGAAGCTGAGTCTGGTAGACGCTTCCTCCTTCGTGCTCATGCGAGCGAACCGAGTCGATCGAGCCTTCGCGTTCGACGCCCACTTTCGGGAGGAGGGCTACACGCTCTAAGATCGCTCGTTCGGGTTGTGTGCTGAGGGTCAGCAGAGCCGTGCGCCAGGTTAATGAGGTCGTCACGCCTCCCGATTGGCGTCGACGACGGTTTCCCGCCCGAAGGAGAAAAGGTATGACGAACGTCTGGGTGTTCAGTCGGGGAGTGGCGGCCGGTTTCGCCGCACTAGTCTTGTCGGGCACGCCCGCCGCGGCGCAATACGGTGCGCTCGACGGAGAATGGCGGAGCTACGGCGGTGATGTGGGCGGCACGAAGTACTCGTCGTTGGACCAGATCGATGCCTCCAATTTCAGCAGCCTCGAGCTGGCTTGGAGTTGGACGACGGTCGACGCCATGCTGAGCATGGAAATAGCGGGGGGCGAGTGGACGTCCAGCTCCGCGAACATCTTCGACGTCCTTCAGGAACAGACGGAGGAGTTGTGGAGGGCCGATGCGCACCCGCGCATCTTCAACCTGAAGGCGACCCCACTGATGGTGGGAGGGCAGCTCTTCTTGAACACGCCGCTGTCGGTCGGCGTGTCCTTGGATGCCAAGACGGGCGAACCACTGTGGGTCTACAATCCCAAGGCCTACGAAGACGGCACCACGTCGATGACCGTGATCTGGAACCAACGGGGCGTGGCCTATTGGACGGACGGGGCGGGGGATGAACGGATCTTCTGGGGAACGGGCAACGGCTACCTCATCTGTGTCGACGCGAAGACAGGACGGCCTTGCGCGGATTTCGGCGAGAACGGGCGCGTGGACCTGGTGGAGACGCTTCCGAGGGCGACGCGCGGTGATCGAGACTACCTGAACGCTCTGCTCTATTCAGTGCAATCGCCTCCGTTGGTGATTCGAGATGTGGTCGTCACCCCCGTATCCATCGCCGACCGCAGGATCACCAAAGAAGCCATCCCGGGCTGGGTAAGAGGTTGGGACGTTCGCACGGGCGAAGAGCTCTGGTCCTTCCACACGGTCCCGCAAGCCGGCGAGTTCGGGGTCGACACATGGGAGGACGATTCGTGGGAGTATTCAGGTCACGCCAACGTCTGGAGCACGTACAGCGGTGACGAGGAGCTCGGAATTCTCTACGCGCCCACAGGGACCGTGACCAACGACTTCTATGGCGGTCACCGCCTCGGGGCGAATCTGTTTTCGGAGTCGCTGATCGCGATCGACGTCGAAACGGGCGAAAGAGTGTGGCATTTCCAAGCGGTCCATCACGGTCTGTGGGACTACGATTTTCCGACGCACCCGAACCTCATCGACATCAACGTGGACGGCCGGGAGATCAAAGCGATCGCCCAGGTATCGAAGCAGGGTTTCACCTACGTGTTCGACAGGGCGACGGGTGAGCCCGTTTGGCCCATCGAGGAACGCCCGGTCGATACGGAGACCAACGTGCCCGGCGAGGTGGTCTGGCCGACGCAGCCCTTCCCGACCAAACCGGCGCCCTTCGACGGTCAGGGCGTGTCGATCGACGACTTGATCGATTTCACGCCAGAGCTTCGCCAGATGGCCATCGAAGCGATCGAGCCCTACCGGTGGGGCCCCCTCTGGGAGCCGATTTCGCTCCACGAGGACGGCGGGACCCAAGGCACGATCCTACGGCCAGGCACGGGAGGCGCCATGAGCTGGACGGGCGCGGCCGTGGACCCCGAGACGGGCATCCTGTATGTGCCCTCGCACGACTCGTTCCAGATGATCCACCTGTACGAACCGCAGGAGACGTTCCCCGGCCAAGCGACCGTCCGCTATACGCACGGCGGCCCAGGCGGCGTACCCGCCATGCCCAACGGCCTGCCGCTGTTCAAGCCCCCCTACTCGAGGATCACCGCGATCGACCTCAATACCGGCGAGCATATCTGGATGCAACCCAACGGCAATGGAGACGACGTCCGCAATCACGAAGCGCTCCGGGACCTGGATCTTCCTCCTCTCGGAGACAGGGTCGCACGCCCTAGCGGACCGGTCCTCACGAAGACGCTGCTCATCACGGGAATGGAGAGTGGCGGGACCGACAATGGGCCCCAGTTGGTGGCCCGCGACAAGATGACGGGTGAGATCGTCGGCGCCATCGATCTGCCAGAGGTCGTACTCGGCACGCCGATGACCTACATGGTCGACGGCGAGCAGTACATCGCGTTGACGGTGAGCAGCAATCCGCCCCAGATGTTGGCGTTCAAGCTGCCACGATAGCCCCTCTACGCCCCCTCAATCCCGATTCGAATCCCCGGATTCCTCGGCTTCCATTCTCTCCTGGTAACGCGCGCCGCTCAGAACGCCGGCCAGACTGTAGTTGCCCTCGTGGCATGCGTACTCGTAGAGCTGGGCGTTCAACCTCCTCATCGGGATCTCTCCGCCCCAGGGCTCGGTGTACGTCGTCGGATCCTCGACGGTGAACTCGTACAGGATCGTCTCTTCGTCGACCCGAGTGAAGCGTTCGATCACCTTCAAGTCCTCCGACGGGGCGACGCCCCGCAGAGACTGCCGTGGGCTGATGTTCGTGGTCTCGACCACGAGTACGTCGCCTTCCCACCGACCCCAGGAGTTGCCGAAGTACGGACGCACGTCCTTAGGCATCGGGTTGGGCTCGCCAAGCCGGATGATCCTCACGTCGTGGACCATCTCCGACATGATCATCACGTAGTCGGCTGTCTGAACGATGACGTAGTTCGAGTTGTACGCCCCGACGGGGATCATGGGAGGCCCGGAAGGGGAACCGAAAAGGATGCAGCGCTCGGCGAAAGGCCGCAGCTCCGGGTGGTCGTATTGGCCAAACTGGCTCCTGAAGTCCCGGCGTTCCTGGACCCGCCGTTCGGCCTCCGACGTGAGGGCCGGGACGCGGCCATCAGCCGGACGGGTGATCAAAGAGGCTCTGGGCTCGCCATCGACGATGGCTATCGCAGAGCCCCGCTCCCAATAGACCTCGTTGTACTCGGCGCCGCTCAGTCGGCGCTCATTGCTCAGAGACCCATCCCCTTGGTTGTCCTGCCTTCCGCACTCGACGGTCCCGGGGTTGGCAGGGCAGACACCGTCCGGCCGTTCGATCTCCTCGACCTCTTCCCACGTGTATACCGGACCCCTGCCCTCTTCCCGCTGAAACGGAGTGAGCGTCGAGTTCGACCAGTTTCCCTGGAGATCCGGATGGCCGTCGGGTGTCCGGGGGACCTCCCACTTTGTGGCCTCGGAGGAGGGAGCCTGCGCCGCTGCGGTCGAAACGACGCCAAGCGCGGCGGTTGCACAGAGAACGGCGAAGAGTAGAAGACGGTTGCTCATTTGGACCTCCATTCCGGCGTGATCCACCACACTGACTGGCGCTCTCATAAGATAGCCTTTCGGCCGGTGGGCATAAGGTGAGAGGCAGGACGGGAGCGGTCAACTTCGGAGGTTCACGGGATCCCCAAAACCCGCACTGTCCACGTGCCTCAAGAAGGCAGTCTGAACGCGATCAACTCCGGCACCTCGCCGGACTCCTCGGGGCGGATCGTGAGGGCGATATACTGCGCCCCCTCGTGCATATAGGTCATCGGCGTCCCGAGGGCACGCGTCGGCAGATCCACGGACCCGACGATCTCGCCTGTGGCCTTGTCGCGCGCCACGAGCCGGGGCCCGTCGTCGGTCCCCCCCGCTGTCAGCGCGCTGATCAGCAAGGTGCGGGTCACCACCGGCCCACCCCTTCCGTCGCCGCCCAACGGCGGCAGATCGAGGTCGCGGAGCAGCGGATGGTCGCGGAACCGGTTGCCGTCGCCGTTCGGCTGCATCCATGCGTGCTCGCCCTCGTTCATGTCGATGGCGGTGATCCGTGAGTACGGCGGCTTGAGCAGCGGTATGCCCGGCGGCATCTCGGGCCGCGGGCCCGTGCCGAACCCCGTTTGGGTCAACTGGAGGTTGCCACCCTGCACGGTGTCGGGCGTGTAGTAGTGCATGACCGTGAACTCGTTCACAGAAGGCACGTAGAGGAACCCTGTCTCGGGATCGACCCCGGCACCGCCCCAGGTCGCCGCGCCTCCGATGGGGGGCCGCTGGATCGTCCCCTGCAGCCCACCCTCGACGCTCATCATCGGCGGCGTGAAGATCGGGCCCAGCCTGAAGTTCTGGACCTGTTCCAGGGCCATCGCCCGCAGCTCGGGTGTGAAGTCGATCAGATCGTCGGTGCTGATGCCCTGATACTCGAACGGTGGCGGCTTCGTCGGAAACGGCTGGGTGGGCGACAGCACCTCGCCTGCAAGATCGGTATACGTGTCTACCCGGCGCTCCTCGATCGGCCAGACCGGCTCGCCGGTCTCGCGGTCGAAGACGTAGGTGAACCCCTGTTTGCTCACCTGGGCGATCGCCTTTATGGCACGGCCGTCGACGGTGATGTCGAGCAAGGTCGGCGCGGCGGGGAAGTCGTAGTCCCAGACCCCGTGATGAACGGCCTGGAAGTGCCAGACCCGCTCACCGGTCTCCACGTCGACGGCGACCAGGCTTTCGGCGAAGAGATTGTCGCCCAGGCGGTGGCCGCCATAGTAGTCGCTCGTGGGTGTCCCGGTCGGCAGGTAGACCATGCCGAGCTCCGCATCGGCGCTGAGCATCGCCCAGACGTTGGTGTTGCCCGAGTAGCGCCACGATTCGTTCAGCCAGGTGTCGACGCCAAAGTCACCTTCTTGCGGCACGGTTCGGAAGATCCACTTCGTGTCGCCGGTCCGCGCGTCCACGCCCTTCAGCCATCCCGGCGGCGCCTCTCGGCGAATCGCATAGTCGGTGATGATCGTCGGGGTGACGACGACGTCGCCCACCACGATCGGTGGCGACCCGACCCCCATAAGGTTGCGACCCCGATGGTCCGTCTCCCCGCGGTTCGCTCGCGGGATGCCCTCCATGAGATCGACGCGGCTCTCGTTGCCGAAGGAGAGCACGGGCTCACCCGTCGCAGCATCGACCGCGATCAAGTACCCGTCGCTCGTACCCCAGAAGATTCTGGCGTCCTGGCCGTCCGACCAGTACGCCAAGCCACGGCTTCGGTAGGCGTGCGTCGGCAGCCCGCGCAGGTAGGCCTGGGGATCGTGTACCCAGAGCGTCTCGCCGGTGCCGGCGTCGACAGCCGCAGCCTGATGCAGGGCCGTCGCGAGAAAGAGGACCCCGCCGATCATCAGCGGCGTCGCCTGGAGCCCCCCGATCGAGATCTCCGGGACCTCTTCTCGCAGCACTTCGAGATCGAGCAAACCGTCCACCGACTGCCATCTCCACGCGATGCGCAGGTCGCCGAAGTTGGTGGCGTCGATCTGATCGAGCGGGGAGTACTTGGTACTCCCGAGGTCGCCGCCATAGCTCCGCCACTCGCCGTTCGTGGCACCGTATTGAGCCTGCACGGTAGCAGGCGCGAAGAGGATGGCACAGTACAAGGCGATCGCACAACACCAGGCGACGGAGACGCCGAGTGGCTTTCGGATCATGGACATCGAATCCTCCAGGCTGCTCAGTTGACTGCCGCGACCAAAGTGGGGACGCTCACGGCTGTTGAACAGTGAAGGCGACCAACTCCGCGACGTTCTCTTCATCCAGAGCCGCCACGACAATGAACTGCCGGCCACCCGTCATGTACGTGATCGGGAACCCGATGGTGGGCCCACCCGGAAGCTGAACCTCATGGACAACCTCACCCGTCCGTTTGTCGTACGCGCGGAGGACCGGCTGGCCCCGTGCTCCCTCACCGGAGAACAGCAGGGTGGACGTCACGAGAAGTCCGGACCCCTGCGTCGGGCTTCCCGTCGCCGGGACTTCCACGCCCTGAAGGTCCGGATGGTTCCGGATGTAGTCGGGCGTGCCCCCATGCGGGATCTGCCACAGAATCTCTCCCACAGTCAGATCGATCGCGGTGATCCGGCCGTAGGGCGGCTTCACGAGGGGAAGGCCACGGACGGTGGGGACACCCTGGGCCCGTGAGACGTGGTAGCGCACTCCGGTCCCTTCAGTCCCCTCGATCAATCCGAACAGCGACGGCGCCGTGCGCGACGCCACGAAGAGGATGCCCGCCTCCGGATCCACCGCACCACCCGGCCAGTTGGCGCCACCGCCAGCGCCGGGGAGCGCGAGGGTCCCCCGATTGACGTCCGGCTCCAACAAGGACGGCGGAGTATAGAGAGGCCCGAGTCGGTAGTTCTCTACCACCCGCAGCGCCTCGGCCCGAAGCTCCGGAGTAAAGTCGATGAGGTCGTCCTCACGGATGCCTTGTCGTTCATAAGCGGGCGGCTTCGTGGGAAAGGGCTGTGTGGGAGACGTCCACTCACCCGGAACGTCCGACTGCGGCACCTCCCGTTCCTCGATCGGCCAGACGGGTTCGCCCGTCACACGGTCGAGCACGTACGCAAACCCCTGCTTCGAGAGCTGCACCAAGGCCTTCACCAGGACACCGCCAACCTCGATGTCGACTAGGATGGGGGCCGTCGGAGGGTCGTAATCCCAGAGCTCGTGATGCGTGAGCTGAAAGTGCCAAACCCGCTCGCCGGTCAGCGCGTCGAGCGCCACCACGGAGTTCCCGAAGAGGTTCTCGCCCGGCCGATAGCCGCCGAAATAGTCGTTCGTGGGGGTCTCGGTGGGCACGTAGAACAAGCCGAGCTCCTCGTCCGCGGTAACGGGCGCCCAATGTCCTATGTTGCCCGTGTACTTCCAGGACGCCTCGAGGAGCTCTGGATACTCTCGCACCCAGTCGTGCGTGCCGGTCGGTACGTCCCAGAGGGTCTCGTCGGCTCTCCGCCAGGTCTCCACGCCGTATTCTCCCTCCTCGGGGACCGTATTGAAGCGCCAGAGCACCCGACCCGAGCGGACGTCGTACGCCACCACGTCGCCAGGCACGTTCATCGGCCAAACTTCATTGGGAGACGCCCGGGTCGGCACGCTGCCGGTGTGCAGTGAAATCGATGCCACGATCACATTCCCGAGAATCGCCGGCGGCGACGTGTTGGCCACCCTACCCTCTCTCTCCGCTGCCGGCCGCGCATCCCACCGCAGATCATCCATCATGTCCACCACGCCGGCCACCCCGAATCCCTCCACCGGAATCCCCGTTCGAGCCGCCAGGGCCACCAACTGATAACTCGGCGTCACCACGAAGATGCGCTCATCCCCTGCCCCGTCCGTCCAGTAGCTCACGCCGCGCCCAGCGCTCCGTGCGACGGGCTCGATGATGTCGCCCCACCTCCGTTCGTTCTCGCCCGGCCGCCAGATCCAGAGCGTCTCGCCCGTAGCGGCCTCGATGGCAACCACGCTGCGTTGGTTACCGGCGGTCGTATAGAGGATCCCGTCGATCACCAGGGGACTGACTTGCATCCTGCCGGACGGAGGGGGGGTGCCGTAATTGCGTGCGCTCCATCGCCAGACCACCTCCAGATCCCCGACGTTGCCGGAATGAATCTGGTCGAGCGGCGAGTAGCGGGTAGCACCCGCGTCCGCCCCGAACACGCCCCACTCCCCATTTGCCGCGCCCGACTGAGCGGATGCACCAGCCGCTCCCAGACACACGACCACCACCGCCGCCGCACAACGCGTCACGGGGTGGCGATTACCGAACGGGCGCCCGAGCCTCAGGCGGTGCGGTGGCCACTCTTGGTCGTAACTCCGCCTAGTTGTCCAACAACTCATAGATTCTTCGGATCGCCCTCGGATCCACGCCCGGGGCCCGAATTTGTCGATAGTTGGCGCTGTGGTTCGTCATGTCGATCTGTTCGGCGGCCTGCTCGGCACTCACGCCGCGACGATGCATGTCAGTGGTCTTCTGCCACAGATCCGTGAGATAGGCCTGAAAATGAGTTATGACATCCTTGCTGAGCACCGGCGGCCCATGACCCGGTAACATGACGTCAAAATCCAGCGCCTTGAGGGCTTCCAACGCCGCGGGCCACTCGTCGACATGACCGTCGCCCATGTAGGCGAGCCCGGGCAACATCATGTCACCAGTAAAGATCACCCGCTCGCGCGGCAAGAAGATCACCACGTCTCCACCCGTGTGAGCTCTGCCCAGGTGTAGTAGCCGAATTTCGCGGCTTCCCCGCTCCACGAGCTGGAACAGGGTCATTTCAGTTTCCAGCGTGATGTTTGGCGGTGTGGGCACCACGTCCCCTATCGAATTCATGTAGTCGCGTTGCACGCGGTGGCGCTCCTGTAGTGCCGCCTTGCGAGTCGGATCGCTCTCCTCGGCGACCTGTCGCTCGAGATTGGCCACCAAAGTGGGTACGCCGTCTGAAAAACTTCTGAACGTGTTTTCTTCCAGGACATTCCCGAGCTCACCGGCCAACTTGGCCCGAGTGAAGCGATGGCCAATGATCTCCACGCTTTCGGGAAAGGCCTGATTGCCATGCGCGTGATCGAAGTGGTAATGACTGTTGACCAGGTAGCGCACGGGCTTGTCGGTGATGACAGGCAGCGAAGCCAACAAAGCCTCGGCGGCAGCAGGGGTCACATGGGAATCCACCACCAGCACGTCGCGCGCTCCAACGAGCACCATCGCATTGCTCATGGTAAATACGGTTCCGGTCCCGACCACGTGCCATACGCCTTCCGCGATCTCGGTGAAGCGATGGCTGTCCGATTCCACCACCCTGCCCTGGGCGCTGACCAGCCCGGGAAGCAGGATCAACAGTGCGAAAATCAAGCAAGCTGACGGTGTGGTTTTGCTGAGAATTCTCATGGTTGGAAATCCTGTGGGTTCACGGTTCGCCGATGCAGGGATATGACGAGCGGACGCATGGATGGCAAGAGAGGCCGAACGAACCAAAAGCCCGTCGAAAGAAGATCGTCGCAGATCAAAGAGTGTAAGTACCGGGGACTTCTAAACTAGCTGCTCTT
>SMVB01408049.1_pt1 | contig 14836 bp, 13 predicted proteins | sample 2456461 | NCBI WGS metagenome assembly SMVB01 (sample SAMN11095934, study PRJNA526329) | marine sediment metagenome | biome: Marine sediment; feature: Surficial sediment; material: Deep marine sediment; isolation source: Hadal surficial sediment | place: Pacific Ocean | collected 2014-05 | depth... | reverse complement strand
CAAGTTTGATGTTGAACCCCAGGCCCGTACCTTCTTCGAGTTGCAGCAGGTGGTTTTGCATCACCACCTGACTTGACGGCTCCACGGGGCCTTCTGTACGGCCGCCATGGATAATCCCGGGCAACGAGTTGTCTCCTTGCGGGCCGAAATATTCTGCAATATCCTTGTCACGGTAATCTAGATATTCCCCTCATTTCGCTCAGCAGACCATGTTTAGCGGTTCTTAACACTCTTCGCTTGACGGGAAGGGTCAAGATACATAGAATTCGCGCCTTCGATTGCGACGTGTCCCCTTCGTCTAGAGGCCTAGGACACCGGGTTTTCATCCCGGCAACAGGGGTTCGACTCCCCTAGGGGACGCCATATTGGCCGGGCATTGCCGAAATATGCAATGATTGCCAAAATTAGTGCTTCGAAAGTTGTTAAATGCACGCAAGAGCGGGAATAGCTCAGTTGGGTAAATCGTCAAAGACGATTCACGGGTTTGAAGAGAGGGCCTCTGGCCCGAACGTTGATTCAAACCCCGGAACCCGCCACCAGGGACGGTTTAATGGTGCAATGTGATGGCGTATAAAAATTAGCAGGAATAGCTCAGTTGGTAGAGCACGACCTTGCCAAGGTCGGGGTCGCGAGTTCGAATCTCGTTTCCCGCTCCAATTTCTTTATACTTATCAATATCTTAACCAGTTAACGCCAACATATTCCTTCCACCTCAATACCTAGGGTTTGTACCCGTTCTTGCCTCTATTTTCTGTATGAAGCACATTCTCAGGGTGTAGGCAATTGTATGTGGGATTAGCGTAAGAAGATGGCCGCACCGTGATATTGTGTATCATCGAAATCAAGGCCGATATAGACTAAATTCTTGTTCATATAGACGCCTCTTCTTTCTTATTGGGTGGTAGAACGTTCCACGTTGAGGTATCCATCATTAATGGTAACCCTCGGATCTAGACGGGGCGTCTAAATCTTCTATCTACAAAACCAATATATAAGTATATTCCGGTTTAGGAGGATCAATTCATGAAAAAGTTTAATTTAGTAGCCACCCTAATTTTCTGTTTAATAATCGCTGGGTGTACTGAGAAAAAACAGACTGAAGAACCTCCTGAGCTGGTTGAATTACTTGATGAATTAAAGGTGTCCTATCAAATTGAAAAGACTGATATTGAGAAATTTCAGAATCATCTCGACCAATTGCGGGAGACTAAATCAAACATAAACTCAGGACAGTTTATTCAATTTTTAACTGAACTTCATTCTGTCCAAGCATTGTCAGAAACAGATCGACAAAAATTACAACGTGCCACGGTATATCTGCTGGACAATATCGATATATTACCAATACTTAACGGACAGAGCGGTGTCATAGATGATCAATTTTCTGCACTATTTCTTGATGGTGTTACGGGACATTATGCTTTATCCAGCGCCTGTTCCACAGTACATGGTCGAAACCCGCCGTTAACAAAAACTGAATGGTATGCTTGGAGCTGTCCGGCCACAAACGGGAGAGCATGCATCTTTAATGACCCCAGAACCTATGAGTTGACCGCTTGTATAGATTAAATCGCAGCGCAACAAAAACTTAACCGAAGCTGATAAAAATGGGCGTGTTCAGTCTTAACCCCAAATCCGATAGGGGGATAGTGGGCTTGATGTAACGGCCCAGCACAATGATCACAACCCCTTGATTGAACGCGATCAGCTTCAGCATGATCAATTTCAAACAAAGCCTGGTGAAAGCTGGCATTAAGTAGATGTTTGTGAGACATTTTGGCTCTCTAATTGTTTTGGCGATCTATAGAGGACCCTCTCGGGCGGTTTTAATCAAGCTGGTTGAGGGGGTATTTAGCTAAAACATCAAAAAGAATGATCAGAAAGGCCGATTCCTGCATCGGATAAGTTGATCAGACTCACTCCCGGGATCTTATGAACGACCTTGAAACTAGAATACGCCATGCCTGGCAAGGAAGAATATCCGGATGCCAGCTCGGCAAGCCAGTTGAAATGTTATCCATGCGAGAAGGTCATGGCGCACTCATGGATTATCTGATCTCGGTTGATGCCTGGCCATTACGTGACTACATAGGTTACCGGGAAGTTAAAAATATCAAACGTGAGTGGTGCAGGGAAGCGATTACCCGTAGTGAACCTGATGATGATATCAATTACAGTTTCCTTGCCTTATTGATGTTGGAAGAATACGGAAAACAAATGTCGACCACTGATGTCGCACGATCCTGGCTACGTCTGCTACCTGTTGGCAATACTTACACCGCGGAAAGAGCTGCCTACAGGATATTGTTGACCCGGGGCCACGAATGGTTTGCAGAGTGGGCAGAACCGGGATTCGATCTCGCAGAATGTGCAAACAATCCGTATAACAATTGGATTGGGGCGCAGATACGTGCAGACGTGTATGGCTGGGTTTGCCCTGGAAAACCAAAAGAGGCTGCAGAATTAGCGAGGCGAGATGCTGCACTATCCCACCAGGGAGACGGTATTTACGGCGCAGTGTTTATAGCCGCCCTGGGTGCGGCGCTCGCTGACTCCACAGCAGAGGAATCACTTCAGCGAGCACTGAATGAAATACCAACCGAGAGCGAAGCAACCAGGGCAGTAAAACTCGGCCTGGAACTGGCGGGTGACAGGGAGGGAGATGCCAAAATACGCGACAGATACGAAGGCATGTCACCGGTCCATACCCTCAACAATCTCGCGATCGTCATCTGGGCACTCTATTCCCATCTGGATGATTTCAGCGCGGCGATTGGCGATGCCGTAGCAGCAGGTCTCGATACCGACTGCAATGGCGCTACCGTTGGTGCTCTCTGGGGGATCCAGGGCGATTTGATACCCGATCATTGGACCCGCCCCTGGCAGAATAGAGTGGGCCTCGGACTCGCGGGCTACAGCGAAATATCGTTAGATGAACTGGTTGAACGAACCCTTAATGTCGCACGGGCATTTGCTGAATAAAGTCATTCCCCACAATAAAGAAAGGGGTCGAATTTATTTTATAATATATGAGCCTGTTCTATCCTTTGCAATATGCCCAAACCGCCACTAGTAGAATACGAAGGTGTGCTCCATCATGTGATGGATCGCGACCGCGCCAAATAAACCATCCTTAAGATCATCCCTATGCTGAATGTTCTTTTTTATATTGTAAAATAGACGCGACCCCCCTTTTTTTCAGGGTGTCGCATAGGTAATTGATTGTTAAGCGGTTTCAGACGGGATTTGATTACCAGCGTGGTCTGACACAAATAAATCTGAAAATAATTTGCAGCTTTTCTTGATGGATTACGTTTAGTGAAGTAGCAACGTAACAAACAAGACTTCAATTGCAACCAGATACTTCATTGAGTAACGACAACCTCTAACCGAACGTTCTCCACCGGCGGTATGAATTCAGATAAGTATAATTAGTCTATTGTTTCAGAATTTTGGTTTCTGATATTGAATGGCTAACAACCAATGTTCATGGCGACACCGGTTGGTATAAATTTATCAGCGTTATACTCCAACAGGGTAAAACTGGCGCCCTCATAGCCACCGTGGTAAAACAGCACTTCACCATTGCCATCACGGTCCTGGTCAAACAGATTGAGGATCAGGCCGTAGTCCGTGTTCTGGATATCTATTCCAGCATAAGTTCTGAAACGAAGACGTTTTGCAACAGTTGTATCAACCTGTTTGATTTGCATCTGCTCATCAATCCAGCTTGATATGCCAAATACCATGGCCCCTTTGATGACCCAGCGGGCGCGCACAAAATAAATCGGTTCGGCTTGTTTCAGCCATACTTGTTGCGCATCAAATAACAGTGTCGTGTCTCCATCTTGCAGTTTTCGATCACGCGATTGCCAACGCAGTGGCCAGGTGTAGCCGGCATCCAGGAGGCGTTTGTGATACGGCTCACTATTTTCGATGATACCGGGTAACTCGTTTTTCAAAATGGTTTGCAGCGTCTGTTGTAATCGGTTTGTTTTATCCAAAGACAGCTTAGACCAATCGAGGCCAAGGTGAGCCTCGCTGGGTTCGCCAGGGTCTTCGGGTGATATGAGGTAGTATTTCTCAGACGTTGCACGAAATAGCTTACGATCTTTCTCGGCTATATCTGCAATTGCGACGGCAGCACCGGAACAGTAAATATTCGTCAAAATGATCTGGCTGACACTAACGGTTACAGTTTTTTGTTGTCCCAGCAGTAGTGAAAACTCTTCTCCAATTTGCAGGCCGTTGAGCATTTCTGCCGAGTCCTGGTGATCTGGCCGAAATGACCTGCGCAGGTTTAATCCTGAGAGTTTGGCGTCGGGTGCGGCCAACTCGAGTGGTTTTTGTTCCTCATTGGCTTGTCGGTACATCGGACCGCGTGTGTTCACAACGAATGCAATTCTGTCAGCATCATCACGAAAAGCGATTTTTACTTGGCTGGCAGGGAGAAAGGGGTCGAATTTATTTTATAATATATGAGCTTGTTCTAACCTTTGCTATATGCCCAAACCGCCACTAATAGAATACGAAAGTGCGCTCCATCATGTGATGAATCGCGGCCGCGAGAGATAAACCATCCTTAAGATCATCCCTATGCTGAATGTTCTTTTTGATATTGTAAAATAGTTGCGGCCCCTTTTTTGTCTTTTTTGTGCAGTATCTTAGAAGATTGTACGTTCGTTATTTCAATTACACATACGTGCGCAGTGGCAGTTTGTTCGAAGATCGATTTAAGTCCAGCCTGAGTGACGGTGGGATAGCAAGAACGAAAAAATATCATCGTTCTTTACCCCGGCACTTTACTCCGACCCCAGATCTCATGTCGCTAGTATTAAAAAGTGAGTGGCAGGATGAGGTGATCTTTAAATATTTTGTTTCTTTGTTCGATAAGAGCCGGATCGTAGCTGTTGATGGATTTCGCCAGCACACCCCAGGATTGACGAAGACCATCCGGCATGGGGTTTTGCTCCGGAGGAAGAGATTCGAGCATATTGGAAAAGTAGGCCCAGTAAACATCGGCAGCAGTCAGGGTTGAGCCGACAAGGTAAGAGGATCCGTTGTCCCGTTGCATCTCGATAAGGCCGGCGAAATCCTGGAGGAAACTTTCTATCTGTCTCTTAAGCTCGTCAATCGCGTTAGCATCATACTGATATTCTGCATACATGGGATTCTTCTGTGCGGCCTCTGATCCCTGCGCCATTATCCCCGCATGCAACATGAGCAATCGTGCATTCCAGGCGAGGCCTCGTTCACCTGCAATCTCATTGATAAGCCCTACCATTTCAATCCGCTGCTGTCTGTCTTGCGGATAGAGTGAAGGACCGGAGCCAAGTCGCTCAGCAAGGTCCAGAATCTCCAGCCAGCGAACTCTCGGCGGTTCATTTTCAAAGAGGGCAATCGGTGCATTTCGATGTCCCGTCCATTCAACCAGCTCTGGATTATCCCGACCGCCGATCTGCGTTACAGGCGTGTAGTCCACGTTGCGCAGATTAAAAATTGCCTTGGCCGCTTCACTCCATGGGCCGGGAACCCCGCGGGTTAAGACCAGGCGTAGCCCCGGATGATTCTTTGCTTCTTCGATGCTGAGATAATTCATTTGAGTGAATCCTTAGTTCTAAATAATAGGTACTTGAGAGTTGGGGTCGGAGTGAGGTGCCGGAGTAAACCTTGGCTATTTTAGACTACTTTTGAGCTCTCCGATATCAAGAATGAACCGTGGGTGCAGTGGTGAGTTCTCGCAATTGATTTCCCTGTATAAGAAAGTGGTCGCCTCTATTTTATAATATGTGAGCTTGTTCTATCCTTTGCTATATGCCCAAACCGCCACAAATAGAATACGGAGGTGCGCTCCATCATGTGATGAATCGTGGCCGCCCTCTAACCCGTGTTCCGATCTTGACTAACATCTTCCATAAGCCAGGCTTTGATCAAAGATTGATACGGCATATCACGCTTGTTAGCTTCAATCTTAATCCGGTCAAGTAACGTTTCGGGGAGTCGGAGTGAAATCGTTTTAGTTGAAGGTTTAAGGTTTGGCAATAAAACTGTATTGGCTTTTGTCCACTCGACATAATCACTTGAATCATGTTTCTCCCAAAATGCGCGTTCTTGTGCCTCAGATCTGAATTTGGGTATCTTTTTAAGTTTGCTCATAAACCTGTCTCTCTCTTCGATGCATGTCTCTGGCTGAAATCACTCGAATCAAACTGCCCTGTGATCTTAGGGTAAAGGTAACATGTAGTTTTCGATCATCTTCAGACCTGCCAAGGGCATGATAACGACCTTCGAGCTGGTTATGTTTTTTATCGGTCAGTACCAGAAGAGGTTTGTTAAAGAAGATCTGTTCAGATTCGGATTGGCCAACTTTATGTTTATCTACACTCTTTCGTGAGTTACCTTCATCCCAATCAAATCCCTTAGCCTGTCTCCAATCAATCATACGATGTATATTACTATCATATACATAATACTCAAGTAACCAGGAAAGACCTTTTATCTATCCCATGTGGGCGTAAAACCCCACATTTCCATCAATCACCACGCCTTCCAGCCCAAATTATCAGCGTTATTAACGATTCTCGAAGGTAGGACTAGTTGTATAACCAATGCCCGGTGGTCCGGTGTCCCTAAAAAAGTGATACCTATGTATCAGGTACCACAAGTTTGACCCTCCCAAAGGACCAGGAGTTACTCCCGGTTCGACCTCGCAGGTCAGATCTACCCAGCATTATCTCTAAGCTATTGATTTTATTGCATAAAGTAAAGATAGCATAGCTAATCGTGAAATAGGCTATTGCAATTATTCACCTTTTGGAACAATAATTTACCTGACTGGGATCCTGCGACTGGCGACGGTTCAGGATAAATCTGGTCGATCTGGAAAACCCTGAATAACCCTGGATAAAATCATCAATAAAACAGGGAGTCGAATAAACCATTCGGGCAAGGAGGTCTTGTGAAGAATACAGTGAAAGAGATGTTGGAGGTCAAAGGTCGAGACGTCTGGTCTATCGAGGCGTCCCGGACAGTATACCAGGCCATCGAGAAGATGGCCGAGAAGGAAGTGGGTGCGCTCACGGTAATAGACGCCGAAGCGCGCCTGGCGGGTATCGTTTCGGAGCGTGATTATGCCCGGAAGGTGATTTTGAAAAATAAATCCTCACGTAAGATGCTTGTGGCAGAAGTGATGACCACAGAGGTCGTTTTCGTCGAGGAGGAAACGACTGTTGAACATTGCATGTCGCTGATGGATCAAAAAAAGATCCGGCATCTTCCGGTTATGGATGGCGAAACACTTGTGGGTATGATCACCGTGGGTGATTTGCTGAAGTTCACTATTAAAAAGCAATCAGTGGCAATCGAAGAATTGGAGGGCTTTATCATGGAAGAAAATGGCGGCGAGGGCTGATGACGAGCGGATAAGAACGATAACCGATTGGAACCTCGGCATGCCTGAATATCATGCTCTCGAAATACTCCTGGTCCTCCTTCCTTCTGATCTTCCGCCTGCGCTCTGGAATCATCTCACCTGTTTCTAAATCCCGACGAAGTTGTACACGACGTTCACCGGATTGACGGCGTTCCTGCATGCCTCCTCGAAGATCTTCTAGTATTGGCCCATGGACGCTATCGCACTTGTCCCTGGCAATCTTCAGAACCAATTCCATGTCATCTTCTTCCATGAGGTTCCGTTTATCGACCAATTTCTTACCAGAGAATAACCTCTCAATGACGGCATGCTTATAGCCGAAAAGCTTTTCGAACCTTCGTTTACTCCTGTCTAAACTGAACCTGTCGGTTATCTTAGTACCAGGCAAATTCTGAATGGTGGTATGTTTCATTGGTCTTCATATATGCATGAGTCGTCAGTAATAGGAGATTAAGGTCATATTTACATCGTTCGACAATGAACATTCGACAAACGGCCCGAGACTCTGGACGAAATACTTCAAACACTGGCCTCGAGGTTGCACTGCATAAAACCCAGCGAATTCAACTTAAGATCCAGGACTGCAAGCTTATCGAAACGTCTGCGTCCCACTGGATTGCCAGGTTTTTTTCCCGGGCCCAGGCCGTGAATAACAGAATTTGATGGATCTTGTCGTGTCGATAAAAACGATTATGCAAACATTTATGCGAATCCTGATCCAGGCCTGACAGGCTGCTGAAAAAGTACCTGTTAGGTGAAAGCAAGGCAAAAATTGCTGAAAGAGCGGAGTTTACACGCAGTAAATGAGCATCTTAATCAGACTCGCGCACGAGCAATTTTCAACGCCGAATTGTGCCAACAGGGGCTTTTTCAGCAGCCTGCTAGACTGCCACCGCGGTCTTCAGCGATAGTTCAATGCCCTCATTCAGAGACAGCTGGCGATCATCACCGGAAAGTTTTTCTCCGTTTCGAATGTGGTCGGATACCGTGCAAATCGCCAGTGCTTTTGCACCAAACTCCACTGCGACAGAGTAGAGACCTGCTGCCTCCATCTCAACGCCAAGAATATTGTATTGTTCCATCACATCGAACATCGCGGTATCCGGGGTATAAAAGAGGTCTGCAGAAAATATATTGCCCACATGAACGTTCAGGGATAACGCTCGTGCCGTAATAACGGCAGTTTCTAACAGCTCATAATCACAGATAGCAGCATAATCATAACCTCTGAAACGGATCCTATTGACGTTGGAATCGGTGCATGCTCCCATGCCAATCACCACATCCCGGATTTTGATGTCAGGGCTCACGGCACCGCAACTGCCAATGCGGATAATTTTCTTAACGCCAAATTCAGTAATGAGCTCCTTGGCATATATTGAGAGCGAAGGAATGCCCATTCCGGAGCCCATAACAGAAACCTCTGTCCCCTGGTACATGCCCGTATAACCCAGCATATTGCGCAGGTTCGTTACCTCACGAGCATCGGTTAGAAAATTTTCAGCAATGTACTTTGCTCGCAAAGGGTCGCCAGGCAGTAAAACACACTCGGCAAAATCGCCCGCGTCAGCGTTAATATGTGGTGTCATCTAGTCAGCCTCTTTATTAAAAGGTAAGTCGTTCAGGGATCAATGATTTAAGGAAAAAAGTCTGCTGATGGATAAGGTGTTGATGCATCCGTCGATCAACCTGGCCTTGATCTAACGAGCACTATCAGCAGTTAAGAAACTCGTTCCGTAATCCAGGCGGGCAAGGCCAAAAAAACTCGAGAGGCTTTGCCCGATATCAGCAAATGATTGCCGGGCACCAATCGAACCTGGTGTCACCGCATCTCCGTAAACCAATACAGGAATGTATTCCCTGGTGTGATCACTTCCCGGCCAGGTTGGATCACAGCCATGATCTGCCGTAATGACCAGCAGGTCATCGGCATCCAAAATCTGCAGCAGTTCGGGTAATCTCTTATCGAAATTTTCAAGGGCAAGCGCATAGCCGGGCACATCCCTTCTGTGACCGTACTCGGAATCAAAATCAACAAAATTAGTAAAGACCAGGCTACCTTCACGTGCAATTTTTACTGCATCCAGGGTGGCATCGAATAGTGCATCCAGACCTGAAGCTTTCACCTTTCTGGTAATGCCCTGCCCAGCAAAAATATCCGAAATCTTACCGATGGCGATAACTTCACGATGGTTTTCACTGAGTTTATCCAGAAGTGTAGCTGCTGGCGGTGGTACAGAAAAATCTCTTCGATTTCCAGTTCTCTTAAAATCTGCGCTGTTATGACCAACAAATGGACGGGCGATCACACGGCAAATGTTGAATTTCGTGAGCAGAGAGAAGGCAACCCGGCTGATCTCCAGTAACCGATCCAGACCAAATGACTGCTCATGGCAGGCAATCTGGAAAACGCTGTCTGCAGAGGTATAGACAATCGGTTTGCCCGAGCGCATGTGTTCTTCACCTAATCGGGCGATGATCTCTGTTCCGGACTCATGGCAGTTTCCCAATACACCGGGCAAATTCGCTTTTTCAATAAATGCCTCGAGAAAAGAAGGCGGAAAGCTATTTTCTTGTTCCGTAAAATATCCCCAATCAAAAAGAACAGGCACGCCGGTCATTTCCCAGTGACCGCTGGACGTATCCTTACCGCTGCTGAGTTCCCTGGCGTGGCCATAGGCTGCGATTGGCGTTATCTCCGTTGCGCACCCGCTGGGGAAGTCTCCGCTACTGAGTCTCGCAGCATGCATAAGACCAAGGGAAGTCAGGTTTGGCAATTTCAAAGGACCAGAACGCTGGTTATCCGCATTACCCAGCGCGCACTGCTCTGCGATATGACCTAGCGTGTTAGCACCCACATCACCAAAGTTTTTGGCATCGTCGCTGGCACCAATGCCAAATGAGTCCAATACAAGAATGATGCCTCTTTTCATATGGTCATTTTCCTTAACTGCCAGTAAACAGTATTCGTGCCTGCTAACAATAGCGCCAGGTATGTATTAAACGGAGTCGCCATAAGGGATCCAGATATTCTTGACCTGGCAGGCCTGTTGCAGGAACGCAACGCCTTGCCCTTCTGTCGCGGAGTACCAATCACGTGCATAGCCATGATTTACCCAGGTACGCTTCAAATTACCAGCTGAGGCCGTTTCTGCCATCTGGCTACCCTCGGCTGTTCCGTGGTACCAGAGTCCATCGACTTGTGAGTGATCAGCCAGGACCTTGATGAGTGAATCACGATCTCCCGTAATAATATTAACAACACCGGCTGGAACATCCGATGTCTCAAGAATCTGGTAAAAGTCTGATGCGACCAGCGGATAAACCTGGGAGGGCACGATCACCGCCCGATTACCCATGGCAATAACAGGCGCCAGCATCGAGATGAATGAAAGAAGTGGAGCCGCATCCGGACACCCTATGCCAATGATACCAATGGCCTCATTCATCGCCAGGGTGACACCGCGAACGGGAGGTTGATGCACAACACCATCGTACTTGTCTGCCCAGGCAGCATAATAAAAGAGTCGCTCGATCGTCTTGTCCACCTCCTTCCTGGCTTGTCCCCGGGTTACTCCGGTAAGAGATACCAGTCGCTGACAAAATTCAACGGTTCGATAATCCAGATTTTCTGCGATGTAATAGATTATCTGGGCTCGATTATGTGCCGTCGCCCTGGCCCAGCTTTCCGCTTTTACAGCGGCTTCCACGGCATTGCGAATATCTTTTCGACTCCCTTCGCCAACGAGCCCGGCAGATGTGCCATCCGCTGCAAGGACCGTTAAAGAATTACCGTTATCCGGGCGTACTTGCTTACCGCCGATATAAAATTTAGCGGTTCGATCCAGCGAAGGAAATACGCCAGTTGACTGGAGGGGAATGTCCACAGCAACCGGTAAGGTGACAGGTGTTTCCATCACCTCTTTATGCACGGGTTTAAGGTATTCACGCAAACCTTCAAGGCCCCCTTCTCGCCCGAATCCTGACTCACGATAACCGCCAAAACCACAAGCAGCATCAAATTGATTAGTACAGTTAACCCAGACAACACCTGCCTTTAGTTGCGGGGCAACATCCAGTGCCCGGTTGATGTTTTCCGTCCAGAGGCTTGCCGCCAATCCATAGCGCGTGTTGTTGGCCAGTGCAATGGCTTCCTTCTGTGTGCGAAAGGTCAAGGCGCTCAATACAGGGCCAAAAATTTCAACGTTTGCCACCACGTTGCTGGATTCAACATCCGTTAACAAGGTAGGCGGATAAAAGCAACCCTGTTCAGGGCAGCGATTAGCCGGTTGCCATAGGGTTGCGCCTTCGGCGACACCCTGTTTGACTAACGAATCGATCCGCTCGCGTTGGACCGGATCGACGATGGCGCCAATATCAATACTCTTGTCAAGCGGGTCACCCACTCGAAGCATTTCCATCCGTGCCTTGATTTTATCGATGAATTCATCAGCAATGGCTTCCTGAACCAACAGGCGGGAACCGGCACAACAAACTTGCCCCTGGTTGAACCAGATGGCATCGACGACGCCTTCAACCGCACTATCGAGATCCGAGTCAGCGAATACGATAAAAGGGGACTTACCTCCGAGCTCAAGCGTCAATTTCTTGCCCGTCCCTGCCGTTTTCAACTTGATGATGCGGCCTACCTCGGTCGAACCGGTGAAAGCTATTTTATCGACATCCGGATGGGCAACCAGTTCTGAACCGGTTTCACCATTGCCGGTTACGATGTTGATCACCCCCGGCGGAATGCCCGCTTCAGTACATATTTCGGCAAACATCAGGGCGGTCAAACTGGTGTATTCTGCGGGCTTTAAGACGACACAATTACCAGCTGCCAGTGCGGGTGCAACTTTCCATGACACCATTAACAAAGGAAAATTCCAGGGAATGATCTGCCCTATCACCCCGAGTGCTTCCTGGCCTGGCAGTTCACTGTCTAATAACTGCGCCCATCCGGCATGGTAGTAGAAGTGCCTGGCGGCAGTCGGGATATCGATATCACGGGTCTCACGAATGGGCTTACCGTTGTCCAACGATTCAAGTACGGCGAGCTTGCGCGAGTGTTTTTGTATCAGCCTTGCCAGCGCATAGAGACAACGCGCCCTGCCATGACCACCCAGATTCGCCCATGGAACCAGCGCAGCCCTTGCCGCACTGACCGCGGCGTCGATGTCTTTAGCGCCGCCCTGGGAGATTTTAGCCAGAAACTCACCAGTGGCCGGATTGACACTGTCAAAAAAACTGGGTTCTGCCGGTTTAACCCATTGCCCATTAATATAAAATGAATGCCCGTCTTTATGCTTGTTCAGCCACGCCTCGACATTTTCCTTGTTCTCCGGCGCCGGGCCATAAGACATGTCATTAAAAATTTCTTTAACTCGCATTTTGATGGCCTTCTAACCCATTGGATGACGATAATTGGCGGAGTAAGCACCTGTCAGTTGGTGTTCAAGCTGGCGTTCGATATCACCCAGCAGGCTCGACGCACCGAAGCGAAACATTTCCGGATTTAGCCAACTGGTCCCCAGTTCTTCCTTGATCATCACCAGATACTGAATGGCGTCTTTTGCCGTGCTGATACCACCGGCTGGCTTGAATCCAACCCGATTGCCAGTGAGTTCTCCGTATCGGCGTATCGCCCTCATCATCACCAGTGCGACGTTGAGATTAGCATTGGTGGATTCCATACCCGTTGATGTTTTTATAAAGTCAGCGCCTGCCATCATACAAACCATCGATGCGCGCGCAACATTGGTCAATGTCCCCAGTTCACCGGTGGAGATGATTGTCTTCATATGCACATCGCCACAGGCTTGACGAAAAAGGCTAATTTCTTCGTATAGCGCCTGCCAATCCTCGTTCAAGACATTGCGGCGGCTAATCACGATATCAATTTCCCTTGCACCTGCCGCTATCGACAAGCCGATCTCCTGCAAACGCGTTTCCAATGGTGTCATCCCGGCAGGAAACCCGGTTGAAACAGCCGCAACCGGAATATTGGTGTTAGCGAGTGCTGCCACGGCCGTTTCGACCATAACGTGATAGACGCATACAGCACCTGTGGTTAAGTTCAAGGATTCAACCCCCAGCGCCTCAAGGATATCCTGGCGAACCGGGTGTCGGGCCTTCGCGCAAAGGCGTTTTATCCTTCCGGGGGTATCTTCCCCGGATAAGCTCGTCAGGTCGATACACGACACCGCCTTGAGCAACCAGGCTGCTTGCCAGTCCTTCTTTAATGAGCGGCGGTTTTTCAGGGTTGACGCACGTCGTTCTACGCCACTCTGGTTGACCCGGATGTCCGCTAGCCAATCCGGGTTAAATTCTGTTCGAGGATTAGATGTCACATTTAACAGGGTGGCAGTATCTGTGATTGTATTTCGAGGCAGGGCTGCCTGCGGGGCAGTTTTAGCCGTTGCTATTTCCTGGGCTTTCATTTTTTAACCTCAATTGATTACCTTGAGTATCAGGTAAATATCGGCGTCAGTTTAGCATCTTCTTGATTCAAGTAAGGCCTGATGAAGAGGTTCAACAGATCTTGTAGCAGGCAGGTTCATTGCCGGGACTGCTGGCGCGACAGGTGCTTAAGAACAACAGGTTCAGCCGTTGGAGCCGATTCCCGCACGGTAATGGCGCCTCGTAATTTTGCACCGATCACATCAGCACTGTCTTGATCAGCCGCATGCAGAAACGCAAAGGGCGAATCGGGGCCTACCGACTCGCCAATACCCTTCACCTGCGTCAAACCAACCCGGTAGTCAATCGAATCAGCCAGGTTACGTCGTCCGCCACCGAGTTCAACTATTGCATTGCCCACCGAGCGCACATCTATGGCCGCTATTTTACCGTTTTGATTTGCGTAAACAGGACAAATTACGGGCGCCCGGGATAGATAGGATTGCGGATTCTGCATCAAGTCAGTTGGCCCACCGAGTGCACTAACCATTTGTGCAAATATTTCTGCCGCACTCCCATCGTCCAGTCGCTCATTCAGGCGATCTTCGCCTTCCTGGATATTTTCCACGACACCCGACAACAATAGCAGCTCTGCACCAAGAGCGATTACAACTTCATGCAGGCGCGCTTCACGGTTCCCACTACCCAGGTAACCTATGACTTCGGCAATTTCCAGGCCATTTCCAACAGACCGACCTAACACCTGAGACATGTCAGTGATGATCGCTGAAGTGGGAAGACCCAGGCTCCCTCCAATATCAATAATTCTGGTGGCCAGGTCGCTCGCCTTTTCCATCGTCTCCGCAAATGCGCCATTACCCGTCTTGATGTCCATCACCAGGGCATCCAAACCTGCTGATAATTTTTTGGACAGGATAGAAGCCACGATGAGCGGCAGGGATTCGACAGTCGCCGTCACATCCCTGATAGCGTAGAAGCGTTTGT
>SMVB01255472.1_pt1 | contig 14853 bp, 16 predicted proteins | sample 2456461 | NCBI WGS metagenome assembly SMVB01 (sample SAMN11095934, study PRJNA526329) | marine sediment metagenome | biome: Marine sediment; feature: Surficial sediment; material: Deep marine sediment; isolation source: Hadal surficial sediment | place: Pacific Ocean | collected 2014-05 | depth... | reverse complement strand
TGGCCAAACCACCGCCCACTATATTATCGAAAGGCTGAAAGAAATTTCGGTTATCATTACCGCGATTGCGCATGGTGTTCCGATTGGTGGCGAACTGGATTACCTTGATGACGGTACGCTTTCGGCGGCTTTAAGAGACCGCAAACCGTTTTAGGGCGCGTCGATTTTTCCCTTAGCTTTTGACGATTTTGGGACGTGGTTTTTCCGGGCTGATGGCTTCTGCGTCATCTTCATCATCTTCCAGGCGTACTTCGCGGATACGTTTGCCGCGATTGGAGATTTTCCCCGTCGAAGTCTGGATCTCCCGAATATCCTTTTCGGCCTGGGAAAAATGGCTGGAAAGGTTGGATACCCGGCCATCAAGCCGGACAATATCTTCCATCAGCCTACCCACTTCGATCTGGATCAGGCCGGCCTGTTCGCGCATTTTGACATCCATCAGAATGGCGCGGACGGTATTTAGGGTTGCCATCAGGGTTGTGGGGGAGACGATCCAGACCTTCAGGCGATAGCTTTTTTCAACAATATGGGAATAATTGGCGTAAAGTTCGGCGTAAACCGCTTCCGACGGCAAAAACATCAATGCTGAATCGGCGGTCTCACCAGGCACGATGTAGCGTTCGGCAATATTGTTCACATGTTTCAAAATGTCGGCGCCGAACGCCTTACCGGCACGGTCTTTTTCAACCCCATCGCTGGCATTGCGCAGCCGGTGAAAGCTTTCCAGCGGAAATTTGGCATCGACCACAATCGACCCCGGCGGGTTGGGCAGGTGGACCAGACAATCGGCAACCCTTTTGTTCGATAAGGTGGCCTGGAATTTATAGGCCTGGGGCGGCAGGATCGACGACACCAGGTCTTTCAGCTGGACCTCACCGAAAGCGCCACGAGCCTGTTTGTTGGAAAGGATATTCTGCAGCTCGACTATTTCGCCCGACAGTTCGGTAATGTTGTGTTGGGCCTTATCAATCACCTCCAGCCGGGCCTGAATATCGCCCACAGACTTTGCCGTTTTGGTGGCCGATTGTTCAAGGCTTTGACCCATGCGGGCGCTGACCTTGTCAAGCCGGTCCTGGATGGCGCGGGAAAGCTCAGCTTGTGATTTGCGGCTGTCCTCAGATAGCTGCGCCAGACGACCCGCCAATTCCTGGGTACGCTGGTCGAAATCTTTCATCAATTCAGCCAGGCCATCGGTTGATTTTTTGCCGCGCCCGGCAAGCCAGACCATAAGGCCAATAATCCCGGCGCCGGCGACAAAAGCCAGAATTAGGGTCAAAAAGTATGGGTCCAAAATCATGTCAGGCCTTCAGCGAGGTTTGCGTTTTTTAAAGGAACCACTATCTAATTTGCGATGCAAGGAAAAGTTCCCGCGCCTTGACGGGCGCATCTTAAGCGACTAGGGAATTTGTGACAATTCAGGTTGGGACCAAAGATGGCTAAATTAAAAATAATCTGTGCCCCTGACGACCGGCTTCGGGAAATTTCCGAACCTGTTGAGAAGGTCGACAAGGCGCTGCAAAAACTGATGGATGATATGCTGCAAGCGATGTATGGCGCCTACGGCCTAGGGTTAGCCGCCATTCAGGTTGGTGTTCCCAAGCGCGTTGTGGTTATGGATCTTTCCGGCGAAGAAGAGCCCGCAGCCCCGCAATATTACGTCAACCCCGAGATTACCTGGACCAGTGACGAACAAAACACTTTTAAGGAAGGGTGCTTGTCGGTGCCGGAAAATTTTGCCGAAGTCGACCGGCCCGAGAAATGCCGGGTTAAATTTCTTGATTACAACGGCAAAGCCCAGGAAATAGAGGCCGATGGCATGTTGGCGACCTGCATCCAGCACGAAGTGGATCACCTTAACGGCATTTTGTTTATTGACCGCATTTCCAAGCTGAAGCGGAAAATGATCCTGAAAAAATTGACCAAGGCCCAGCGTGAAGAACTGAAGGGACATGCCCTTTGATGGGTGGGAGCGCCGCACCATGAAGCCCTTGCGCTTGATATTTATGGGAACCCCTGATTTTGCCGTCCCCGCGCTAAAGGCCATTGGTAACAGCGATCATGAAATTGGTGCCGTCTATAGCCAGCCGCCGCGCCCGGCGGGCCGGGGCATGGCCGAAAAAAAGAGCCCGGTTCACTTGTGTGCCGAAGAAATGGGGGCACCCGTTTTCACCCCAAAAAATTTCAAAAACCAAAATGATATAACCGCATTCCAGGGTCATGGTGCGGATTTTGCTGTTGTTGCCGCCTATGGATTGTTGTTGCCCGACGCCATTCTAAAAGCTCCGAGGTATGGCTGTATAAATATTCATGCCTCACTGTTGCCCCGTGGCCGCGGGGCATCGCCAATCCAGGCCGCCATCCTCGCCGGGGATGACGTTAGCGGCATCAGTATCATGCAGATGGCAAAGGGGCTTGATACCGGCCCGGTTTTCCTGACCAAAAGCATTGAACTTTCTCAAAGAGAGACCGCCGGCACGCTGCATGACCGGCTTTCCGCCTTGGCGGCAGATATGATTGTCCCGGCCCTGAACACCATCACAGACGGCCTGAAAGCCAGCCCCCAGGATACCGACAAGGCTACTTACGCGCCAAAAATTTCCAAAGACGACAGCAAAATAAACTGGACTAAAAGCGCCGCCGAAATTGACCGGGCGGTGCGGGCGTTCACGCCATTTCCCGGCGCGTGGTTCACTTTAGGGGATAGGCGCATTCGAATTCTGGAGGGGGTGGCAACCAGGGGCCGGGGCCAACCCGGGGAAGTATTGGACGCCACCTTGACTATTGCCTGCGGCACCGGGGCTTACCGGATTGGGAGGCTGCAAAAAGAAGGCAAAACCCCTATGACTTCAGAAGAATTTCTGCGCGGCCAAACTATCACCCCCGGGTCCCGGCTGGGCTAGCGGATATGACCCAGCGGTATAAAATCATAATCGAGTACGATGGCACCGATTATGTCGGCTGGCAGGCTCAGGATAACGGCCCTTCGGTTCAGGAAGCCCTGGAGGGTGCCATTTTTGCCTTTTCCGGTGAGAAACTACGTTTGATTGCCGCCGGGCGTACCGATGCCGGGGTACACGCGCTGGGCCAGGTTGCGCATTTTGACCTGGAAAAAAAGTTGACCCCTTATAAAGTAATGGCGGCGATCAATGCCCACCTCAAGGGCGCCCGCGTTGCTGTGCTGAAAGCTGAAGCGGTTGCGGGGGATTTCAACGCCCGTTTTTCAGCCACCAAGCGTCATTATCTGTACCGGATTTTAAACCGCAAGGGACCGCCGGTTCTGGACCGCGGCAAGGTATGGTACGTCCCCCAGCCGCTGGATGCCGGGAAAATGCACGAGGCCGCCAAACGGCTTGTTGGCGAGCATGATTTTACCACCTTCCGGTCGATCCGCTGCCAGTCCAAATCCCCGGTAAAAACTCTCGACCGGCTGGAGGTTTGGCGCGAGGAGGATGAAGTTCTTATCCAGGCTTCGGCCAGGTCCTTCCTGCACCATCAGGTGCGCTCACTGGTCGGCACCCTGAAATTGGTGGGAGAGGGCAAATGGAGCGCCGATGATGTCACCAAATCGCTCGAAGCCCGGGACCGGACCAAGCTGGGGTTCCATGCCCCGGCAGAGGGCCTTTATCTTACCCGAGTGGACTACTAGGCCCGCCAAAGGCTCCAAAAAGCTGGAATAAAAGTTCTTCGATAAACGTCAGCAAAACCGCATCATACAAAACGAACAAAATACCGTGAAAGATCGAAACGTTGAGCGTTGTTCGGATAATGAAAAACTTGTAGCTGAGCGCCAGTGCAACACTGAACCACCAGACAACAAACGCCACCCCGCCGGTAATAATTTCATAGGAGGACAGGGCGACAAAAGGCAGCAAAATCAAAAGAACATAAACCCGCGCCCAATTATAAAGCGGCATAAAGACAAGAAAATTTTGCTTAGGCCCAACGATCGAATAGGCATAGAAAATGGAGAAGGCAAATGCCACCCAGACCAAACCATAGCCGACAAAAAGCCCCGCCACATAAACGAAATCGAACACCTCAAACCCGCCTTGGCGCAACTGCAACCAGGTTATCAGGAAATAAAGCGGGAGCGCCGGCAAAAGCGCCGTGAATGAACGCATGACACCCCGGGCAGAGACCTCCAGAAACTTGAGGGATGAGGTGTCGCCAAACAGGAACCGGAAAGCGACATAAAGCGACCGGGCAATATGGTCCGCCAAGGTCATCGGCCAGCTTTTTCAAAAATGTTCTGCAGCATCGCTTGGTAAATCAGGGCAAGGGTTTCAATATCTTCGGTGCGGGCAAATTCATCGACAGCATGAATGGTCGCACCAATCAGGCCAAATTCTATCACCGGACATACCCTTCTGATAAAGCGGGCATCCGAAGATCCGCCGGTGGTTGACAGCGCCGGCGCCTTGCCCACGACCTCTTCTACTGCGCCAGAGACTGCCTTGATCAGGTCCGGGGCTTCAGTCAAAAAAGCTTCGCCGATAATTTGGAAATCAAAGGTATGCGGCACCCCGGTTGCCTCAGCCAACGCCTTGATCTTTTTGATCAGGCTGGCAGCGGTGTGGTGGTCATTAAACCGGATATTGAACATCGCCATGGCCTCAGCCGGAATAACATTAAAAACCCCGGTGCCGGCATTGACATTTGTGACTTCAAGATTGGATGGTTGAAAACTATCGCTGCCGGTATCCCAAACCTCATCTTCAAGAACTTTCAGAATTCTGGTCAACCCCGGCACCGGATTATGGCCCCGTTCGGGATAGGCCACATGACCCTGCTTGCCCTCAACCGAAAGCGTTACATTAAGGCTGCCACGGCGGCCGTTTTTTATCATTTCACCCAATTCTGTCGGGTTGGTGGGTTCGCCGACAAGGCAATAATCCAGGGCCTCGCCGTTTTCTTCAAGCCATTGCAAAACCCTGACCGTGCCGTCTTTGGCGGGGCCTTCCTCATCACCGGTAAGCAAGAGCGATATTGAGCCTGAAAAAGTGTCACCGGATTTATCCAGAAAAGACCCGGCGGCAGCAACAAAGGCGGCAATAGCGCCTTTCATGTCGGAGGCGCCGCGGCCTTTAAGCTTTCCATCCGAGACTTCGCCGTCAAAAGGCGGGAATGACCAATCATCTTCATCCCCGGCGGGGACGACATCGGTATGGCCGGCAAAGCAAAAATTGGGCGCGCGGGTGCCAAACCGGGCATAGAGATTATCAACCTTGCCCCCTTCTTTGGAAGAAAACGCCAAGCGGGTACAGCGAAAGCCCAGCCCCTCAAGGGCCGCCTGCACGACATCAAGTGCGCCGGCGTCAGCTGGGGTAATGCTGCGACAGCGCACCAGGTCGGCGGCAAGCTGGACCGGGTTGATCAAGGATGTTTTGGCTTTTGCCAAGGGGCTGCCTTTCAGGGACGCAATAGTTCATTGATTGAGGTTTTGGCCCGGGTTCCGGCGTCCACTTTTTTGACAATAACCGCAGCATAGGTATTTTTTTCAGGCACGATGCCGGGAATAACAACCGAATAGGCGGGGATTTTGCCAAAGGAAATTTCGCCGCTGGCGCGGTCCAGTATCGGGGTTGATTTGCCGAGATAAACCCCCATCGAAAGTACCGCGCCTTCTTCGACCAACATGCCTTCAGCCACTTCCGAGCGCGCGCCGATAAAGCAATTGTCTTCGATAATCACCGGGTCCGCCTGAACCGGCTCCAGCACCCCGCCAATTCCGGCACCGCCGGAAATATGACAATTTTTCCCGACCTGGGCACAACTGCCCACGGTTGCCCAGGTATCGATCATAGTGCCTGAGCCCACATAGGCGCCGATATTAACAAAAGACGGCATCAGGACCACGCCTGAGGCGATATAAGCCCCGTACCTGACAAATGAACCGGGAACCGCGCGAATGCCGGATTTTTCAAAATCGGATGCCGACCATTTTGTAAATTTCAACGGCACCTTGTCGTACCAGGGGCCGCCCTCAATCATTTTATTTTCAGAAATCCGGAAAGACAGCAGCACCGCTTTTTTCAGCCAGGTATTCACCTTCCAGCCCTCGGCGGTTTTTTCGGCAATGCGGACGGCACCCTGGTCCAACAACGACAAGGCTTCGCCAATAGCCACCGCAGACCAGTCGCCGGGCGTTAAAGTCTCACGGCCATCCCAGGCGTCTTCTATGGTTTTGATCAGTTTTTCCATGGCCAGCTTTAAAGCACTCCTCCAAGCCAGCTTACAAGATCGTCGGTTTCATAATCAATATGCGCGGCATCGTAGCCAATTTCACCCCAAGGATAAGCAGTTTTCAGCCACACGGTGGTCATCCCCAAGGCTGCGGCCGGTTTCAGGTTACGCGCCATATCTTCAATCATCACTGCGTTTTTTGGGTCGATATCAAAGTGGCGGATAAAGTTTTGGTAGGCTGCGGCATTGGGTTTGGGGACATGGTCGGCCAATGTAATATCAAAGACACCATCAAATTCCTGGTCGATTCCGATTTTTTCCAAAACCCTTTGGGCATAACGGGTGTCACCGTTGGTGAACACAAACTTGGATCCCCTGATATCCTGAAGTGCCCGGCGCAGGGCCTTGTCCTCTTGCAGTGGGGAAAGGTCAATGTTGTGGACGAAATCCAGAAACTCGCGGGGGTCGACGCCGTGAACATCAATCAAGCCGCGCAGGGTTGTCCCGTAATCAACGAAAAAATCCTTCTGGATTTTATGGGCTTCGTCGGTCCCGACCCCAAGAAGGCTTGAAATATACGCCTTCATTTTAACATCGATATTGGCAAACAGATTGCAATGGTCGGGATAAAGGGTGTTATCCAGGTCAAAAACCCAGGTGGTTTGGGTGATATTTTTTATCTCTTTTTTTGGTCTTATGGGGGTGATCTGGTCCATTTGAATCATCCCTTGCATACCGCAATCAAGGCCGCACGCAGATCATCAATGCCGGTCTTCTTGACCGAACTGGTCATTAAAATTTCGGGATGAACAACAACGAACGGCTTCAGGTCTTTGGTTAATTTTTCCAAAACCGGGGCGCGTTTATCACTGCGCAGTTTGTCGGCCTTGGTAAGGATCACCTGGGTCGAGACCGCGGCCTCCTGCAAAAGTTTTAAAATCTCTTTATCGGCGTCCATCAAACCGCGCCGTGAATCAATCAAAAGATAAACCCGCCGCAGGTTTGGCCGCCCGCGCATATAATCCTTGACCAGGCGGGTCCAGCGAATGATTTGGCCGCGCGCCACCTTGGCATAGCCATAGCCCGGCATATCAACCAGGAAACAATCGAGATCCGCACTGTGCAGGTGGAAAAAGTTAAGCATTCGGGTACGTCCCGGGGTGTTGGATATTTTGGCCAGTTTTTTCCGGCCAACCAATGCGTTCAGTAAACTGGATTTGCCGACATTGGAACGTCCGGCGAAGGCCACTTCGACTTTTTTTTCTTTCGGCAGGCCGTCAAGGGAAACCACGCTGATTAAAAAATCACAATCAACCGCCCAGCGCGTGGCAATATCGGACACCGTATCCCCATCCTTAGGCATTGCCGATCGGGACGCCCTCTTTTTTCATGATCACATATTGCTGCAAAATTGTCAGAATATTATTCCAGGTCCAATAGATCACCAGGCCTACCGGGAACGGGGCCAGAATAAACGTGAACACAATAGGCATATAGGTAAAAATCTTGGCCTGGATCGGATCTGGCGATTGCGGGTTCAGTTTCATCTGGAACCACATCGTCACACCCATCAGGATTGGCCAAATGCCAACCAGCAAGAACCCGGGGGGATCCCAAGGTACCAGCCCAAAAAGAGTAATAAAGGTCATCGGATCGGGCGCCGCCAGGTCGTGAACCCAGCCAAAGAACGGTTCGTGGCGCATTTCAATGGTGACAAACAATGTCTTATACAGGGCAAAAAATACCGGAATCTGAATAAACATTGGCAAACAGCCGGAAGCCGGATTAGCTTTTTCTCTTTTATACAGCGCCATGGTTTCCTGTTGCTGGCGCAACTTGTCATCGGGGAAACGTTCCTTGATAGCGGCGACTTTGGGCTGAAGTTTTTTAACCCTGCTCATGGCGCGGAAAGATTTATTGGCCAATGGGAAAAGAAACAATTTTATGATCACGGTTAAAATCAGAATCGAGACCCCAAAGTTTCCAAACATCACATAAAAATAATCCAGCGTGTAGAAAATTGGTTTGGTTAAAAAGTAAAACCAGCCCCAGTCAATGGCGCGGTCAAATAGGGGAATGTTGTAGGTTTCCTCATAGGCGTCTATCAAACTGACCTCTTTGGCTCCGGCAAAAAAGTGCGACACGTATTCAGAACTGCCGCCGATGGCCACGACCTCACCCTGATCAACCAGGTAGCGGATCGTATAAGCATCCCGGCCCAAAATTTTCTGGTGCTGGAACCGGGCGGTAAAGGGCCTGGTCTGGTCTGGCACCAGTGCGGTTAGCCAGTATTTGTCGGAATAACCCAACCAGCCGTTGGGGCTAACAGCAAAATCCACCGAGCCATCGTCGGCCAAATCGTCATAATCGTCATCGTCTTCCAGGGTGCCGTTAAAAACCCCCAAGGGGCCTTCATAGAGGATAAAAAAGCCTTGGGTTTCCGGGGTATCAATCCGCCTGACCTCGCCTATTGGGGCTATGTTGATGCGTTGGTCAGAATTGTTTTCCACCACCTGGCGAATGGTGAACATAAAGTTTTCATCAACCGAAAAGAACTGGCGAAAGGTAATGCCCTGACCATTTTCCCAGTAAAGTTCAACCTCACCATTGGTGGTAAGGGAACCGCCACGAGTGGTCCAAACCGTTTTACTGGTTGGCAGGGTAACACCGGTATTGGCGCGCCAATTAAATTCAGCAAAATAAGCGTTGCTCCGGGCTTCGTTTTTAAGAAGTTCAATATTTTCCGCGCCCTCGCCAAGCCGGTCAAAATAATCATTCAAAACAAGGTCGTCCAACCGGGCACCGACCGGGGAAATACTCCCGCTCAAACGAGTGGCATTGATTGTTACCCGTTCAACCGGTTCGGTGGTGATTGTTTCAGGGGCAGCCGCTTGCACTTCAGGGGCGGCAAGCTCTCCGGTATCGGGATCGGGGATGGTGGTGTCGCCAAGCGCCAGGGTTTCTTCCCCAAGGGCCTCAGCTTCCAGCAGCGCTTGTTGAGCAGCTTCTTCTTCCAACGGACCCAGGTAAAATGTCTGATATGCAAATAGCACCAGCATCGAAAGCACCACCGCAGTAATCAAATTTTTTACATCACCCATTTTTTAAACCCTGTCTTTTTTTCTTTTGGCAGGTGCTTGCTTCGCCCCATTTGAGGCCTCCGGCACCGGGTCAAACCCCGACCCACCCCAAGGGTGGCAGCGACCAATGCGCCTTAATGCCAGCCAAAAGCCCTTAAGTCCACCATGAAGTTGAATGGCTTGGGCGGCATACTGGCTGCATGTCGGGCTATAACGGCAAGAGGCCGGAAAAAACGGAGAAACAAGCCTTTGATACCCCCGGATGGCAAGCCGGAATATTTTCGCCAATAGTGAAATTTTGTCGGGTGGCATCGCTTTTTTTACCTCAAGTTCCCGGCGTAATACGTTTATGTAAGACCGCAAGCGCGGTTTTCAAATCTTCCCTCAATAAATCATAGGGACGCTTCAGCGTATTTTTGCGGCCGATGACCACATACTGGTAACCAGCCCGGCCATGTGAAGGCAAAACCTCTTTGATCACCTGACGCAGGCGGCGTTTGATTCGGTTGCGCTCCACCGCACCGCCGGTGCGCTTGGTGGCGGTAATCCCGACCCATATTTTATTATCTCCCTTGGTCCCGGTGGTTTTGGCGGTCTCGGCTGGCTTCCCCTGAAGCACCAACCCGGGCATCGGTTTTTTGAAACCGGTGGCGGCTACACCAAGGTATTCCGTGCGGTTTTTCAGGGTATATAAGTCGGGTGTTTTTGCCATGGTTCCAGCTTATACTGATTTAAGGTATTAAAAAAACCGGGCGCCGCATTCGGCGCCGGTGAAAACTTAAGTGTTTCTCAAAAATTCTTTGATTTAAGCAGACAGGCGCTTGCGGCCCTTGGCGCGCCTTGCCCTCAATACCCGGCGACCGCCAACAGTTGCCATACGCGAGCGAAAACCGTGACGCCGTTTTCTTACCAGGTTGCTGGGTTGGAATGTTCGTTTCATTTTAACCTCACCACCGGCCATTGTTTTTTATTGCTGCCGGGTTCTTTATTGCGAGGGGTGTATAGCGTTCTCCCCCTTTGAAGTCAATGGCCTCGAAACTGAAAATGTCAAAATTTATGAGGCAAGATTTATCAAGGTTTTGCCCTTTTTCGGGTTATAAGTTACAGCTAGTGTTTGGTCAGTTAAACTGAGGGTTTTGACCATGGGCATTGCATCGCTCGACGACAAAAAAGGGTTTGATATGGCAAAATTTGCCGGCTTATTTACCGGTCTTTGTCTTTTGCTTTTTCTGGTTCTGCCCAGGCCGGTCCAATCTGCAGAGGAGGCCGAGTTGATGGAGCGTTGGCTGGTAACCGATTCTCTCTCAAAAAGAACCGTTGACCATACCCTTTGGGAGAAGTTTCTGACCTCTTATTTAACCGCCAATGATGCCGGGGCAGTGGTATTTGATTATGGCGCGGTAGGCGACTTGGACCTGGAAGCCTTGACCAGCTATATTGAAATTTTGTCACGCACCGATGTTGATCGCCTGAACCGGTTAGAGCAAAAAGCGTTTTGGATTAACGCCTATAATGCGATTGTGGTCAGCGTTGCACTTTCGGAATATCCGGTCAAAAGCATTAACGATATTGGCGGCTGGTTCCTGGCGCCGGGCCCGTGGCAGGCAAAGCGCTTTCGGGTTTACCAGATCAACCTCAGCCTGAACGATATATACCACAGAATTTTGCGCCCGATCTGGAATGACCCACGGATTCATTATGCCTTGAGCTGCGGCGCCCTCGGGTGCCCGGCCCCCAAGGCAACCCCTTATAAGGGTGAGACCATTGAAAGCGATTTGGATATGGCGGCCCGCATCTTTATCAACCAAGGCCCGGCTATCCTTTTCATCAAGGGCAATGGCATCAACATCTCCCGGATTTATGATTGGTATGAGGAAGATTTTGGCGCCTCTGATGGTGAAATTCTGGATCATATTCGCTCGCTTGCCGATGAAAATCTCGCCCGGCAGTTGGCGCCGGTGATAAAAATTTCCGGCCATGGTTTTGATTGGGCGTTGAACGACCAGCGTTAATTCGCTTGCGGAGGCAAGCCAATGGCACGCTGGCCGCTGGCGAAATTCGTTTTGTTTTGCCCTGAAATCCTATAAACCTCTGGATTATGCAGGGAAAATCACTTTCATTCTTCAGAAGCCTTTCGTCACAACTTTTGCTGTTGACGATTTTGTTTGTGATGATTGTGGAAGTTTTTGTCTACGTCCCCTCGCTTGCCCAATTCCGGAAAAATTACCTGGACCAAAGACTGGCCGCTGCCCAAATTGCCATCCTGTCACTGGAAGAAGCCGACGACGAGGGCTTAAGCCACATGCTTGAGCAAGAATTGCTCGAAGTGGCTGAAATCCAGGCCGTGATTGTTGTCAGCGAAGAAGCCCGGGAGTTGGCACTAAGTTCAACGCTGCCGGAAAGCGTTTCCGGCCCCTACGATATGCGCGATCCGGGGTTGGTCGAGCTAACCAAAGACGCTTTCATGACCCTTAAACGCAAAGGTGAGGGAAGCATCCAGATTCAGGGCGAGCCCATCAACCCCCGCTATCAGTCGATCCAGGTGGTTTTGTCCGAACGGCCGCTTTATATGGCCATGGTTGATTTTTCCAAATCAATTTTCTTTAGTTCCCTGATTATTTCTTTTTTTACCGGGGTATTGATTTATGTCAGCATCCTTTTCCTGACAGTTCGGCCGACCAAAAGAATTACCACCAACCTGACGGCTTTTGAAAGGCGGCCCGAAGCGAAAGGCAATATTCTGAAAGGCAGTGGACGCAAAAATGAAATCGGTCTTCTGGAAGACCAGATTAGCCACATGCAAAATGAAATTCAGGGGGCTTTGCGGCAAAAAAACCATCTTGCCAACCTTGGGCTGGCCGTCAGCAAAATAAATCATGACCTTAGGAATATCCTTTCTACCGCCCAGCTGTCCGTCGATTTATTGGCGCGAAAAAAATCCAGCCTGCCCGAGCAGAAAACGCTTGATCGCTTGTACCGGGCGGTCGATCGCGCGGTCAAATTGTGTGAACGCACCCTGAAATACGGTCGCGCGGAAGAACCCGCGCCAAATAAGAAAAACTTCGCCCTGGTTGATTTGTTGATGGATGCCTGCCACGGCCTGCATATGGATTCTTATGAGAATATTGACCTGAAAATGGAAATCCCCGAAGGCTACACGGTTTACGCCGACAAGGAACAAGTGTACCGGATCCTGACGAATCTCTGCCGAAATGCGGTTGAAGCCATGGACCAGAAGGGTACCCTGACGATTTCCGCCGAGCCTGCCAAAGGGGGTCAGCAAAAAATCCGCGTCGCTGATACCGGGCCGGGCATTCCCGATAGTTTTCGGGAAACCTTGTTTGTTCCCTTTGTCGGCACTTCCAAACTGGGCGGGTCGGGCCTTGGCCTGGCAATCGCCCATGGCTTGGCCCAAGCCCATGGTGGCGATCTTGTTCTGGAAAAATCAAATTCATCGGGGACTGTTTTTTGTATCAGCCTGCCAACACAAAAAGGGTGAGAACCTAAGAGGGCGCCCGCGTGCTTATATAGGTTTTTTCCTGGGCAATAAAAATACGGTTTTCAAGTTCCAGCGCTTCTGCTTTTTTCAATAAAACCTCCGCCTCTGCCGCCCGCGGGGTGCCCAGCGCCACGACCTGGGCGCGAATAACCTTTAAGGCTTCGGTGGCCTGACTGATATTGGACAACTCCATCTGGGCAACCAGCCAGGTGTCGCGATAGTCATTTCCCGACACCAGGTCCAGGCCGGCGCGGGCGACGCTGTAATCGGCTTTGCGCTCGCCAAGGGTCCGGGTGATGTTTGCCAGATCACTTTCAATCCGCTTTAAAAAATCTTCCCTGTTTTCCAGTCCGGCCCGGTCCTCCTCGCTTAGGGCGGGTAATGGTGCCAAGATGATTTCACTCGGGGTTATCCGGGCATCATTGATAGCCTGAATTTCAGCCCCAAAGGAAACCGTTGGCCAGCTTTCACCCTTGGGCGCAGAACAGGCCGCCAGCAGCAGGCTGAACGACAAAATTGTCAGGGCTTTTAGGGTATGTATCACACCTGGGATGCTAGCTTATGACCCTTTTTGGAGCAAGAAAATTGAACGGAAATTCAAAGAAAAGAGTGAAGAGCCTTGCAACAGGTTGGCGGAGGCGTTAGGTATCACTGGCTTTGAAAAACCAATGCCTATTCAAAGGCGCCCGTAGCTCAGCTGGATAGAGCACTAGACTACGAATCTAGGGGTCGGGGGTTCGAATCCCTCCGGGCGCGCCACTTTCAAATGTACCAATTTTCGTTGAAACTTTCGGGAATTTCGAAGAAACGAAAAGGCGGGAACGTTTTTCCTCCGTGAGCCTGGAACATGTGGCTGGAAAGCTGAAAAAGCGTGGAAGTTAAGGCAGGTCCATCTCAAGGATCGACATTGTGAAAGCGTAGGAGATTTCCCCTTCATCCTCGTCGCGGTAGAGAGTGGCGATAAATTCTTCACCGATCAAAACTTCGGCGGAATCATCGGTGCCCTGCCTTGGTTTCACCCTGATCTGGGGCATATTAAACATTTCCCGCAAATAGGTCTGCAGGCGGCCAATTTCCTGGGGCGTCATGGTCTCTCTCTCCTGATATTCAGTGATTCGTCTTGTCTTACCCCAGAGAAAGAGTGGCGTAAACGCCAATTTTCCCCAATTTCTTCCATTTTCGACCATATTTAAGCCCTAAAACTTGCCTATTTAGTGTATACTGCAGCTATGGAGCCCCTTATGTAGAAAATGGGGGTGAGTAATTTTTGGAAAGTTGCGCACCTTGCTAATGAAATTTTGAATCAGCGCCACTTTAAATAAGAAAATTTCCATCCAAAATTACCTGACCCCATTGACATAACCCTTGAAAAACAGGATTTAGGCCCCAAATTTACGGCAAGCGCACGGTTGATTGGTTAGCCCTGCGCGTGGAGCAAAAGAATTATGCGTATTATCGCCGCCATATTTACATTCGCTCTCCTTATCCCCCTCATGCTGCCACAAGCAGAGGTTCGGGAAGGGACCCGGCTGGCTTCACCAGAAGCCTCGCTGAATATAGATGCGCGCAAAAATGCATATAAGTCCGCAACCCTGCCGGGCCAGGGTGGTTTGATGATGTTGATTTCTGCTTTGGATGTCCTCGGCGATGAGGTCACCACCGCGGAAGGCCATTGCCTGGTCCAGGCGATTTATTTTGAAGCCAGATCTGAGCCGGTGGAAGGCCAGTTGGCCGTCGCCCAGGTGGTTTTGAACCGCACCAAAAACCCGCGCTTTCCAAACACGATTTGCGGGGTGGTGTTTCAGAACGAAAAAATGCGCAACCGTTGCCAGTTCTCTTTTGCCTGTGACGGCCTTTCAGACAATCCTTATAACAAGGAAGCTTGGGAAATTGCACAACGTATCAGCTACATTGCGCTTTCCGGGCGGTGGGAAGATATCACCAAATCCGCCATGTATTATCATGCCAATTATGTCACCCCTTACTGGGTCAAACGGTTGGAAACCACTGCCCGGCACGGCAGCCATATTTTTTACCGCGACGCAGCTTCTTAAAAATTGGGAAATACCCTTACTCGGTTTCGGCGGCCAT
>SMVB01060529.1_pt1 | contig 14857 bp, 13 predicted proteins | sample 2456461 | NCBI WGS metagenome assembly SMVB01 (sample SAMN11095934, study PRJNA526329) | marine sediment metagenome | biome: Marine sediment; feature: Surficial sediment; material: Deep marine sediment; isolation source: Hadal surficial sediment | place: Pacific Ocean | collected 2014-05 | depth... | reverse complement strand
TCGATTGGAGTATTTTTCCAACGCAATCAGGACCAGGTCATGGGTATTGCGATCCCATTTATCAAAAGACCTGCGATTGTTTTTAATTTGTCGCCTTTCCATTTCTTTATTGGAAAGTTCTACGAAATCTTGCCTGCGTTCATGTTTCCTTTTGTCCCCTTTGCGCAAAATAACGCCTTTGCGCTTTTGTTGAGAACGGCGATAATCGGCATATTCTTTACTATGGTAAGCTTGCTCGACCTGATTTGCAGAGGGGATCCGCTCTATCTGCCTTTCGGGTTCTGTTGGGCGATTTCTGTCAATACCTGCAATCAACATAGGACGTAAGGAAAAAGGATTTATGAACGGCCCCGTAGCAAGCTACGAGGTATGAAACCCACTGGTGGGAATCAGGGAACTCTCCTTATCACTCTTATCGGTAGTCTAGCATAATCACTTGAGTAGAATCGGCAAATTTCGTTGATATTTGGGAGGGCCTAACAGGTTGGGTATCTGGCGAAAATTTTTCGGAATGTGGACGTCAGCTGTAACTCATTATTATTTAAGGCGTTTTGTATTTCTTTCAGGGTCATGAACCGACCCTCGCTGATTTCATCCAGATTGATCTGAATCGTTTGGTCTGTCACGCATTTATAGACTCGGACATGTTCCCAAAAAGTTTCCGGCGAGGCGGAAAATCGCATTATCTCCTGCAACGAGGCGCTAACCCCCAATTCTTCCATGAGTTCTCGGTGAGCGCTAGTGAGATAATCCTCCCCTGAGTCTACATGTCCAGCAGAAGAGGTATCCCAATATCCGGGGTTTTCATCTTTTTCCAAGGATCGTTTTTGCAAAAATAATTTTCCCTCGGGATTAAATACCAGGATATGGACCGATCGGTGTAGCAGACCTTTTGCGTGAATCTCGCGGCGGGTGGCTTGACCAATGACCCGGTCTTCCGCATCGACAACATCATATATTTCCTGGGAAACATCCATGAAAGGGATATAGCAATAGGGGTTTTATCAGCCAGTATTTTTCATCGATCGCAAATAACTCAGACTGCCGGGGATATCTTTTTCTTCGCAATAATTATGGTCGGAGAGAATTTTAACATCATCCAGAACTCGCTTACTGCCTTCGAATAACACCGTTTTATAACCTTTATCCGCCAAAAGTCCTCCGGCCTGCAACATGCTCATCACTGATTTGGCGTTGAATTTTTCCTCATCAATGAGAAGAAACAAGTCCTCCCCGTAATTCCTGCAAATCAATGACAAATATGTGGAAGGACGCGCATGAAAACCAAGGGGCGTTGGGATCGGGAACTCCCTTTGCTCTACTTTGACAAACTGCTGAAGAATTTCTTCTGCCAAACGACTGCAATCCTGAATAAAATACAGGCTGTAATAAAATCCAAAATTAATAATTCGATCTAAAAGTTTATTTTTGTCCACTAAGGTGGAAATCTTTTTCCTGCTTTCTCCGTGTCTAATTTCATCTTCATGTCTTTCATAAAAATGACACAACCATAGAACAAATTCCAAGAGATGAAGCGGCATCGAAATGTATCCGCGTAATTTTTTCAGATCTTCGTTTTCATATTCAAGAACGGTGTTTTTCACATAGGTATCGAAATCGGATTGCACACTGTGGACAATATTTTTATACATCCGGGCTTTCTTTTCATCGATCATCCAGGGCACCATAGCCTTCAATTTCTCATGGTCGTTTGTCGGAGAAATTTTCACTTGCTTCATAGTTTCCGCGACACTTTTTATTCTTTCACAAAGTTCAATAATTCTCTGTTCTTCATTAATAACTTCATCTTCGCTGATGTTCCGTGGCAGACGCTTATTCGACTCAACCTCTGCGAATCCTTCGGGAGAAACATTATCATCCGGTAAAACCAGGCCTAAATTTTGACCTGTTATAATCAACTCCTGGTAGATGTCGAGAATGCCATCATTTAAAAATGCTAAGGTTTCATGGGCCGATGATATAAATTGACGCTTAGATTCGACCGATTCGCGCAAATTGTAATAGGGATAGCGGTCCAAAAGATGGCGAATATAAAAACAGGCTATCGCCAGGTTTCTGATAGAAGCCACGCATTCGGCAAAAAAGAACCATTGTTTGTTCTCTCTGGCACCATGGTCGTCTAAAAACACTTCCAGAAACTCAGCTTCCTGAATCAGTGTTGAATAAAATTTTCTAGAAGCATGTGGGTTATGTTTAATCTTCCTGGAAAAAGTATTATAGACTCGGAAAAATTCTTCTGCGGGATATTGCACCATCTGCAGAAACTCTTCTTCTGAAATGATTTGAATCAGGGATTTTGGTTCCAATAGGTTCCTCCAACCGCGAATGAACTAATTTAAAAAAGTTTGATGCCATGCATCGCTCAAGCAAGCGATACTACATTCCCACTGGGCATCCTCCAGTCTTTTCAATTTTAGCATCAAACGGCAGGGAAATACATGCCTTGGAGCTATCGTGGATCAAATATAGCTAAGTTTTCGAGAGGAAGATTTGGGCAGGTATTTTCGCCAAGCCTCAAGATGGGATTCGGGACCTTGCGGAACACAGAAATGCGCGTATTGAAAATCTGGTTTGATAGGCTTCCGAAACAACTTCATCCCCTTTTCGTCTGGCGTCATATTCCCTTTATGCAAGTTACAACTCTTGCAGGCGACCACCACATTAGTCCAATTACTTTTGCCACCGCGGGACTTTGGGATGACATGGTCCACTGTAAGAAGGTGATTGGCATCGCCACAGTATTGGCAGGTATAGTTGTCCCGACGTAAAATATTCTTCTTGCTGAAGGCAACGATATATTTACGGTTGCGTTTCACCATTTTCAACACTCGGATGACGGTCGGAAGGGTAAAGGAAGTGGATGGCGAACGAATGACGTAGCCATCACATTCGATTTTTTCTGCTCTGCCTGCAAGGACCATGACGATTCCTCGCTTGGCACTGCAAAATTGCAAGGGCTCATAAGAGAAGTTTAATATCAAGACTTTTAAAGAATCCAACATAAAATTAAAACCCAAATAAAAATAAGCCCAAAGTTTAACCTTTGGCAATTCAAGCTGTCAAGTCTGTATCCAAAGCAGGTGAAAAGAATCGCTTAAAACTTGTAGGGAAATTAGTGCTCAATTGAACAGAGTCCCCCGGCCAAGCAAACATTTGGGATCCATCATTGATTTAATTTTCCTTAATTGGATCAAGGAGTTATCGCCAACCATCTGCGCAAAATACTGCCGTTTTAACTTGCCGATACCGTGTTCGGCGGACACGGTTCCGCCCCATTTTATGATCTGATCAACCAACTGCGAGTACAGCCCCTGTGCCTCTTCAATCTGGTGTGATTCCGGGAGTAAGTTGATATGCAGGTGATTGTCTCCCATATGGCCAAACATTACAAAATCCATTCCACTGTCTGACAAACATTTTTGATAAAACTCCATCATCGGCAAAAAATAAGCATCAGGCACGGCCAAATCGGTGCCAATCTTCACCCGTCCACGTCGACTGTTCTCTTCATTAATTAATACGGGAAGACGATGGCGAAATTCGTGAAATCTTTCCAGGTCGCGGGAATTTTGCGCAAACCAGGAATCATCCAACGATACTTCCTGTTCGCTTAAAAACTCGAACCAGCATTGAAGAATTTCGTCATAGTCGTCATTCTGGTAAATATCCTGCTCAAAAAATAAAGCTGACTGCGCCCGCTCCGGGATATTGCTATAGGTCCCACGCAAGCGCTTCAGCGAATTGGAATCAAAATATTCCAACGCACAGGGGGCTATGCTTTGTTTGTTTGAATCACGGATCATTGGAACCAGGTTCCAACAAGCTTTTTCATCACTAAAAAATAGTACGCCACTTATAAAATCACTCGGTCGCGGGAGAAGGCGCAGACTGGCTTGAAGAATGATAGCCAGGGTGCCATCGGAACCAATGAAGAGATCCAGCCAATCCATATCCGGCTGGATAAAATAACCTGCGGCGTTTTTGCATTTCGGGCTGACATAATCCACTTGCGGAAAATTTAGAGTTTTACCGTCATCCAACTTAAGTGGTTCGTTGATGGAGGTCCCGCGCGACAATGAAAGCGTTGCCCCATCGACAAACACCAGATCCACTGATTGCACAAATTCCCTGGTCGCGCCCCATTTGTAACTTCTTGAACCGGATGCGTTAGTCGCCAGGGTTCCTCCTATCCAAGCCAGGGTTTCCGTTGGGTTGGGTGGATAAAACCAATTGCCATCGTCGAGAAGATGTTCATGCAATTGTTTGAGAGAAACCGCTGCTTCAACACAAATGCTATCTTGGTCATGCTTGCCAATTTTATTGAATTTTTCCAGGGAAATAATACGTCCTGCATCAGGAATGCGCCCGGCGCTAACTCCTGTTCCAGCACCGGCTATGGTGATGGGCGAATCATTATTTTTTAAAAATTCGATGAGTTCCGCTGAATTTTCCGGGATGATCACCTCTTCCGCGCTTCCACCGGAATAATTGGAAGCGTCAATCAAATAAGGAGCAATCGTTTCTGAATCGCTTTTTCTAATCATCGGAAAATTACTACATGCGAGTGGATTCCATTAATCCATCTGCCTGGGGAGGAAGAAATCCTGAATAACCGTGATGCCGCTCGATCAATTCAAGGACGGTAAAAACACTGCCGTTGCGGTGTTCCGGTTTAGTGAAGACCTGGCGCAGGTCAGAGCCTGGGCCTCCAACAATGTCTCCTGCCATTTCAATATTGTAGTTTTGAAAAGCACCAATGGCAGACTGAATGTTTTCCACGGATATGGCGATATGATGAAAACACTGGTCGCCATAGGATCGCACCCATTGCGGAATCAAACTCTTTTCTCCCCGTTCGCCGGCAAAGGCCTGGTCGATAAACATTGCGGGATAACCTGGATTTCTGTAAATTTTGGCCCACCAATGATCAAACTCCAGCACACCCAGCTCGGAATCATAGCAGTAACCAAAATCTAAAATTTCTTCTGCTCGTTGATCCACGTCCAATGTACGGATGGTACAATGATCCACCAAAGGCATCAATCCCACACCGGTAGCACGCAAATTTACCGCAAGCTTACGGGCGGCCTGATTCCCGGCTAGAAAAAATTGTATATATTCTGAGAAAAACCTGTCCAGGGATGAATCATTCATAGAATCCTCGCTGAATATTTCAGGTGACCTCTGTCAAGGGTGGTGTTATTTTTCCTCTGTTTTATCTTTATTCTTTTCTTCCTCTTGTTTACGCATTTGCTCTTGATGCAACTTAGGTTGCGTATGAATAAATTTCGCATATTTCGGTAGTAAATAAATCATAATCGCCGCAAAAATAAGGCCCGAAATCAAAAATAGGGTTTCCACATCGCCTCCAAAAATTATTTAAACAAAAAAATACCTTAATTTATTGTATCACTTCCGCATTGGACTGCGCCGACTAATTTGATCCCAGTCTATTCGCGTAATCTTTCAGCATAATCAAGGCTCGTGAATAGGCCTCATCATATTGTTTTTGATCCAATAGCTGGTTAATGGACTGCTCTTTAAGTATCAATTTTAAATATACTTTCCTGGCATCTGGATTTGGCAAGCTCTCTTGAGCTTTTGTTCGTAGTTTTCCTTGCAGACGAATTTGTTGCACTTCTTTTTCTGTGATTAACTCAGCAAACAAGGTCTCGGCTTTTTGGCGGATCATCCGGGCCATCAACGGGCTCCTTCCACCTGTCGACACAGCTACCTGGACGGTATCATACAGATTGATTGTCGCCGGATGACTAAAATCACTGCTCTCTGGATCATCTGAGGCATAGGTATAGCAACGCAATTTAATTGCCGCTTCCACAATCTTGCGATTGACCTGCCGGTTATCGGTCACAGCCAATACCAAACGCAGATGTTGAAAATCCGCGAGAAACTTTCCATCAACCACCTGTTTGTTTACCCACTGAATTTTACCCTCATCGACGGCTTTTTTAATGTCCTCGCAAATGTTTGCGGCAACAACGATAATCTGACAATCCTGCGACAATAAAGCCTCTACCTTTCGGGAAGCCTCGCGTCCGCCACCTACCAAAACCACTTGTTGGCCTTTTAGGTTTAAATCAATGATCAATGTCTTGTTCCTCGATTTCCCTACACTGTTGAATCATTTTCGACTCTCCCCTTTCGGCATTCACTGTCTTTAGAATTGCCACGCCCTCATCGCATTTAAAAAACGGGAAATCTAATAATAGTCTACCAACTGTTGTCTGGGAATTGACGTATTCTTTTTTATTAAATCCAGATTCCCCGACATAGTCTGCGGCCTTGCGAACCTTTTCCCAGTGCCAATCTTTTTTCGCCTCGATATAATTATTATCCGATAGAAAATGCGCTATCTCGTTCGCCATCAGTAAATGACCATTGATGTTTGGATGCACATGTTCAAGGAAAAGATTGTTACCAATCAATCGATTCTTCGAGGCCCTTTCAAATTCATCACCCATTTTAATGACTCGCAGGTCTTTCCCATTGTCCATTGAGCGGATAATCCGATTGAATTTTAAACAGGCGCGCAGGTGAACCCGGTCCATTTCCCTCGCGAGTAAAAATTCTTTCCTGGCCTCAGGAAAGTTAGATTGTTTCACCAAAACCTTACCAAATTCATAATGCCCCTGGGCATAAGTGGGGTCTAATTGAACCGCTTTGCCATATAGAGCGCTAGCCTCTTTTAGCCTATTCGCCTTGAAGGCTTCCTGTCCGCCTTTAAAGGAGACAAGATAAGCTTTCTGACTATCCTCTGTGGTTTGTGGATCGAAGGACGATTGCACTGGTGAAAAATCGCTGAGATTAGAAACCAGCGTGGAAAAAATAATCGGCACCTGATGATCCTGACCCAATTCCCCAATATGGCGGATATTATTTGCAAAATTTTTCTCGGATTTTTCATGCCCCTCACGATCCCAGGAAAAATTTTTATCGTTCAGCATGACTTTAAACAGATTGACCGAATTTTCTCCTGAGGCTTTTTCCTTTTTGAAAGACTTTAGTTTAAGGACCAAGAGTTCTTCCAGCAAATATATCTTGCTTTGGTGAAGCTTGATAATCCAATCAACAACCGTTGGGTTGCTGGCAAATCCAAAATTGGAATTGACTCCGAAATGTCCGATGAACTCATTATGCCCGGAATAGACTATGATTAAGTCGGGTTCCTGATCAATCAGCTGTCTGGTGACATCCAAAACGCCAAAACTGCTTATGGCATCGTAACCGGCATTGATGATTTCTACAGGATGGTCCGGCAGAACATCCGCTAAAATTTTTCGCAGAAAACCGGAATAACTGGTGTCTCGGCTGGAAAACGGAAACCCCCGCGTGGTGGATGCGCCGACTAAAAAAATACGATAGGTACCGGGAGGTTTTTTCGCCGAATACTGGGTATCCGGAAACCAGGGGTCTTTGCGAAACAAAGTGCCCAGTCGAATGGGAAGGTGATGGAAATAATGCAGGGCAATGTATTGACTGTTCAGGGACCGTTTGCCAGGATGCTCCGGCGACTCGATCACAAACTCATATTCATCACCAAAGCCGGACAAGCGCAATCCCAACTCCACTGAAGCCAACAAAGCAAAGCCCAGCAGAACCAACAAAGCTTTGGAAAGCCATCCGTTTTTAAAACGATTTAACATGGGGGGATTTAAGGATGCAAAAGATCCTTCAGGATTTTTCCGGCACCCATTTCTAACAGCTCGGCGGCAAGGTCAAAACCAATGCTTCTAGCCTGATCACAAGAACCTTCTTTCTCCGCTTTATACACGGTTTTGCCATCGAGGCTGGCGACAAGCCCGCGCAATTTGAGGGTTCTACCATCCAGTGTCGCGTATGCGCCAATAGGAATCTGGCATCCGCCTTCCAGCTTGGCGACCATCGCCCGTTCGGCCTCCAGCGCCAAATGAGTTTCATCGTCGTCCAGCGGTAACAACAGGCCCAGCAGGTCTGGATCATAGCGACGGGCTTCTATCCCAACAGCCCCCTGCCCCATTGCCGGCAATATGATTTCCGGGTCGATGAGTTCGGTGATTTTTTCCTCCCAACCCATGCGTTTCAATCCGGCACCGGCCAGGATGATGCCATCCATGTTTTCCGTCTCCAGCTTTTTCAGCCGCGTATCGATGTTTCCGCGTAGAGGGACGATTTCCAGGTCCGGGCGATACTTCAACAATTGCGCACTTCTTCGTAGGCTCCCCGTACCTATTCTGGCGTTTTCAGGCAAGTCCGCAAGCTTGGTCCCAGTGCGGGAAATAAACGCATCGAAAGGAGTTTCGCGTTTAGTAATCACCCCGATGACCAAATTGAGGGGTAGTTTAATCGGTACATCTTTCATGCTATGCACTGCGATGTCAATCTTTTGGTGTACGAGCGCTTCTTCAATCTCTTTGACGAAAAGCCCCTTACCGCCAATTTTCGCCAGCGGCACATCCTGGATTTTATCACCGGAGGTTTTGATTACTTTAATTTCGATTTCAATCAGATCGCCGTGGGCCTCTTCCAATTGCGATTTGACCCAATTCGCTTGCCACAGGGCCAGAGGACTGCCCCGGCTCCCGATTATTAATTTCACACTCATTTATTTATCGTCCAGGTGAAAGAGGTGTCGGATCGCCTTAAGATAATAATGGCCTTCCTTGCTTTGCGTTTCTTTTTTCAATTTGACGGTTGGGGTATGCAAAATTTTATTGATGATACTCGTGGTCATCAGATCGATTTGTTTTTGATCTTGCTCGGACAAATGATCGAGTTTTTTGAGAGTCTTATCCAATTCCTTTTTTCGGATATTGTCTGCACGGTTGCGCATTTCAATAATGGTAGGAACCGCGTCCAACGATTCCACCCAATGATTGAATTTTGTGACTTCATTCTGAATGATTTCCATTGCTCCTTCCGCTTCCTTTTCTCGTTCCTTGAGATTGGCGGCGACCACTCCTTGCAGATCATCGATGTCGTACAGGTACACATTCTCCAGATCATTGACTTCCGGTTCGATGTCTCGGGGCACAGCGATATCGATAAAAAATATCGGCTTGTTTTTCCGCTTGTGGATGGCCTTTTCCACAATATCTTTGGAGATGATAAAGTTAGGCGAGGCCGTGGATGTGATGACGATATCCGCGCGGTACAATTCCTCCTTGAACATATCAAAATCCAGAGCACAACCATTGAGCGTTTCTGCCAGACCGACAGCACGTTCGTAGGTACGGCTGGTAACGTAGATAGTTTTGACCCCGTAGGAGATCAAATGTTTCGCCGCCAGCTCGGCCATCTCTCCCGTCCCCACCAGCATGACAGAATGGTCTTCCAGATCCTCAAAAATTTTCCTCGCCAGTTCTACTGCGGCACTGCTGATCGACACCCCGCCTTCGGAAACATTTGTTTCCTCGCGAATTTTTTTAGCGACGTTGAAGGCTTTCTCAAAAAGCTGATTCAACACCATACCCGTCGATTGCAGGGTCCGGGCGACGCTGTAGGCATCTTTAACTTGCCCAAGTATCTGTGCCTCGCCAAGCACCATCGAGTCCAGACTGGATGACACACGAAACAAATGCTCGACAGCCGCTTCGTTCGTATAACAGTAAAAATATTTCTCCAGCTCGATGATCGGGATATCGTGATAATCGGAAATGAATTCCTTCAACCGTTGCAGGCCCTTATTGCTGTCTGCAACCCGGGCATAAATCTCCACTCGGTTGCAGGTGGAAAGAATGATGTTTTCGATGATTTCCGGATAGGAGACCAGACGCTCCTGGGAGGATTCAATTTCCCCACGGGTGAACGCCAAACGTTCGCGGATTTCCACCGGAGTGGTTTTATGATTGACCCCTACCAGGACCAGATTTGGTGCCGCCATCTCAAACGTGTAAAAAATAGGTTAAAATTACTGCAAAGAAACCGATGATCGCTCCCTGAGCCGCTTTCTTTCCCCGAAGGCCAATCGCAAATCGGCCAAAAAACACACAGCTATATATTATCCAAACCGCCATCAAAGGCCAGGTTTTCTTTACATCCCAGGCGAATATGGATAAATTCATATTCAAATGGGTTAAAGCCCCGGTGATAAAACCAAGCGTAAAAAGCGGAAATCCCACCGTGATGACTTTAAAGTTCAGATCGTCCAAAACTTCCAGCGAGGGCATACGAAAATACATTGGCCCCAGCTTTTTCGATTTCACCTGATGCTCCTGGATCAGGTACATGACCCCTGCCGCAAAAGCAATGGAAAATGCCGCATAACCCAGGATCGACAACCCCCGGTGCATGGTCAACCAGAACTCGGTTTCCGTATCCGTCACCATTGCGGTTTCCTTGGATAGAAAAGCGGCGATGAACAGAATCAGAAACACCAGAGGAATAACAAAAGTCCCCAGGTTTTTGATGTTGTATTTCAACTCGATCAAAAAATACACGACCAAAATAGCCCAGGCAGAAAACAGGGCTACTTCAAACGTGGTCGTATAAGGTCCATGACCGGTGATGCTGGAACGGATCCCCATATGCGCAGTATGGGACAAAAGACCCACCATCACCGTAGTCCGGGCAAATATTGATACCCAATGTTTGCGATAAACAAAGTGCACAAAATATCCCAGCGACGCTGTCAGGTAACAGACCAAAGCTATTTCAAACGCAATATTTCCCATGCGGGTTCCAACGAAAGAGGAGCCTTCCCATTACCGGATTCCGTCCTAAATCATTAATAGGGTTAAATTGAGTAACATCGTAACATTTTGTTTTTAGGGATTCAACGGGTAAACAACGGAGGCCGGGCGGGCAACGCCCGCAAGAAGCATGATCCAGAGAGGGGGTAAGGTTGTGCCTAATAATCAAGTTTATTCGAATCGTCTTTGCGAGCCGCTGGTAGCGGCGTGAAAATCCATAGGGTTTATTTAATATTTTTCCTTTTCTATTGTGTCCCAGTGGGATAAATCCAGGATATTTTAACTTTTACACCCCTTGTTGAAAGTTTTTTCTGAGTGGCTATAATTGTCACCATCTAGTATCAAGTTGTAGCAGAGCAGGGAGCGGCTCCTCTCTTTTATGCCGCCGGACACGACCATAGCCTCCAGGTATTTGATAAGGATAAGAAGTCGGGGACCTATCACATTATCAGCGGTCTCGGTTCCAGTAAAAAGGCATCGACAGTTTGGCACAATGACCAGACTCTTTTTGCTCATTCCAACCCAGAGAACGCCGGATTCATGGCAATCGATTTTTTATCCAATGGAGCCACTCAGCTAACCGTTATTGAAACGGTTGGAGGCGCAATGAATAAAGCTGAACCGGGAAAATTTTATGAAAGAGTTTTACCAAGATGCTAACTTCCGGGAAATAGGAAGTCGCTTTGTCGTGACTCACTTCCAAAGCACCATATCCATATCTTTAGACGTGTCCACAATTAGAGGGAATTCAAGATCATTGCTTGTTTTTGTTATTTTTGATTCTGAGGATTTTTCAATTTTATCAATTGGAATTCCCAGGTTATCTCCTATAGGCAGTTCAATGGAAAACTGACTTCCCACACCAAGAGTGCTCTCGACCGCAATCGATCCATTCATAAGCTCGACCAAACGTTTCGTAATGCAAAGACCAATACCAGTTCCTTCAATGTTGGTTAAGTCGGCTTCCAGTCTATTAAAGGGTTCAAACAAGGAACTAAGATTATTTTTTGAGATTCCCCTACCGGTATCGGTGATATGGAAAATCACTGTATTTTCCTTGGTTATTTCAGATTCCAAGGAAACTGAACCGCCTTCCCGATTGTACTTGATAGCATTGGATAACAAATTCAAAAATACCTGCTTGAGACGAGTACGATCGGCGATTACGGTCAAATCGCCTTTTGGAGGTTCTAAGCGATAAAATTGAACGTCTTTTTGCTCCGCTATGGGCCGAATAATAGAGACTATTTCAGTAAGGACATCTTGAAAATTTACCTGCTCTAGGGATAAAGAGATTTCCCCTGATTCGATACGAGCTAGATCCAAAACTTCATTTATAAGCACGAGTAAGTGATTGCCCGCCGTTAAAATTTCGTTGACCTTATCCTTCTGGGAATCAGTCAATACTTCATCTTGCTTAATACAAAGTAGTTGGGCAAATCCCAAAATAGCATTCAGGGGAGTGCGCAATTCATGGCTCATTCTAGAAAGAAATTCTGATTTGGCCAAGTTAGCCTTTTCTGCTATTTGTACAGCCTCCTTCAACCTACTCTCATGTTCTTTTATTTCCGAAATATCCCGCAGAATTCCGGTAAAACTCACCTCATCATCAAATATAATTTTACTTATGGAAATATGAAGGGGGAAAGTTTTACCATCTTTTCTCAGACCAACAGATTCCCTCCTGTTTCCAATGATATTGGCCTGGCCTGTGCTGAGATAATTTTTAAAATAATGATCATGCTCCTCCCGATATGAATCCGGCATGAGTATTTTGACGTTCTTACCTATTAGATCCCTCGCCAAATAACCAAATAATCTTTCAACCGCCCGATTAAAAGAAAGAATTTTCCCATTTCCATTGAAAGTGATAATTCCATCCACCACTCCATCTAGAATTGCCTTGGTACTTGCGTCTTGCTTTGCCAGCCTATGAATTAAAGATGCTAAAATTGTTACCCCAAAGATAATGAGGGTAAATATGACCACACCCAGTGCCAACATATTGACATCAGTATGCATCAAGGAATCCTTAATAATCTTCTCATTCCCAATGGAAACAAAATTCGTTGCCGCCATCCCTGTAAAATGCATGCCAAAAACCGCAATTCCCATGATAAAGGCACTGATAATCTTTAAAGCCTTTATATTTTTTAGGACATTACTACCATGAATCAACAACCACAGAGCCGCAGTAGCCGCTCCGATGCCAATGATTACAGATAAAACAAACAAGCCCGGCGTGTAATACAGCGTTGCATCCATTTGCATTGCTGCCATTCCTATGTAATGCATAGCCGACACACCAAATCCCATTACGATTCCTCCGCTTACTATTTTCCTGGAGTTAATTAGAGGAGTATTGCAATAGAACAACCCGTATCCAGAAGCCATGACTGCAAGCACTAAGGAAAGTAGGGTCAGAGGAGTATGGTGAGAAACCTCCATAGGCAATTGAAAAGCTAGCATTGCGGTAAAATGCATGGACCATATACCGCATCCCATGGATAAAGCACATCCCCCGATACGGATTTTTTGAGTCCCCTTAAAGTCACCTTTAATTCCAGAAGCCAAATCTAGTGAGGTGTATGACGCAAAAACCGCAATAACATAAGAAAGGAAAACTAGGCCAATATCATACGACCCAATAATAATATTCCCTGATGTTGGTATTTCAAAAATAGTCATACTTGCTCAAGATCAAACGTTAAAAATAAATTTCTTCGTCAAACATAAGGAAATGTACTTATCCTATAATAAATTTACTCGGTTATTCATTGTAAAATATATAATTACAATATTCAATAGTTTTTATGAGAGCCTCTAGAAATTAAAATTTGACTATCCCGTTAGCTTAAATAACCTTAGCATTTATCGAAATCAAAAATTCTGGTGGGGACTTGAAAATCTTCCTAGCTATCCGATGGGGAAGAGCACCAATTAAACAAGCCTATTATATCTTTAATTAAAAATTATAGCTCTATTCCTTGAGGAGACATTTATTATTTAAAACTTGAACAAATTTGTATAAATTTAATGGTGCGGCTTATTCCCTTACTGTAACTGGATTTAAACGCCTATCCAGTGTTAGATCAAGACATAAAATGATCTTCTACATCCATGGCTGGTATTTCCCCGCCTGGAGCACAGCTGACAAGTTTTGTCAAAACTAACAATTATTGTCAGATTATTTTTTTATAAATAAAAGACCGCTAGGGGTAAGTGCTTAACTTTCAAACAGGTGACAAAAGGCATAAAAATTGCTCTAAGAAATAATAAGCTTCATTCTCCAACTTTTATTGAGCAAAGATTATGAAAGAATATTTAGCCTTCAAACAAGTTATCGCCGGATGGGTCAATAGCCTTGATGCTGGAACAGGAGAATTAGCCAGTTATTCCAGCAAATTTATCGAGCAAAATGGGCCGATATTTTTCAGCCTTTTACTCGCTTTTATTTTGTTCACAGTTGTGGCCTATAGGAATGCGTAGAAGAAAATTTATTACAAAACCTCTGAAGGAGGAAGCCCCCCAGCCCCCTTTACAAGGGGGAGTTTGATCTTACGACCCGTCACACTGTTTGTGTTTTCAAAGGGGTGTTAAACCGGTCTCCGGTCTCCAGTCTCCGGCTTCCGGTCTCCATTGTTTCGGTCTCGGGTCTTTATTTTGTTAAGGGGTTTTGCTGGTTTTTGAGGACTTCCTTCAATTCGACCATAAACTCGTTGACGTCTTTGAAGGAGCGGTAAACCGAGGCGAAACGAACGTAGGCAACATCATCCAGATTATAAATTTCCTTAACAACCATTTCTCCCACAGCCACGGCTGAAATTTCTTTTTCACCCGCATCCTGGAAATGCTGTTCCACCCGATCCACCATCGCTTCGATCTGTTCGATACTGACCGGTCGCTTTTGGCAGGCTTTTTTGACTCCGTTGATGATCTTTTCGCGGTCAAATTCTTCTCGGCGGCCATCTTTTTTGATGACGAAAGGCAGGGACTTTTCAATTTTTTCGTAGGTGGTGAAACGGTCGGCGCAGTTGAGGCATTCCCGTCGCCTGCGGATGATGTCCCCCTCTTTATTGAGGCGGGAATCGATGACTTTGTTTTCCATGGTGGCACAGGCTGGACATTTCATAAATATTAAATTTTGG
>SMVB01052603.1_pt1 | contig 14857 bp, 15 predicted proteins | sample 2456461 | NCBI WGS metagenome assembly SMVB01 (sample SAMN11095934, study PRJNA526329) | marine sediment metagenome | biome: Marine sediment; feature: Surficial sediment; material: Deep marine sediment; isolation source: Hadal surficial sediment | place: Pacific Ocean | collected 2014-05 | depth... | reverse complement strand
CCGGAACTCTCGGCCACGGTGGCGGCACGCATGCGCGCCGTATTCACCGAGCTGTTCCGCAATCCAAAATCGGAGCTTCCGCCGCTCCAGGCGCTCACCTTGTTTGAAGAGTTCAAGGAGCTGACTCCGCTCGGCAAAGAAGGGGATGCGGTCATTCTCAATCTCGCGGAACGGTTGGTCGCGATCGACCTTCTGGATCGCGCCGCCGACGTACTCGAGGCCCAGGTTCAGTTCCGGCTGAAGGGAGAGGCGCGTGCGCGGGTTGCGGCGCGCCTGGCCCAGATTCAACTCTTGGGACAAAAACCGAACCGGGCGCTCGAAGCCCTGGATGCCAGTGAGGCGCCGGACCTGCCGGTCGAGTTGGTGGCGAGACGGCATCGCCTGCGCGCTCAAGCCCTGCTCGACCTCCATCAGGAGGAAGCCGCGCTCGCGGCTTTGGGCGCGGGCAACGATTCCGAAACATTGCGTCTGCGGGCGCGGATCCTGTGGCGTCAAAAGAACTGGCCAGCGACGGCCTTGGTGCTAGAACGCCTGGTGTCGGATGTGCCGCCGCGGGTGCGCCCCTTGCGCGAGGATGAAAGCAAAGCCGTGGTCGATCTGTTGATCGCCCTGACCATGGCGGACGATCGCGACCGGATACGCCGCTTGGGCCAGACCTATCAAAAAGCCATGTCCAGGGGGCCGCACGCCGAGACTTTCAATCTTCTGGTCGGCAATCCGCGGTCGAGCCGCGACAAGTCGGTCGAGGACGAGTTGGCAGGCGTCGCGGACGCCGAAGCCTTCATGGCCAGCTACCGCCAAAACACCCGGGCTCTCAAGGCTGGCGAGGCCCAGTAACCGCCCGTGGCGCCGCGTTGCCGCCGCCGCGCGGGTTCCATAAGTCCTACGATTCGATAAACTTGCGCTAGATTCTTATCGTCTTAGATCGACGCGATCCAATACGGATTTCGGTTGATTCATTCGGCGGGCCACCATGAGAACTTGGTGCTGGCTTTGATGCGTTCGGGTTGGCTTGAGAGTGCGCAGCATCTTTGGCCGAGGATTTCGGCGAGATCCTCAAGACTGTCGAAGGCCTTGTTTGCGATCGGTTCGTCGGTCAGTGTCCACAGGCGCTCGGCCGGTTGGAGTTCGGGGGTGTAGGCGGGCAGATAACAAGGATTGAGCCCGTCCGGAAGCTTGAGATCTTTGCCGTGATGCCATCCGGCGTTGTCGAGGAGCAGGACAGCGGGCTTGTCTTCGGCAATGGAGCGCTCCTTGGCGAAGGCATCGAGGACCCTCTGGAACAAGGCAACGTTGACCGTGTTGGCAATCCACCATACCACCTCGCCGGTGGCCGGTCGGACGAAGGCATAGAGGTAGAGCCATTCGTACCTGTGGCTGCTCACCGCCACGGGCCGCTGTCCTTGTCTTAGCCCAGATGCGGCGAATGACCGGCTTCAGCCCGAGGCGATGCTCGTCGAAAGCCCAGATTTCGAGCGCGCCGCCGGGGGCGGGTCCCAGGTTTTTGGCTCGGCGGCTTTCGTCTCGGCGGGCGGAGTTCCGGGGCAGCGCGTCTCCAGCGGCTTTTCGACGCACGGCCTCCACTGTCTCGGAGACTTTTTTTGGAACCGATCCCGTTGTTCCGGGCTCGCGGCCTTGGCGTGCCGAGGGCGCGGCTGCTGGCGGCTGTAGTTCAGACGATGCAGATAGTCGAAACCGCGCTTGGCAGAGATCGGCCGGCCCAAATAATCCGACATCCAGTCCGTGACTTGCCGACCGCTCCAAACACCGCCATCGGCGGGATCTTCACTCAAAGCCGCATCCAAGGCCGCCAGACCCTCATCGTCCAGCAAGGGCTGGGCCCCTTTGTTGTTGCCTCGACGGTCACCCAAGCCGGCAAGGCCCGCCGCATTCCAACGATCGATCAACTTGTTGATCCAACGTTGCGAAAACCCCGTCACCCGCGACGCCTCCGAGACGGCATTGTGTTGCAGCAAAAACCAGATCATCTGCATATGAGACCGGCGGCGCCCGTCGCGCTCGACCCGATAGGCCCGATCCAACGCCGAGAACTCCGTCCGACGCAACACCATCTTGCGGGATCCCATAAGCTCGCACCCCATATCTTGTGGATATCGGACGCAGAGAATCACAAATGCTGGGAATCAATCAAGCGGATTCCGTATTACAGGTCGATTCACGTTTCAAATTGATTCAATTTGAAACGATCGCACTCTAGGTACTGTAACTCTGCACCAGGGAACCGGCGACCAGATACCAGCCGTCGACCAGGACGAAAAATATCAACTTGAAGGGCAGGGAGATCATGATTGGCGGCAGCATCATCATGCCCATGGACATCAGCACCGAGGCGACCACCATGTCGATGATGATAAACGGCATGAATAGCAAGAAGCCGATCTCGAATGCGCGGCGCAGCTCGGAAATCATGAATGCCGGAATAAGCGCGCGCATCGGCGTTTCTTCCGGGGTTGCGACCGCGTCCATCTCGGCCATGTCCAGGAATAGCTTGAGGTCCTGGGCCCGGACGTGATCGAGCATGAATTCGCGCACCGGGCTGGTTGCTTTTTCCAGTGCTTCCATCTCGTCGATATCCTCGGCGACCATGGGCTGGATCGCCTGATCGTAGATGGTCTGCAATGTGGGCATCATGACAAAGGCGGTCAGAAACAGGGCCAGGCTGATCAGGACGGAATTCGGCGGGGTTTGCTGGATGCCAAGCGCAGAGCGCAGGAACGACAGCACCACCACGATCCGGGTGAAAGAGGTGAACATCACCAGGATGGATGGCGCCAGAGACAGGATGGTGACCAGTGCGACCAGCTGAATCAGCCGGCTGGTCGTTGAGCCGTCGGCTTCACTGCCCATGTCAAACTGCAGCATTTGCGCGGCAGCCTGCTCGAACGGGAGGACCGCGAGCAGCAGCGAAATGACACCCAGGACGATTATGCGGCGTCGGGTCACGAGCTTCGCCTTTCCGCCGTCGGCAATTTGGCCGGCTGGCTGTCTGTAGAATGGGAGCCGGCAGAATGGGAGGCGCCGCTGCCGGTGGTGGCGATACTGACCGGATGGACCGCTTCGCGCGGGACCGCGATGCCGGCCTCCAGGTGAAGATCCTGATTGGGTCCGAGCAGCACCAAATGGTCGACGTCATCGCGCCGCAGCAACACCAGCTTGCGCCTTGAGTCCAGGGTCCGGACTTCGACGACCGAGATCCGGCGCGACTTGCCGGCGTTCGGAGTCAGCTGACCGCCGAAGCCGAAGCGCCGCGCCGCCCAGGTCAATCCGGCGATGAGTCCGAGCACCAGAAGCAACGCGAGTATAAATCGCAGATATATATCGAAATCCATTAAGGCTCTCTCTGGCGTTTCAGACGCCGGTCCGCACCGGCGATCCCACTATTTCGGTTCTGAACTTTTGGCGTAAGCGCTCGCCGCCCGCTGGCGTCCCGAGACTCCGCCCATCTCGGCCTTGACCTCATTCAGGGCGGCCTCGATCGAACCGGCCAGGCTGTTGAAGGTGTCAACCAGCGCGAGCAAACCGGACTTTAAGGCGCGGCCCTCGCCGGGTGAGAGGGCCTCGATGCGGGGGCAGAGCGCCTCGATTTTTCGTTCAAGGGGGGCAAGGTCGAGACTGGCACCCGCGGCCAGTTCGGCTTTGGCGCGGGCGATGATGTCGCCGACGGCGTCCAGCTCCGCCGCAATTTCGCTGCTTTGGCTCATGCGCCGTTCTCACCGGCGGTCTCGGCCGCCATGAAATTGGCCGCCATGACACTGGGCGCCGCAATATTGGGCGCCGTGGTCTTCGATTGGGTTCGATAGACGTAGGACAGTATTTCGGCGACTGCGGCCAACGCTTCGAGTGGAATTTCGCTCTCGACCTCCACGGTCGCGAGGATTTCGGCCAGATCGGCGTCGTTGCGTACCTTGATCCCGCGGTCGAATGCGATCTGCAGGATCTGTTCGGCCAGAGCGCCGCGGCCGGAAGCCACCACGCGTGGTGCTGCGCGGCCTTGACCTTGGGGGTCCCCGGCACGGTTTTCGATGGCGACCGCCACCTGCCGGCGGGCCGTCCGGCGGCGTTCAGGCCTCCGGCGCCCGGAGTTGGGAGATTCCTCGGCCACGGCCGTTACGCGTCCTCCTTGTCATGTTTCGGAGGCTCGGGAGCGGCCACGAATCAGCCCTCGCGCGCCCAGGGACCCATCCTGGCGCAACATGCTTAACGAAAGGTTTAATCAAGCGTCCATTAATATTTGGACGGCTCAGGGCCGGGAAGTTAGCCCAATGATTTCGAGCCGTCTTTGGGTTGGCCTCGCTCGAGACCAACTGGGCCACGGCCCTTGATAGCCTGCGCGAGTGCCTCACTGCCTGCCGCCGCCGCCCGATTTTCCGCCTGGATGCGCTCAAATATCTCGCGCCGCAAGACGGTGGCGTCAGTTGGAAAGGTAAACCCGAGCTTAATGGATTTGCCGCGGATATCGATCACGGTCACCTCGATATTATCGTTGATGATGACCGATTCACCTATCTTCCGAGTTAGATAGAGCATTCCAGCTCCTTCCTATGCCGGTCCCACTTCGGCGCCCTCATGTGACGCCAACCGAGCCTAATTAAGCAGCATTTGGGATGAAATAAAACCGATTTTACGAGTTCTTAACGGACAAAGTCCGATAATAGGCCCTGTCCGGGTATTTAGGTCCGGCATGGTCTTGGGAGAGGCATGGAAGGCAACTTCAACATATTTGCGGTTTTGAGCAAACGCATGGACTGGCTCAGCCAGCGCCAGAGGGTGCTGGCCGACAATATTGCCAATGCGGATACGCCCAATTACCGGCCCTACGATCTGAACCCGAGCGAGTTTCACCGCATCCTCCGCAGTCAGAGTCCCAAGGTCAGTCCGAGGGCTACCAATGCCGCGCACCTCCAGGGCACGGTGTTGCGCGGCGGGCCCGCGCGCGTCGAGCGCCAGGGAAGTTCCTGGGAGACATCGCCGTCCGGCAACGCTGTCATTATCGAAGAGCAGATGTTGAAAGTGGCGGAGACTCAGACGGATTACGAGCTGATGACCAACTTATACCGCAAGCACATGGCCATGTTCCGTATGGCACTCCGCGGCGGCAGTTAGACTGGGAGCAGGTGAGGGCGTTCAATGGCTGAACTGAACAGTTCCATGCGAATCTCCGCCGCCGGATTGAAGGCGCAGGGGGAGCGCCTGCGCGTTATTTCGGAAAACATCGCCAACTCCGGTTCGACGGCGCTCACGCCGGATCAAGAGCCTTACCGGCGCAAGCTGGTGACTTTCGGCAGCGCGTTGGATCGTGAGCTTGGCGTGAATCTGGTCAAGGTCGGGCCAGCCGGGCGCGACACCTCGGATTTCGGTCTGCGCTATCAGCCCGGTCATCCGGCGGCCGACGACAGCGGCTATGTGAAGATTTCGAACGTCAACACCCTGGTCGAAATGACCGACATGCGCGAAGCCCAGCGCAGCTACGAGGCCAACCTCAAAGTACTGCAGGCGGCGCGCGGCATGTTGAGCCGAACCATCGACCTGCTGCGGTAAGCGTTCGAACGTTTTAGTGGCCGCCAGGAAGGCGGCCGCCAATCTGCCAGGACGGCCTAAGGCAAGGGTGCGCGTCGCCCAGGAGCATGCTATGGCCATTAACTTCACCGAGGCCGTGAAGGCCTACGAGAAGATTGCCCGACAAGACTCGATCCAAGACCCCAACGCCACCCATTCCAAAGGCGGCACCGGGTTCTCCGACATGCTGCGCGAAGCCAGCGAAAGCGCCATATCGAGTCTTCGGGAAGGTGAAGCCATAAGCCTGCAGGCGGCTGCCGGGACGGCCGACATCAACGAAGTCATCATGGCGGTGGGCAAGGCCGAAATGACCTTGCAGACCGTGGTCACCCTGCGCGACAGGGTGATCCAAGCCTATCAGGAAATTCTCCGCATGCCGATCTAGTGTTCCGAATCAACTAGTTATCTGGAAATTCAATTGGCAGGCGACATACTGGTGCGGGGGATTGAGCTGAGATGAATTCAGTTGAAGTCATGGACGTGGCGCGCGAGGCCGTCATCGTCATGCTCAAGGTCGGCTCGCCGATCATGCTGCTGGCGTTGATCGTCGGCCTGACTATTTCGCTGTTTCAAGCGCTCACGCAGATGCAGGAGATGACCTTGACCTTCGTTCCCAAGGCGATCGTCATCTACCTGTCGCTGATCTTCTTTCTACCGTTCATGCTCGGGGTTCTGGTGACGTTTACCGAGAGTTTGATGGACCGGATCGTCGCCCTCGGCTAACCGGTCATGCTCGAACAGATCCTCCCCGCGGAAATCTTCGCAATTATGCTGATCTTCGTGCGCGTCGGCGGGGCGGTCATGTTGCTGCCCGGCTATGGCGAGCCCTTCGTCTCGCCGCGCTTGCGCCTGCTGATTGCGCTGATGGTATCCGTGGTGGTCGCGCCGGTGCTGTCGAAGACTCTTCCCGGTATGCCCGAAAGCGTGCCCCTGCTCATGTTGCTGATCTTGGGAGAGGTCTTGATCGGGGTGTTCATCGGGACGATCGCGCGCATGTTCCTCGCCGCGCTGACCACTGCCGGCATGCTGATAGGATATATGAGCTCCATGGCCAACGCGCTGACCAACGATCCCAGCGCTGCCCAGCAAGGCTCGATCGCCGGCTCGTTTCTGACCTTGGTCGCGCTGCTGACGATCATGACGCTCAATTTGCATCATTTGCTGCTGATGGCTGTGGTCGATAGTTACGATCTGTTCGTTCCGGGGCAGGTGCCGCCGGTGGCCGATTTCGCGGAAATGGTCACGCGCACCATGTCGGATACCTTCCTACTTTCGTTTCAGATTGCCGCACCCTTCGTGGTCGTTGGCCTGATTTTCTATCTGGGCCTGGGTTTGCTGGGACGCCTGATGCCCCAGATGCAGGTTTTCTTCGTCGCGATGCCGTTACAGATCATGGTCGGCCTCGCGGTCTTGTTCATCGCATTGCCAGTCACCGTGCGTTGGTTCATCGACAGCCTGGAGGGTCGAATGCTGCCCTTCGTCGGTCCTTAAGGGAGCGGTGCGCCTAGCAAGGATTCGATCCCGCTCGGCCCCGGCGAGTCATGGCAGAAGACAGCCAAGACGATTCACAAAAAACAGAAGATCCGACTCAACGCCGGCTCGATCAGGCGCGCGAAAAAGGCCAAGTCGCAAAATCCCAGGAAGTCACGCACTGGTTCATGATCTTGGCTGCCACGCTAATGATTGGCGTATTCGGCAAGACTTTCGTCGGCGGCGTGGCCGAAAGCCTCTACACTTTTATTTCCCGGCCGCACAGCATTCGGATCGACGGCAGCGCGGAATTGCGCGAACTGATGCTCGAAACCTTTGGGCGCCTGGGTCTGGCCATGCTGATGCCGGTTGCCGTACTGCTGCTTGCCGCCTTTATTTCAGGGATCATTCAGAACGGTTTCATCTTCTCAACCGAGACGATTACGCCCAAGCTATCCAAACTGTCGCTGTTTAAGGGTTTGAAGCGCCTGTTTTCGACCCGCTCGGTGGTGGAGTTCATCAAGGGTGTATTTAAAATTGCTATTGTGGGCGCGGTTATCGTGGTCCTCATGTGGCCTGAGCGGGAAGTCGTCATTCTCGTGACCTCGATGGATCCGAGTCAATTCATGGACACCCTGCAGGGCTTGGCGGTCCGGGTGCTGATGGGCGTGCTGTCGATCATGACGGCGATCGCGGCGATCGACTTCTTGTACCAAAAGCAGCAGCACCACAAAGAGATGCGCATGTCCAAACAGGATCTCAAGGACGAGTTCAAGCAGTCCGAAGGAGATCCCATGATCAAGGCGCGCCTGCGCCAGATCCGGACCGAACGTGCCCGCCGGCGCATGATGTCGGCGGTTCCCGAGGCCGATGTCGTGATTACCAACCCGACCCATTACGCCGTCGCGCTCAAGTACGATCTCGAGGCCATGGATGCGCCGGTTCTGGTTGCCAAGGGCGCCGACCAAATCGCATTGCGCATTCGCGAAGTCGCCGCGGAGCACGATATTACGGTGGTCGAGAACCCGCCGATCGCACGGGCCCTCTACGATAACGTGGAGCTGGACCAGGCGATTCCAGCCGAGCATTACAAAGCCGTGGCTGAGATCATCGGCTACGTGATGCGGCTAAAAGGCAAAATGCCGGGCCCGGGCGGCGCCCAGCGTTCCTGAGCGCCTCCGGGCGTTCCCCGCTTCCGGAGGCGGGCGCCGGCATGAGGTGGCTTGAAGCGTAGCGGCGGATTGTGGTTTAAACCGTGAATCGATAACGAGTAGGTCGAATCGATATGGCAGGGCAAGAAGGTCGGAACGGCGCGGCACGACGCCCAGGCGGCATAAAGACGCGTGCCGCAGGGCTTCTGTTCGCGAGTGGTGCTGCGGTCCTGGCTGGCACTTCGCCGTTGTTTGCCCAGGGGATTGGCCAGGGTACTGGGGCATTATCGAATTTCGCCGGTATCCATCTGGTGCTGCTCGTTCTGCTCGCGATCACCGCGGCGGCCGTGATTGCGGCCCTGGTCGCATTTCGCCGGCTGCGTCAGGCCAACACCCTGCAGGACGATGTCTTCGGCGCTATTCCGCAGCCCAGGCAAGTCGTCGATAAGGACGGCCGTACGGTCTTTGCGAATAGGGCGTTTTACGATTTTTTCGGCGGTGTCGATAAACCCACGCCCGAATTGCTCACCATCGAAATCGCCGGCGATGAAGAGGCCCGGGACCGTCTCGACCGCTTGGTGGCGAATGCGCGCAACGGCGTGGCGGGTTATGCCGAGTTGCCGGTGCGGCCGCGGGGCGGGGCCGAGGGCCCCACCGGCCCGGCAGAGGGGCCGGGGGCGGGGCCTGGAGCGGGCGCCGGGGAGTGGCGCTACGTGGCCGCCTATCCGGTCTCGGCGCGCCCCGGCACGGTTTTGTGGATGGTCGACGACATCACCATGCGCCGGCAGTTGGAACAAGTCATGCGGGAGGAGCAGGAGCGGTTCGTCGATCTCTTGGAACATGCGCCCATCGGGTTCTATTCGGTCGATGGCGAGGGCCGGTTCCTGTTTGCCAACCAGACACTTTGCGACTGGCTTGGCTTGTCGCACAAGGACTTGGAGAGCGGTGCGGTCCATCTGCACGACGTGATCGCCGAACGGCCGCCCGCGGGGTCACCGTCCTACGATCCCTTTACCGGCGCTACCGCCGCCCGCGGCGAGGTCGCTCTCAAGGGCGCCGACGGGACCTTGTTTCAGGCCTCGATCCATCAGGATCTGGTCAGCGCCGAGGATGGCCGCGTCCTGCGCACCCGATCGGTGGTTCGCCACCTGTCGCGGGAGCGGGCCATGGCCGAGGCGCTGGAACAATCCGTACAGCGCTTCGAGCGGTTCTTCTTCGAGGCGCCGATCGGGATTGCATTGCTCGATTCGAGCGGCGGCATCACCGAAACCAACCGCGCCTTCGTTGCACTCGCCGGCGCCGATGTGGTGCCGGGAACTCCGCTGGTCAGCCTGGTCGATGCGCGAGACGGCGATGGCGTTAAAGCGTTGCTGGCGCGGCCCGGCGGTGGCACCGCGGGCGAAGGGCAGGCGCCGCTGGAGGTTCGCTTTGGGGACGATGGGGAAACGGTTGCTTCGATGTACGTCCAGAGTATGACCGATCTGGCCGGCGGTACGACCGGCTATATCGCGCATTTCATCGATACGACCGAGCGCCGCAATCTGGAAATTCAATTCTCCCAATCCCAGAAGACTCAGGCCGTTGGTCAGCTGGCCGGCGGCATCGCCCACGATTTCAACAATCTGTTGACCGCGATGATCGGGTTCTCGGACCTGCTGCTGTTGCGCCACCGGCCCGGCGATCAGTCCTTCGCCGACATTATGCAGATCAAGCAGAACGCCAACCGCGCCGCCAACCTGGTGCGCCAACTGCTCGCATTCTCGCGCCAGCAGACCTTGCAGCCACGTATGCTCGATGTGACCGATATTCTGGTCGAGCTATCCCATCTGCTGCGCCGGCTGATCGGCGAGAACATCGACCTCACCATGGTCCACGGCCGCGAGCTGGCGGCGGTGAAAGCCGACCAGGGGCAGCTCGAACAGGTCATTATCAACCTGGCCGTCAATGCCCGCGACGCCATGTCCGAAGGCGGGAAGTTGGCGATACGGACCTCCAACGTCACGGTGGGGCAGGTGCGCAAACTCAGAGCCGAGGAAATGCCGCCCGGCGACTACGTCCTGATCGAGGTCGAGGACAATGGCAGCGGTATCGCGAGCGAGAACCGGGATCGCATTTTCGACCCCTTTTTCTCGACCAAGGATGTCGGGCAGGGGACCGGTCTCGGCCTCTCGACGGTCTATGGAATCGTCAAGCAGACCGGTGGATTCGTGGATCTCGATACCGAGGTCGGACGCGGCACGACGTTCAAAATCTACCTGCCGCAGTTCGACGGCCCCGCACAGACTGTGGCGGCGGCCTCCGATACCGAGGCCAAGGGCGCCCGCGACTTGACCGGGGCGGAGACCATCCTGTTGGTCGAGGACGAGGATGCGGTGCGGTCGTTCAGCGCCCGGGTGTTGCGGAACAAAGGTTACGAAGTGCATGAGGCCGATTCCGGAGAGGCGGCGCTCCTGGTCCTCAAGGAGGAGCTGGACTCGATCGATCTCTTGATCACGGATGTTGTGATGCCACGCATGGACGGGCCCAGCCTGGTGCGCCAGGTGCGCACAGAGCGGCCCGATCTGAAGGTGATTTTCATCTCCGGCTACACCGAGGACGCGTTCCGCAAGCGCCTGGGCGAAGATGGCGGTATCGAGTTCCTGTCGAAACCCTTCAGCCTCAAGCAACTTGCCGCCAAAGTGAAGGAAGTCCTGGGCGAGGCAGGCGCGAATTCGGCGGTGGGATCGCCACCGGCGCGAGCGTCATCGGGCACGGATCGCTCTTCGCGCCCGTAGCTCAAATTCCCTTGGCATCGTAGCCGCGACAGCGAATGGTGCCCGCCCAACGCCAGGCTTGGGCCTCACCGCAGATGGTCCTGCGCCTCCCGGCCGCTTTCGAACACCTGCGAGGATACTTTGCGTTTCTCCAACTCCCGGCCCAGCTTCAGGCGCATGAACCCGCTGGTGGTATAGCGGGAAACGCCGAGATAGTATTTATTCTCGACGTAGCGGACCAAATCCATGTAGCCGTCCAGCGCATCGTCGTCGGCGGCGAAGGAGTCGTAGTTGACGATCGAGTAGACCCGCTTTCCCAACGGCTCTAGCAGGTTTTCCACCGCGTCCTTGATCCGCTGAATATCGTCGGCATTGCGGACCCGCATGCCGGCAAAGTTCATGAACACGGTGTTGGAGTCGGAATCGTAGCTGAGCCGATCCTCGATGTGAATGTCGAGCATGCGATCGCGAAGCCCGAGCGGTTCCGGACGGAACAGCGCGGCCTCCATGATCTTTGGATTGTCGATCCGCGGTTGGAACGGCATCAGCGCCAGGATGTCCTTATCGAGATCGATCCCCGGTGCGATCTCGATCAATTCCAGGCCATCCGGGCGGAGCGCGAAGACGCAGCGCTCGGTCACATACAAGACCTCCTTGTCCCGCTCGGCCGCCAGCGCGCCGCTGAAGGTGATCTGCCCCACTTTGTCCACGAACTTCCGGTGCCGGCCCTCGGTCAGAATCGCGATCTCGCCGTCGCGGACCTCCGTCTTCAGTCCGCCGGCAGTGAAAGTGCCGAGAAACACGACCTTTCTGCTATTCTGGCTGATGTTGATGAAGCCGCCGCAGCCCGATATGCGCTTGCCGAAGCGGCTTGCGTTCACATTTCCCGTCCGGTCGCACTCGGCAAATCCGAGAAACGCCGAATCGAGGCCGCCGCCGTCGATAAAGTCGAACTGACTCGGATGGTCGATGGCGGCGCTGAAATTGATGGCCGCGCCGAAGTCCAGTCCGCCCAGGGGCACGCCGCCGATGACGCCCGGATCCATGGTCAGCGTCATCAGGTCCTGGATCCGTTCCTCGTTGGCGACTGCGCCAATGGTGTCCGGCAGGCCGATGCCGAGATTGACGACGCTGTTGGGCAGGAGTTCGAGGGCGGCGCGGCGGGCGATGACCTTTTTCTCGTCCAAGGGCGCCGCGGGAATCGATTCGAGCGGGACCCGCAGTTCGCCGGACAGCGCCGGATTGTATTGGGTGCCATAGTTCTGCATGTGGTTTTCCGGGCGCGCCACGATGACGGCGTCCACGAATATTCCAGGAATCCTCACGCGCCGGGCGTCGAGGGAGCCGCTTTGGGCGATGCGTTCGACCTGGCACAGCACCACGCCGCCGGAGTTCCTGGCCGCGAGTGCGAGCGCCAGGCTTTCGAGCCGGAGCGATTCTTTCTCCATGGTCACGTTGCCGTCCGGATCGGCAGTGGTGCCGCGGATGAACGCAACATGGATGGGAAAGGCCTTGAAAAACAGCGATTCTGCGCCGCCGATGTCGACCAGCTCGACGATATCCTCAACGGCCGCCGCGTTGATCTTGCCGCCTTCGATCCTGGGATCGACGAAGGTGCCGAGGCCGACCTTGGACAGCGTTCCCGGCTTGCCCGCGGCGATATCCCGGAACAGGTGGGTGATCACCCCCTCGGGCAGGTTGTAGGCCTCAATCTTGTTCTCGACCGCGAGATGCTCGATGCGGGGGACCAGGCCGTAGTGGCCGCCGATCACCCGCTTCAGCAGTTTTTCATGACCGAGGCGGTTGAGGCCGCGTTCCTTGCCGTCGCCCTGGCCGCCGGCGTAAACGAGGGTCAGATCCCGCGGTTCGCCGCTTTCGAGAAACCGGCGCTCCAGTGCGATCAGAAGTTCCTCCGGTGTCCCGTTGCCGCCATAGCCTGCGACCGCCAGAGTGTCGCCCGTGTGAATCAGCGCGACCGCGTCCGCGACCGGAATTACTTTTTTGAGCGTCATGATTCCCGCCGAAATTCATTCCGACTTGACCCTTCAGGATATTATACCGAAATTCCAGTAGATTGCGATCAATCTTGCGGAACTGCAGCAGTTGGGAAGCGCGAATTCCGGTCCGCCCGCCGGGCGGAAGGGGCGACGATCGGGTCGCTCACTCGGTGGCGCCTAGCCCCTCTCCATCATCCAATGCGTTCCGCACCGCTTTTGCGAGAATGGACTTTTCGAAGGGTTTGCGCAGCAGGGGGGTGTCCCGGATCAGGCCACCGGCGTGTCCCGCCAAGGATTCGGCGGGATAACCGGACATGAGCAGGACTTTGAGCGCCGGGTGGTGACGCCGCGCGGTTGCGGCAAAGTCGGGGCCCGAGCGGCCGCCAGGCAAGAGGACGTCGGTGAGCAGGAGGTCGAAACCGGGGTTCTCGGCGAGCAGTGCGCCGGCTTCGGCGGAGTCGGCGGCGGCGAGCACCTGGTAACCCAGGTCCTCGAGCATGTCGATGGCGAGTTCACGCACGTCCTGGGCATCCTCGAGCAAAAGCACGGTCTCGCCATGTCCGCGCACAACCTGGCTAAGGTGGTCCCGGACGCCGGGCGCCGGCGCCGATGCGCGCGGCAGATAGAGCCGGACCGTGGTGCCGCGGCCCGGCACACTCTCGACTTCCGCGAACCCGCCGGACTGGCGCGCGAAACCGTAGACCATCGAGAGCCCTAAACCGCTGCCCTGGCCCACGTCTTTGGTGGTGAAGAACGGATCGAACACCTGCGCCAGCACTGCTGCGCTCATGCCGGTACCGGTGTCGGAAACCGAAAGCACCACGTAGTCCCCCGGGGCCCCCGGTTGCCCCGGCTCTAGCATTGCCGCCTCCGGGGCCTGGCCGGCCAACAGGCCCGCAATCTCACCGGCATTCAGCTTGACGTTGGCGCTCGAAATCGACAGCCGGCCGCCCTCGGCCATGGCGTCGCGCGCGTTGAGCGCAAGGTTGAGCAACGCGTTTTCCAACTGCCCGGGGTCCGCCAAGGCCGGCCATAACTCTGGCGTTGAGGCCACCGTTATCTCGATCGTCGCCCCCAGAGTGCGGGTCAAAAGCTCGGTCATCCCGGCGACTTGACCGGCCAGGTCGATCGCCAGGGGTTGGAGGGGCTGGCGCCGCGAGAACGCCAGCAAACGCTGGGTCAACTCCGCGCCGCGCCGCGCCGCCCGGACCACCGCCGTGATCTGGCGGTCCACCGCATCCAGCCGGTTCTCCGAATCCAGCCGCTCGCGCAACAACTCCGCGTTGCCCAAAATCACCGCCAGTAAATTATTGAAGTCGTGCGCGACGCCACCGGTCAATTGACCCACGGCCTCCATCTTTTGTGCCTGCCGCAAACGCGCCTCGGCGCGCTTCGACTCGGTGATGTCGCTGGTCAGACTGCACACGCCGATGATCCGTCCGTCGTCATCGCGGAGCGGAAACTTGGAGTTCAGGAAATGCCGGGCTGTGCCGTCCCAGTCCTCAAACACCTCTTGCTGTATTGCGCGGCCGGTCGCCACCACTTCCCTGTCCGTCGTCATATAAATCCCGGCGACGTCTTCGGGCAGAAAGTCCGCCGTGGTGCGGCCAAGGAACTCGTCCATCGCCGTGCCGAGCATTTCTCCCGTGTTCCGGCTGATTGCCATAATCCGTCCCACGGTGTCCTTAAGCACGATTTGGATCGGCGCGTTTTCCAAGATCGCGCTGAGCCAGGAATCGCGCGTGCGGACCGTTTCCTCGGCCTTCCTGCGCTCGGTAATGTCCTCCACGGTGGTAATCACCCGATCCCAGGTGTCCGCAAATTCCGGCGGGATGTGGGACCTGACGCGGGCATGGAATGTGGACCCATCGACCCTCGGCTCCTCGCTTTCGGAGATGAAGATGGATTT
>SMVB01338708.1_pt1 | contig 14859 bp, 13 predicted proteins | sample 2456461 | NCBI WGS metagenome assembly SMVB01 (sample SAMN11095934, study PRJNA526329) | marine sediment metagenome | biome: Marine sediment; feature: Surficial sediment; material: Deep marine sediment; isolation source: Hadal surficial sediment | place: Pacific Ocean | collected 2014-05 | depth... | reverse complement strand
CGGCTGGAATCGTCGGTTACATCGGCCGTCCCGTGCCGGCGCTCGGGCGCGCCATCCTGGTCGCCGCCGGGATCGCCCTGCTGGCCCCGGGGTGGATCACCGATGGGCTCGGCATCGTCGTTTTCGGCGCCGCGCTGCGGCGCTGGCGGGAACCCGGCGGAATCGGCGACAACGCAGCATAGACACGACTTTCCGCGCAATCGAGCGTTCGCTTGTGGGATCCGCTCGTCCCACAATCGGACAGCATCGGTAAGCACGTCGGCTGCGCGAGCGAAACACTGTGAAACGTTTTTCTCTGCGGCCCGTAGACTGTAAGAGACTCACACGAGTCTCGTCGAATTTGTCAAAATACGTCTTTCCGGCACGGCGTTTGCTCTCTAGTCCTGCAGGATTCCTTGTTGTTGCGAACGACTTGAGGACGAGATGGACATCAAGCGCGATACTTCAGGCAGGAAGAAGCTGCGCATCCTGTACGGGGCGACCGCGTTTCTGGCCGTCGCCGGCATCACGTATTTCCTGTCGCAACTGGATCGAGCGGCCCCGACGGTGGACAGCGCTGTCCTCTGGATGGCCTCAGTGGAACGCGGTGAGCTCCTGCTGGAGCGGCGCGGCGCCGGGACGCTGGTGCCCGAAGAGGTGCGCGCCATCACCGCCCGTTCCGCCGGTCGCGTCGAGGAACGCTTCTACCTGCCCGGCGCACAGGTCACAGACGACACCGTCTTGTTGCGGCTCAGCAACCCGGACGTCGAGCTCGCGGCGCAGAACGCCGAGTGGGCCCTCGAGGCGGGCCTGGCCGACCTGCGAAACCTCGAGGTAACGCTGGTCACACAACGCCTGCAGCAACAGTCGAACGCCGCGTCGGTAAAGTCGACCTACCTGACCTCGAAGCTCTCGGCCGAGCTCGAACAGCAGCTTTATGATGAGCAGCTCACCTCCAGCCTCGACCTCCAGTTGGCGCAAACGATCGCCATGGCGGCGGAGACGCGGCACAACATCGAGCAGGAGCGGCTCGAGATTCTCGAACAATCCGTTGAGGCGCAGCTCGATTCCCGCCGCACCCAGGTGCGGCAGCTCGAGGCTCAGCGCGAGCTCGCCCTGGCGGATCTCGAGGCGCTGAACGTGCGGGCCGGCATCGTCGGAGTGTTGCAAGAGGTGCCGGTGGAGATCGGCCAATCGGTTGCGCCGGGCACCGTGCTCGCCCGCGTTGTGAACCCGTTCAAGCTCAAGGCCGAGCTTCGGATCCCGGAAACCCAGGCCAAGGACATCGTCATCGGGCAGCCGGCCATCGTCGACATTCGCACCGCGACCATCCCCGGCCGAGTCAGCCGTATCGACCCCTCGGCCTCTCAGGGGACGGTGACCGTCGACATCGAGTTGCTCATGGACAAGCTGCCCGACGGCGCCCGGCCGCAACTGTCGGTCGACGGCACGATCGAAATTGAACGCCTGGCCGACGTATTATTCGTGGGGAAGCCGGCGTACGGCCAGTCCAACAGCCAGGTCAGTTTGTTCCGGGTCACCGACGACGAAAATTACGCGGAGCGCACGTTCGTGAAACTCGGCCTCAGTTCGGTCAACTTGATCGAGGTCATCGAAGGCTTACAAGAAGGCGATAAAGTGATCCTCTCGGATATGTCCAAATGGGACTCCGTCGACCGCGTGCGCCTGCGGTGACGGTCAGCAGCCCCGGCACATCCCATAGCAAAGGAGTGCGCACATGAGCTCAGAAGCAGCGACGCTGATCCATCTCGATGGGGTCACGAAGATCTTCTACACCGAGGAGGTCGAGACCCACGCCCTCTCGGACATCAACATGGACATCAAGACCGGCGAGTTCGTCTCGATCGCCGGACCCTCGGGCTCGGGCAAGACGACCTTGCTGTCGCTGCTCGGCCTGCTCGATACGCCCTCCGAAGGCACCTACGTGCTCAACGGACACCCGGTGGCGGACCTGTCGGCGTCGGAGCGCGCCCGGGTGCGCAACCGCGAGATCGGCTTCATCTTCCAGAGCTTCAACCTGATCGGCGATCTGACGGTGTACGAAAACGTCGAGCTGCCGCTCACCTACCGCGGCATGGCCAAGGCCGAGCGTCGCGAGCGCGTCGAGGCGGCCTTGGAGCGTGTCGGCATGTCGCACCGCATGAAGCACTATCCGAGCCAGCTCTCGGGCGGTCAGCAGCAGCGCGTCGCGGTTGCCCGCGCCGTCGTCGGGAACCCCTCGATCCTTCTCGCCGACGAGCCCACGGGCAACCTCGACTCGGGCAACGCCGAGGCGGTCATGAACCTCATGGGCGAGCTGCACAACGAGGGCGCCACCATCTGCATGGTGACCCACGATCCTCGCTGGGCCGGTTACGCCGACCGCACGATCAACCTCTTCGACGGCCGCGTCGTGGACGACGACGTACTCGCCGACCAGCAGCTCGTTCACCACGTCGCCGAAAGCGTGGAAGTCCCGGCTGAAGCCGAGGCAACGGAGTCAGAGTAACCACCGCAGGGTTTGCAAGGGCGGCGGGATTGTGCAGGGTGCACGATCCCGCCGTTTTCTCTATCGGTGATGGGGCGGCTTCAAGGTCGTCTGCCGCGCGCCGCCTCGCATCTGCCGCCACGGTGCCGGCAAAGGCACCTCCGCTCCGGAAGCTCTTGAGCACCCTTGCTAGACTGAGCACGTGACGACAAATTCGCAGCCCAGCATTCTCATCGCCGACGATCAGCCGGACGTGCTGGAAGCCCTGCGCCTGTTGCTCAAGGGCGAGGGATTCCGCATCGGCACGGTGACCTCGCCGGCCGGCATCATCGCGGCGCTCGAGGAGGGTAGCTTCGACGGCCTGCTGATGGACCTCAACTACACGCGCGACACGACGTCGGGGCGCGAGGGCCTCGATCTGCTGCCGCAGCTCCGCGACCTCGACAGCACCCTGCCGGTGATCGTCATGACCGCGTGGGGAAGCGTCGACGGCGCCGTCGAGGCCATGCGCCATGGGGCCCGCGACTACATCGAAAAGCCGTGGGACAACGCCCGGCTGATCGCCACCGTGCGTACCCAACTGGAGCTCGGCCGGGCGCTGCGGCAGAGCCAGCGGCTCGAGGTCGAAAACCGCATGCTGCGGCGCGAGGGCCTGCCCGCGATGATCGCCGAGTCGCGCGCCATGGAGCCCATCTTGAAGTTGATGGAGCGGGTGGGGCCGTCGGACGCCAACATCCTGATCACCGGGGAACACGGCACCGGTAAGGAGGTTATCGCCCGCTGGCTGCACGCGAGCTCGAACCGCGCCGACCGGCCGCTGGTGACCGTCAACGTCGGCGGTCTCGCCGAAGGCACGTTCGAAAGCGAGCTGTTCGGCCACGTGAAGGGAGCCTTCACCGACGCCAAGACCGATCGGGTCGGTTACTTCGAGCTCGCCGACCACGGCACGCTGTTCCTCGACGAGATCGCCAACGTCCCGATGCCGCAGCAGCCGAGCTTGCTGCGTGTAATCGAGAGCGGTGAGCTGCAACGGGTCGGCTCGTCCCGGACGCGCCGCTTCGACGTTCGCATCATCTCCGCGACCAACGTCGATGTGCAGCAAGAGATCGAGAAAGAACGCTTCCGTGAGGATCTCCTCTACCGCCTGAATACGGTGGAAATCCCGCTGCCGCCGCTCCGCGACCGGCGCGAAGACATCCCGCTGCTGGCGGCACACTTTCTGCGCCGGCACGCGGAACACTACGGCCAAGACGTCTCGACGTTCGATTCGGCGGCGATGCAATTGCTGCTCGACCACCCGTGGCCCGGCAATGTTCGTGAGCTCGAGCACGCCGTCGAGCGTGCCTGCCTGATGGCGAACGGCACCGAGGTGACGGTTGAAGACCTCGGCCTGCGCGAACGCCCCGACGGTACCGCGCGGCTCGAACAGATGAAGCTGGAAGAAGCCGAACGGTACCTGATCCAGAAGGCGCTCGGCCGCGCCGACAACAACGTCAGCCGGGCAGCCGCAGCGCTCGGGCTCAGCCGCAGCGCCCTGTATCGCCGGTTGCAGCGCTTCGGTCTGCACGTCGCGGAGAACTGACACGCCGGGCATCGAAAGACCTGTTCGGGAGGAATTCATGGGCCTGCGCGATCGGTTGAAGAAGTCTTTCAACTACGAAACACGGGTGGTGTTGTTCGCCCTGTCCTCCGGCCTGCTCGGTGTCGGCGGCACCCTGTTTCTGCTGTGGCGCGGCGGTTTCTCCCTCAAAGTCCAGCTCACCGCCGGCGTCGTCGTCGTCGTGTGGTGGGTGTTGATCTCCTTCGCGCAGCGCGAACAGATGATCCGGCCGCTGCAGACCCTCTCGAACCTGGTCGCCGCGTTGCTCGAGGGCGACTACTCGATCCGGGTTCGCGGCCAAAGCCGCGATGAGCCGCTCGGGTTGGCGATCACCGAGGTCAACCGGCTCGGCGAAATTCTCCGGGAGCAGCGACTGGGCGCCATCGAGGCGACGGCGCTATTGCACAAGATCATGGATGAGATCGACGTCGGCATCTTCGCGTTCGACGACGACCGTCGACTGCGCCTCCTGAACCGCGTCGGTGAGCGGATCCTCGGCCAACCTGCCGATCGCACGATCGGCCGCAGCGCCGAAGCGCTCGGTCTGGCCGAATGCCTCGATGGCGACGCGGCGCGCATCGCGGATATCGCGTTCTCCGGACTCTCCGGCCGCTGGGAGATTCGCCGCAACCAGTTTCGCCAGGAGGGCCGCGTCCACCACCTACTCGTGTTGTCCGATCTGACCCGCGCCCTACGCGAGGAGGAGAGACAAGCCTGGCAGCGGGTGGTGCAGGTGTTGCGGCACGAGATCAACAACTCGCTGGCGCCGATTCACTCGCTCGCCGGCAGCCTGGCGACGCTCGTGCGGCGCACGCCCGAGCCCCCCGACATGCGCGACGACCTGCAACAGGGTCTCAGCGTCATCGCCGGCCGCTCGAAGGCGCTCAGTCGTTTCATGGCGGCGTACGCCCAGCTCGCCCAGTTGCCGGAACCCGAGCTCGAGCCTCTCGACGTGCCGGACTGGGTGCGCCGGGTCGTCGACCTGGAAACCCGTCTCGACGTCGATGTCGTCGCCGGCCCGCCGGTGAGCATCCGCGCCGACGGCGACCAACTGGACCAGCTTCTGATCAACCTGCTCGGCAACGCCGTCGATGCCGCGCTCGAGACCGGCGGCGGCGTGCAGGTGAGCTGGGCGCAGCTCAACGGGTACACTGAGCAACTCGAAGTATGCATCGATGACGAAGGCCCCGGCCTTCCCGACCGACAGAATTTGTTCGTGCCCTTCTTCACCACCAAGCCGCAGGGTTCCGGCATCGGCCTCGTCCTCAGCCGGCAGATTGCCGAGGCCCACGGCGGCTCGTTGACGCTGGAGAACCGGCAGCCCGGACCAGGATGTCGCGTGCGCCTGCGGTTACCCTCGAAAGCTCATGCACGCGGCTAGAGGCGCCTGCCCGTCCGGCGCCATCGCGCTCACCCGTCGAATCGCCGGCGTGTCGCTCCTGCTTCTCGTCATCGGCCTAGCCTGTTCCGGCGAGGGCGGCCGCGGCCGTTTCCTGAGCGTTGGAACCGGCGGCACCGGCGGCATCTACTACCCGCTCGGCGGGGCGATCGCCTCGTTGCTGTCGAGCAGCGATCCCGAGCGTCAATACACCGCCGAGGTCACCGGGGGATCCGTGGAGAACATCGCTCGTATCGCGGCCGGACAGATCGACCTCGGCTTCGCGATCGGAACGTCGGTCGCTGCGGCGTTCAACGGCACCGAAGACGCGGCGCCGATCCCCGAGCTGCGGGTCGTCGCCCCGCTGTACCCCAACGTGGCGCATGTCCTCGTCCGCGACAGCGCCGGTATCGGGTCGCTCGCCGATCTCGCCGGCAAGGCGGTCTCGGTGGGCTCAGCGGGTAGTGGCACCGAGCAATTCTCGCGTCATCTGCTGGCGGCGTACGACCTCGATTACGAGTCGATCAACGAGCGCTACCTGTCGTTCTCGGAGTCGTCGGCGGCGCTGCGTGACGGCGCCATCGACGCTGCGATCTTCTCGGTCGGCTATCCGGCCGCCGCGGTTCTCGAGGCGACGACCAACGCCGCCGTCACCCTGTTGCCGGTCACCGGCGCTCCCGCCGCCAGGCTGCGCGGGCTGTATTCCTTCTACACCGATGCGGTGATACCGGGCGGCACCTACGCCGGCCTGGAGAGCGACGTCGCCACGGTGGCGGTCATGAACTGGATGGTGGGCCTCGAGAGCCTCGATCCGACGTCGGTAACGAATCTCCTTGACCTGCTTCGCGATCGCCGTGACTCGCTCGTGCGGGTCAATAGGATCGCCGAACAGATTGATCTCGCGGCGCTGGCCGACGCTCCCATCCCGTTGCATACCGCCGCCTCAGCATGGCTCGAGGCGAACCGCTGAGCCGAACACGGCGTCTGCCCGGGTTGGATCGCCCGCCGCGGGTCCTGCTGCTGATGCCGTCGACGACCTACCACGCGGCGGACTTCATGCGGGCCGCCGCGCGGTTGGGCGTTCCCGTGACGGTGGGCACCGACGGTAGCCAAGCGTTTCAGGATCTGGTGCCGGGATCGACGATCACGCTCGACTTCGGCGATCTTGCCGGTGCGAGCGCCGCGGTCGTGGAGCTCCACCGGCGCTTCCCGATCGGCGCGGTGGTCGCGGCCGACGATGAGACCACCGCGCTCGCCGCCGCGGTCGCCGAACCCCTGGGGCTCGCCCACAACCCTCTCGAGGCCGTGCTCCCGACCCGCAGCAAGCTGTCCCTGCGACGAGTGCTCGACGCCGCCGGGCTGCCTTCGCCGGGGTACCGGGTCCTCGATCTGGGCCCCGAATTCACCTCGCGAGACGTCGCCGAGCGCACTTCGCGGGTGGAGACCGCGGTGCGGGAGGCGCTCGAAGGGGCGGGCGACGACGCTGAGGGAGTCTCCTTCCCATGTGTTCTGAAACCCACGTTCCTGGCGGCCAGCCGCGGCGTGATCCGCGCCGACGATGCCGGCGGCTTCCGCCGCGCCGCCCGCCGCATCGGCGACATCCTCCACGAGGAGTCCGAGGCCGGCGGCGGTTCCGCTGAATCCCACCTGATCCTCGTCGAGGACTACGTCCCCGGCGTCGAGTACGCGCTGGAGGCCATGCTCAGCAAGGGCTCCCTGCATCCACTGGCAATCTTCGACAAGCCCGACCCGCTGGAGGGCCCGTACTTCGAAGAGACCATCTACGTGACCCCGTCGCGCGCTACCGAGACGACGCAAGGCGAGATCGTCGCGACGGTGCAGAAGGCGGTCGCCGCCCTCGGTCTGCGCGAGGGTCCGGTGCACGCCGAGCTGCGCCTCAACGAGCACGGCGCCTATATCGTCGACCTGGCCGCCCGCGCCATCGGTGGCCTGTGTCCGCGAGTGCTGCGCTTCGCCACCGGTGTGTCTCTGGAAGAGCTCATCTTGCGCCATGCGATCGGCGAGGACTTCGCCTCGTTCCGGCGCGTCGAGCAAGCCGGCGGCGTGATGATGATCCCGATCCCGGCGGCCGGCGTGCTGCGTGGCGTACGCGGCATCGACGAGGCTCGCGCCATCGACAGAATCGACGAGATCACGCTGACGATCAACCCGGGGCAGCGTCTGCGGCCGTTGCCGGAGGGGAATCGGTATCTCGGCTTCATCTTCGCGCGCGCCGATACGCCGGCCGCCGCCGAGGCAGCGTTGCGTCAGGCCCACGCACGGCTCGAGTTCGACATCGAACCCGCTTGACCCGGGCCCGGGAAATCCGCCCTCGGGGGCCACTTTACGCCCCGATTCGTGTGCCGTAACCTCTCATCAGGCCGGTACCATTCTCATTCACCGGCGTGGAGGAATTCATGAGCCAAGAAGAGGTCCAGTCGCCGCTGCAACACACTGCGGTGAACACCAAGCCAATTACGTTCACCACGGCGGCGACGTTGAAGGTGCTGGAATTCGCCGAATCCACGGAACAGCGCGACGACATCGCCCTGCGCGTCTACGTCCAGGGCGGCCGCACCACCTACGAATACGGCTTCAAGTTCGATGAGCAGCGCGAAAACGACGTCGTCGTGGCCCAGGAAGGATTCGAGCTGATCGTTGACGGCTTCAGCTTCCATCTGTTGCGCGGCGCTTCGGTCGACTTCGTGCCGGGCGTCTCCGGCGGCGGCTTCAGCGTCGACAATCCGAACGAGCCCGATCCGTCGAGTGACCCACTGTTCGCGCGGGTGCAGCGGTTCATCGACGACCAGGTCAACCCCGGTGTCCAGACCCACGGCGGCCACGTCACCTTGCTCGAGGTGAAGGAGGGCATCGCCTACGTGGAGCTCGGCGGCGGCTGCCAGGGTTGCGGCATGGTCGACGTGACGCTCAAACAAGGGATCGAGCGCATGCTCAAGGAGCAAATCCCGGAGATCCAGAGCGTCTACGACACCACCGACCACGCCTCCGGCTCGAATCCCTATTTCACGCAGAGCAAAGGCGGCTGATTCAACGTCTAGCGGAGAGGGTGCAGGGGCCGCGATTGCGGCGTTGCGCTTGTCGCGCTCTGCTCGACGTACCTCACGGTACGCCTGCGCGATCGCTTCGGCGCGCGCCTTGCACTCGCGGCCCCTGCACCCTCTCGATACCGAGCTACCCCCCGATATATGACATTTCGATGCGGCGGGGGGGCTTGCCGTCCTCGGCGCGGCGCTCGGAGTAGCGGTCGTCGCGGCTCGACCAGATGCCGGCCAGCAGGGTGCGTAGGGTTTCGTCGGAGCCGCCGGAGCGGAGGGTGTCGCGCAGGTCGGTTCCGTTGGCGGCGAACAGGCAGGTGTACAGGACGCCTTCGGCCGACAGGCGGGCTCGGGTGCAGTCGCCGCAGAAGGGTTGCGTCACCGAGGTGATGACGCCGAACTCGCCGTCGCCGTCGGCGTAGCGCCAGCGCCTGGCGACCTCGCCACGGTAGGCGGGCTCGACCGGCTCGGCGGGGAATTCGGCCGTTATACGCTCGATGATCTCGGCGCCCGAGCACACGTCCTCGGGCCGCCATTGGTTGGTTGTGCCGACGTCCATGAACTCGATGAACCGCATGACGTGGCCGGATCCCTTGAAGTGCCGGGCCAAGCCGACGACCGAGTCCTCGTTCACACCGCGTTGCACCATGGCGTTGATCTTGACCGGGGCGAGCCCGGCGGCGGCCGCCGCCTCGATCCCCTCGAGGACCCGGGCCACCGTGACCTCGGTGTCGTTCATCGCCTGGAAAACGTCGTCGTCGAGCGAATCCAAGCTCACGGTAATCCGGTCGAGCCCGGCTTCGGCGAGCGCCTCGGCTTGCTGCGCCAGGAGAGCGCCGTTGGTGGTCAACGCCAGCTCGATGCCCCCGATCTGAGCGAGCATCGCGATGAGCTGTGGCAGGTCGCGCCGCAACAGCGGCTCGCCGCCGGTGATGCGCACCTTCCGCACACCGAGCTCGGCCGCGATGCGCACGACGCGCTGGATCTCCTCGAAGCGGAGGATCGCCCGCCGCGGCAGGAACTCGTAGCCCTCGCCGAACACCTCCCGCGGCATGCAGTAGCGGCAACGGAAGTTACACCGGTCGGTCACCGAGACACGAAGGTCCCGCAACGGGCGCTCGAATTGATCGACGATCGGCTCACTCACAAGCTGATTGTCTCAGGACAACGCAACAGTCGGCAACCCGGCGCGTCAGGCGTCGTCGGCCGGGGAGCTTTCGTAGAGCCAGACTCTGAGGCCATCGACGCGGTTGAAGTGGCGATCGAACGAAACCAGCGTCGAGCCCGTCTCCATGCAGAGCGCCGCAATCCACAGGTCGTTTTCAGGTATGGACCGGCCTTTCTCGCGCAGTCTCGTCTTGATGCCTGCGAACACGTCCGCGGTCTCGCTCGACGTATGGAGCGATCGGACTTCCGGCTCCTCCATGAACGATTCCAGCTCGCCGCGATTCGGAATCTCCTGGGTTCCCAGCTTGAAGCCGAAGAGCAGCTCACCGGAAACGAACACCGGGACGTAGACGCGCTCCGCCGCCGCCAGCGCGCCGATGACGCGCTCGTCGCCGCGGCGCAGCGCCGTGTAGGCGTTCGTGTCGATAACAATCTGCTTCACTTCCAGGATTCCTCGTCGATCTCGTCGAACACGCGAACGGCTTTCTCGAACTCTGCCGCTTCTTCCTCGGTCCACGTCCCGAGGAACTTCTCGAAGCGCTTACGACGCTCGGCGACGCTCGAGTCCTCGACGCCGAGCGCTCGGCGCAACAGCTTCTTGGCGGTCTTGTTGATGCTCGTTTGCTCCTGTCGGGCCAGCTCTTCGAGCCTTGCGTAGGTCTCGTCCTCGAGCTTGTGAATTGTGAATGATTTCATGGTTCATATTTAACCATAATATGAACCACAACGATGCCGAGCCTGCCCCTGAAGAGGGACCTTCACGGATACGGACCTCCTACCTCCGTTAGATGGCCGCCGGCACGGGCTCGACGCCAGTAACCGATTCGCTACGCCTTTCGCCGCGCCCGGATTTCCGTTTTCCGGCACACCGGATTCTGGTAACATCGCCTCATGGAACTTGTCAAACTGGGCCGCAAAGGCCAACTGTCAATCCCCAGGTCCGTGCTCAAGCGTCTCGGAATCGACGGTGAAGCGCTGCTCGCCGTAGACGTTACGGACGACGGCTCGATACTTCTCCGTCAGGTCGGCGTGTACCCGCTCGAAGTCTACAGCGACGCTCGCGTGGCGGAGTTCGAGGAGGCGGACAAGATGAGCCCGGAGGAGACCGACAAGGTCGCCGCTCAGCGTGATTGATGCGGCTCTTCCTCGACGCAAACGTTCTTTTCAGCGCCGCGCTGACGCCTGACGGCCGAGCCCGAGCGCTCTTCGAGCTCGCCGGTCTCAAGGAGATGACCCTCTTGGCGTCGCCCCATTCGATTGCCGAGGCGAGACGCAACATCGAGCTGAAGTATCCTGACCGCGCCGAAGAGCTTCGGACCCTCGTCGAACAGCTCTCCGAGACCGTCGAAGCCAACCCCTCGATGGTTGCGCGCGCAGCCGAACGGGGCCTGCCCGCCGAAGATGCGCCAATCCTCGCCGCCGCGATCCAGGCCCACGCCGACCTCCTCGTCACGGGAGACCGCACCCACTTCGGCCACCTCTACGGACAGACGATCGACGGCGTGGAGGCCGTCACGCCGGCGGAGGCGCTTGCCCGTCTGCTTGGCTAGCCCCCCGACTTCGAGTCGGGTGACTACCGCCGCCGCTCGATGATCTCGAAGATGCCGCGATCGAGGCGGGCGGCGCGCAGCAGCTCGGCGTCAACAGCGCTCTCCGGCGCACCGACCTCGATCATGCCGTCGCCGACGTCGTCCGACTCGCCTGCATCGCCCGCATCGACCGCCGGAACGTCGCCGTCACACTGCTCGGTGGTCGACTCCATCGACAGCACGTCGGTGAACGCGCACACGTAGCGGCGCAGCCGATCCATGGCCAGGCGCGGCTCGCCGATGCCGTGCCCCTGCCGTGGGTAGCGGACGAAGGTGACGTCCTTGCCGAGATCCGTCAGCGCCTTGTAGAACTCGACCGCCTGCTCCTGCGGCACGCGGGCGTCGTTGGCGCCGTGCATGATCAACATCTTGGCGGTGACGTTCTTGACGTGGCGGATCGGCGAGAGCCGCCGGTAGATGTCCTCGTTGTCCCAAGGAGTCCCGAAGAACCAGCCCAGGTAGGCCGAGATGTCAGTGGTGCTGTACATCGAGTAGAGGTTGGTCAGGCCGGCGCCGGGCGAGATCAGCTTGAAGCGATCGGTCTGGGTCGACATCCAGAAGGTCATGTAGCCGCCGTAGCTCCAGCCGTAGGCGATCATGCGATCGGGATCGGCCCAGCCCTGGTCGATGAGGTAGTCGACGCCGGTCATGATGTCGTCGTAGTCACCGATGCCCCAGTCGTTCTGGTTGGCGTTGAGGTGCTCCTGGCCGTAGTTGGAGCTGCCACGGAAGTTGATCTGCAGCACCAGAAAGCCGTTGCCGGCGAACAGGTGGTTGGTCGAGCTGAAGCTCTCCATCGAGGCGCCGCTCGGGCCCCCGTGCGGGTTGACGATGAGCGGAAACCGGATGCCCTCCTGAAAGTCGACCGGGTAGGTGAGAACACCCTCGATCGTGCCGCCATCCGAGTTCCTCCAGCGGATCGACTCGACCCGGCCGAGCTGCACGCCTTCCTCCTCGACCCACGGGTTGGCGTCGGTGAGCTGCACCGCCGGCCCGAAACCGTCGCCCTGCCGCGGCGCCACCCAGAGATTCCCGGGGCGCGCCGCATCGCTGTGGCTGAACACCCAAAAGTCGCCTTCATGCGATAGCTGCCACTGGCCGTTGGAACCCCGCATCGGGGCGCGGCTGGTGCTCAACTCGCCGGAGTCCAGGTCGACGCCGAACAGATTGGTGACCGTCCCCTGCCCCGTCGACCAGTAGATCGTGCGGCCGTCGCGCGACCACATCGGGGCGCCGAAGGCAAGATCGAAGTCCTCGAGCATGACGATCGGCTCGCCGCCGTCGGCGGGGAACAGGTGCAGCTTGCTGTACCACTGGGTGTTTCCCGGCTGTGGCTTCGAGGCCATCGCCAGCGTGTTGCCGTCGGGCGACCAGCGCGGGCTGGTGTCAGGCCCGGCGTTCTCGTAGAAGAGCTCGGCGTTGCCCTCGGTATCGGCGACCCACACGTCGCTCCACGCCGAGTCGTCGACCTTGGTGTTGGGCCGGCGGACGAAGGCGATCCGCGAAGAATCGGGCGACCACTGCGGATCCGAGACGGTGAAATCGCCGTCGGTGAGGCGTTTTTCATCACCCGACTCGATGTCGGAGAGCCACAGGTGCGTCATCCGGAAGCTCCCGTCGACGACCTCGGCGTCGTCGCCGATCTCATCCCGCCGCTCCTGCTCCTCGCTCAGCGGGTCGCGTGCGGTAAACAGAACCGTCTCGCCGTCGGGGGCGATCGAGAACTGCGAGACCCCGCCCTCGTGCTCGGTTGCCTGCCAGGCCTCGCCGCCATCGACGTACATGAAAAAGACCTGGTTCCCGTCCCCTTCGCCACGACCCGACGTGAAAGCAATCTTGCTGCCGTCCGGGAACCACGCCGGCGATCCGCTGTTCGACTCGCCGAAGGTGAGCTGGCGACGGTCGGTGCCGTCTACGCGGACCCGCCAGATGTGGGTCGCTCGGTCGAGCTCGTCGTCGTCCCAATCGCGGACGCTCTCTGTGTACAGCACCCACTCGTCGTCCGGCGAGATACGAGGGCTTCCCACCGAGGTGAAGTTCTGCGTATCCCATACCGTCATCAGGCGCGGGCCCTCATCCTGGGGCGCTAGCGCTGCGGCCGGGGACGCGACGCTCGACGGCGCCGCGGGCGACATGGAAACGAGAACGATCAGGGCGATGACGACGAGCGTACGCCGAACAATCATGTGGCGACTCCGTTTGTTGGGGAAACCTGCCCACCGAACCAGGCGATTGTCCGGGTTCGCCGTGGACACGACTTCACGATGAACGGATTGTCGCGGTAAACCGTGTGGACAATCAACCGCGAGGACTCCGGCTCATGCAGTTGACGGCGCTAGCCCGCATATCTCAACGCCCTTCTCCGTGCCCTCAGCAGGAGGGCGTTGAGATCTGCGGGCTAACGGCGCGCCTTCCAGCTCGCCAGGGCAACGGCACCAAGCAGCAAGACTCCGGCAATATCGAGAACCAGAATTCGAGCGCCGAAAACCTCGACCCCCTGCCCCGGAGCGAGCAGCAGCGCCGCCGCCGCGATCGAAAGCACACGTGCCGCCGCCGCCAGTTTGTGGAACATGAAGCCGGCGAGCCCCGCCGCAAACGCGAACACGCCCAGCGCCGCGATCGTGGTCGCGTAGGCGATCGCGCCGATCGATGCGGTGCTGCCGTCGGCCGAGAGCATGAGCAACTCGGGGCGAAACACGAAGATGTACGGCAGGGTGAAACCGACGAGGGCGAATCGAAAGGCGTGCCAGCCGGTTTTCATGATATCGGCGCCGGCGATGGACGCCGCCACGTAGGCGGCGAGCGCCACCGGGGGGGTCACCATCGACATCATCCCGAAGTAGAAAATGAACAGGTGGGCGGCAAGCGGGACGACGCCGAGATCGCCGAGAACCGGGCCGATGAGCGTCGCGAGCAGCAGGTACACGACCGCCGAGGGCAAGCCCATGCCGAGAACGAGCGATGAAGCCATGATAAGCATGAGAGCGAGCAACAAGCTTTGCTCGGCGAGCGGGATGATCGTCGCCGGAAGCCGGGTACCGACGCCGGTGAGGGTAACGACGCCGATCACGACACCGACGCACGCCGCTGCCGCGATGAGCGGCACCATGTCGACCGCGGCGCGGCCGAACGCGGCGAAGAAGTCGGACGCGCGCAGCCGGGTGCGCGCGTTCATCATGCCGAGCATCACCACCATCCCGAGCGCCAGCGTTACCGCCCGAAACGGCGTGTTGCCGAGCAGCAGCGAGGCGATCAGCACGATCAACGCGCCGCCGAAGATCATCCCCTCCCAGCCCACCGGAACCGCCGCCGGCCGGAGCATCTCGTCGGCCGGACCTTGCGGCGATGTCGCGTCGGCCCGACCCGCCGTCGCCGCCTCGCCCACCAAGCGGCGCGCCGTGAAGTGCACGATGAGCAGCAACGAGGAGTAGTAGAGGATCGCCGGCAGCAAAGCGGCACGGATGATCTCCAGGTAGGTCACCGGCGGCTGCACGATCTCCAGCATCATGTAGGCGCCGGCGCCCATGACCGGCGGCATCAGGGCGCCACCCGAGCTCGCCGCCGCCGCGATTCCGCCTGCGACTTGCGGCTTGAACCCGGAT
>SMVB01193365.1_pt1 | contig 14859 bp, 12 predicted proteins | sample 2456461 | NCBI WGS metagenome assembly SMVB01 (sample SAMN11095934, study PRJNA526329) | marine sediment metagenome | biome: Marine sediment; feature: Surficial sediment; material: Deep marine sediment; isolation source: Hadal surficial sediment | place: Pacific Ocean | collected 2014-05 | depth... | reverse complement strand
GCCGTGTGCCGGCGCGAGCGGGACTTTGCCGAGGAAAACGTCGAACGCGTTCAGCAGGCGGTGAATGCGAAAATCAACTCTCTGCTGGCCAATGCCGTCAAATTCACCGAGCGCGGCACGATCGTTCTGCGCCTCGAGCAACTGGCCGACGATGTGGCTGATCGTGTCTATCGCTTCAGCGTCAGCGACACGGGAATCGGCATCCAGCCCCGGAATCAGACCCTGATTTTCGATCTATTTTCGCAGGAAGATGGCTCGACGACGCGCCAGTTCGGGGGCACGGGTCTCGGCCTGGCGATTTGCAAGCAGCTCGTGGAACTGATGGGCGGCGAAATATGGGTCACCAGCGTCCCGGATGAAGGCTCGACCTTCTGGTTCACGGTGCGCCTGCGCAAGGACCGGCGATGCCGACGGGATTGCCGCCGTGGATACCGTCGACCCGCTGCATGAACCCGGCGTCACCGAGCAAGATGACGATAGCATCGATTCGATCCCGGTCATGGACGGCTTCGAAGCCACCCGGAGAATCCGCCTGTGGGAAGCAGAACACGGACTGGCTCGCACACCGATCATCGCGATAACCGCGAACGCTGCTGAAGTCGATCGCGATTACTGCCTGAATATCGGCATGGATGGCTATGTTGCCAAGCCCCTGACAATCAAGGCGATCACCCGTATCCTGCAGCAACACGTAGCCGATCCGGCGTTGCGCGCGTCCGGCTGAAACCTTTCCCGTATCCCTCGCGTTGCCAACGCCGCGTCCGGTTGTTAACGTCAGCCGACTGACGCCAGACCCCACCTGGCGATGAGATCAGCGCGATGCACATATCCAGGGCCGGGATCGACGATGTCGCCGACGTATCCCGACTGTTCGACGAATACCGGCAATTCTATGCGCAGGCGCCCGCCTACACCGCCTGCGAACGCTATATAAAGGCAAGACTGACCCATGACGAGTCGGTCATCTTCGTGGCGCGCGCAGCGGACAGAGAAATACTCGGGTTTACGCAATTGTACCGGTCCTTCTGCTCGGTCGAGATGCGCGCGATCTGCTATCTCTACGACCTCTACGTAGCTGTCGATGCCCGGCGCACCGGCGTGGGCCGCGCCCTGCTGGAACGGGCCCGCGAGTTCGCCGACGCAGCCGGCGCCGTCCGCCTGACTCTGGAGACGCAGACCGGCAACACCGCCGGGCAGGCCCTGTACGAATCGCTCGGCTGGAAGCGCGACGTGGAGTTCTTCACGTATCACCTGGAGCTGTGAACCGGCCGCCGGTTCCGCACATGCCCGCACCCTGTCCGCAGGGCACTCAGCGGGCCAGGCAATACGCAGGCCAGGCCTTGCGCCCCTACCACCCGAGCGGGTCGTTCTTATAAACTCACGGGCCGGTTTCGAGCGCGGCATGCCTCGATTACCCAGACAATAAGGCGAAGCAAAAATGATCGGATCGTTTCATCCCCCTGCCAGAACCCTGATGGGCCCGGGTCCGTCGGACGTGAACCCGCGCATCCTGGAGGCGCTGTCGCGACCGACAATCGGCCATCTGGATCCTGCATTCATCGAGCTGATGGATGAGATCAAGCGCCTGCTGCAGTTCGCTTTCCAAACCCGCAATGCACTGACGCTGCCCGTGTCAGCGCCGGGCTCGGCCGGCATGGAGGCATGTTTCGTCAATCTCGTCTCCCCGGGCGATACCGTCATCGTCGCGCAGAACGGCGTGTTCGGCGGTCGCATGAAGGAGAACGTCGAGCGCTGCGGCGCCACTGCAATCATGGTTGCCGATGACTGGGGAACGCCGGTCGAGCCGCAAAAAGTTGAGGACGCGTTACGTGCGAACCCGCGGGCGAGCGTACTCGCATTCGTGCATGCGGAAACTTCCACCGGTGCGCGCTCCGATGCCGCCACGCTGTGCCGGCTGGCCAGCGCGCACGACTGTCTGTCGATTGTCGATGTCGTGACATCGCTGGGTGGCATCGACGTCGATGTCGATGGCTGGGGGGCAGATGCCGTCTACTCGGGCACGCAAAAATGCCTGTCTTGCGCACCCGGTATCTCGCCGATAACGTTCAGCGAACGCGCACAGGCCACCATCAAGGCACGCAAGACCCCAGTGCAAAGCTGGTTTCTCGACATGGATCTGGTCATGGGTTACTGGGGCGAGAACACCCGGCGCGCATACCATCACACCGCACCCGTCAATGCCCTGTATGGCCTGCACGAGACACTGGTTATCCTGCAGGCCGAAGGCCTGGAGCATGCGTGGGCCCGGCATGCGAAGAATCATGCAGCCCTGGCGGCTGGCCTGGAACAGCTGGGCATCGAGTTCGTCGTGTCTGCCGATTACCGGCTGCCGCAACTGAACTGCGTCACGATCCCCGACGGCGTCGACGATGCCGCCTTGCGCCAGCAATTACTGCGCGACTATCAGCTCGAGATCGGCGCAGGCCTGGGGCCGCTCGCTGGCAAGGTCTGGCGCATCGGCCTGATGGGCTACGCGTCGAATCCGAAAAACGTGCTGCTGTGCCTGGGCGCACTGGATGCGATCTTGCGTCAGCAGGGAATCAGCCTGGACAGCGGCGCAGCGGTTGCCGCGGCACAGGCGGTGTACGGCTGAGCTTGTGAATCGGGGTCGGAAACACTGGTAATGTCCCACAAACTGTCCAGATAACATGGATCGTGACACCCATGGTGTCTGACACTAATTCATCAATTTCAACCTCACCAGCGACAACATCATGTCGATGGTCGGCGTCGGCACGTCGACGAGCCGACCCATCTCCGCCACCGCGGCCACGAGCGCGTCCAGTTCAAGCGACCGACCGGCTTCCAGATCCTGCAGCATCGACGTCTTGTGTGCGCCGACATCGACCGCGCCGTCGATGCGCTTGTCGATACCCATCACGAACCGGACACCGAGCCGCTGCGCAACCGCCTCGGCCTCGCTCATCATCCGGTGTATGACCGCGCGCACGTCCGGGTCGCGCCCCATCTGCTCCAGCGTCGCATGGGTCAGCACGCTGATCGGGTTGAAAGTCGCGTTGCCGAGCAATTTGAACCAGACGTCATCCCGAATCTTCTTCCGGATCGGCGCCTTCAGCCCGGCCTCGGTCATGATGCGTCCGAGCGCGACGACGCGCTCGGATTTCGAACCATCCGGCTCACCGAGCATGAAGCGGTTGCCGCTCAGGTGTCTGACCACACCGGGTGACACGATCTCGCAAGACGGGTACACGACGCAGCCGATCGCGCGTTCCGGACCGAGGGCCGCCCAGATACGTCCGCCCGGATCGGCAGAGTTCAGATGATAGTTCTGCCAGGGCCCCTCCAGAGCATGGAAATACCACCAAAGGATGCCGTTTTGCGCGGTTACGACCGCCGTATCGGGGCCGAGCAACGGCGCGATCGCGTCCACGATCGGTAACACCGCGTGCGCTTTCAGCGTCAGGATGACGTAGTCCTGTGGCCCGAGTTCGGCCGGATCGTCCGTGCACGTGATCGCCAGCCGCCGCTCCTCGCCGCCGATCTGCAGAGTCAGGCCGTTCTCGCGCAGCGCTTGAAGGTGCGGCCCGCGCGCGATCAGGCTGATATCAGCGCCCGCACCTGCCAGTTCCGCGCCGAGATAGCCGCCGATCGCGCCGGCACCGTAGATACAGATCTTCAAGCTCACGCGAGCCCCAGTTTCGCGGCAAGACCAATGCGCTGCAGTTTGCCCGTCGGTCCCTTCGGAATCTCATCGACAAACAGAATCTTGCGCGGCACTTTGAAATCGGCGAGGTGCTGTGCGACAAATGTACGCATATCCTGCTCGCTGGCGTCGGCGCCGGTGTGCAAGACAACCGCGGCAGCGACGTCCTCGCCCAGTTTCGCATGCGGCACGGCAAACGTGACGACCTGCGCCACGGCCGGATGATCGAGTAACACCTCGTCAATTTCACGCGGCGAGATCTTCTCGCCACCGCGGTTGATGATCTCCTTGAGGCGCCCGGTCAGCCGCAGATAACCGGCCTCGTCAAGCACGCCCTGGTCGCCGGTCCGGAACCAGCCCTGCGTGAATGCGGCCGCATTCGCCTCGTCGTTGTTGCGGTAGCCAGCAGTGACATTCGGGCCGCGAATTACGACTTCACCTGTCGTACCCACCGGCAGCAAGCTGCCCTCCGCGTCCATGATGGCCAGTTCGGGGCCGGCGGCAACGCCGACCGTGCCGGGCTTGCGCTCGCGCGGTGGCAAGGGATTACACGCCATCTGGTGCGCGGCTTCGGTCATGCCATACGCCTCGATGACCGGCGCGCCGAATGTCGCTTCGAGCTCCGCCATGACCTGCGGCGGCAGCGATGCCGACGACGATCGAATCAGTCGTAATTGCACTGCATCGATCACGTCCCGGTTGCGCGCCGACCGCGCGAGGATTGCCTGGTGCATCGTCGGCACAGCCGTGTACCAGGTCGGCGTGAATTCCCGCATCAGGGCGAAGAACTGCAGCGCATTGAAGCCCGGCGTACAGCAGATACTCGCGCCGACCCGCAGCGAGGCCAGCACGGCCGCAATCAAACCGTGAATATGGAACAGCGGCATGACATTCAGGCAACGATCATCGGCGGTCAGTGCAAGACTGGCCGCACAGTTGCCCGCCGATGCACAGACGTTCTGCTGGCTCAGCGGCACGATTTTCGGGCGCGACGTCGTGCCGGACGTGTGCAGCACGAGCGCGATGTCGTCCCCGCCCACCGGGCCACCGTCGCCGGCGACACCCGCCGCGCCGGAAAGTTCGAACACGCCGGCCGGCTGGTCCACATCGAAACTCAAAGTCGCGACCGGAATACCCAGTCTGTCCGCCGCAGCGCGGGCGGGCGTCTCGACCCCCGCCTGCACGACGAGCAAACGCGCCTGCAAATCTGCGAGGTAAAACTCGAGCTCTGCCTGCTTGTAGGCCGGGTTCAGCGGCGCCGTCGTCGCCCCGGCAGCAATCGACACAAACGCGCCGGCCATTTCCGGCCCGTTCGGTAACACGATCGCGACGGTATCATTGCGCCCGATGCCGAGTGCGTTCAGCCGGGCAATGGTCTGCCCGACCTGCCGGCGCAGGCCGGCATAACTCAGCTGCGGCCGCCCGGGAGCCCGGATGGCCGGCGCTGCGTCTGCGCCCGCTTGCAGCAAATCGGTTATGGTTTTGACTTCAGACATCGTGCGGACCCTTGGGAAAACGGGCTATACGCTAGCAGAAAAATACGGGGTGAACAGGTAAAAGAGGTCAGAGCCCTCGACAGCCGGCGGAGCACCTCGTGAACAACCCGCTTTTCGATGCCCTCTATCTCGGCCAGTTCCTGCTGAATGGCGGTGCTGAGCAGTTGTTGAATCAAATCAAGTTCATCGTCGTTAGAGGCTCGCTGGTCGAGCTCGATGCGGATATCGTCTATAATCCGTGGCGGCGTTTCGGCTTGGGCGGCGATGTCCGGTATTTCAATGCCAACGTCAAATCGAAGGGTTCCAGTCTGAACGGTGAATTTGACTTCCAGTATTTTGGTCCGGTGGTATACGCGAAATTTACGTTCTGATTTGAAGTCTGATACTCATCCGGGCTGCGACAGCATTGTTGACCGGATTTGTGTGGTCGAAGTTGCTGATTCAAGCCGGCTACCGGAAAATCAGCGACCCTTGGTATTTATCACAAGAAAATGGAGAAAACTAGATGCGGTTAAATATTTCATCCTTGCCGGGCGTCCTGGTGCTGACCTTGCTTTCCGGAAATGCTTTTGCAGAGGATATCGTCAGTCAGGTGCAAAAAAGCTGTGCCACTGAAATTAAAAATTACTGTAGCCAGGTGACCATGGGTAAAGGTCGGTTGCTAGCCTGTTTCTATGCTCATGAAGACAAACTGGCCGGACAATGCCAGTTTGCGTTGTATAGTGCGGCCGCCGAATTGGAACATGCCGTTTCGGCGTTGAACTATGTGGCCGGCCAATGCGCGGATGATATCGTCAAGCATTGCGCCGCTGTGCAGTTTGGCGAGGGACGCATTGTCGAGTGTCTGGAGTCCAGCGGTGATGCTGTCAGTGCTGCCTGTACCCAGGCTATGGATGACGTATTTGAGTAATATTGATTACAGGTGAGTCGTCAAAAGAAAGGGGCCGACTGGTCCCTTTTCTTTCGTGTCGAATGGCGTGGTTCGGAGGAGGCGCGAGCCAGGGGAAGCGAGGACGGGCCTCGAAGCTACTGCACGGTAAGATCGGCAGGCGGGTTGGGAGTCGCGTCATTGCTGCCGGGGCGGCGAATATAGACGGCCAATTCATCGCCGATAGCGGCGGGTCGGGCCCACGTGTGATCGCCCGTCGAGATGCTGACCGCCGTCTGAGTGACGCGAGTTCCGTCCGTGACATCAAACCATGTGAAGTCATAGCTGCCTGCCGTCATGCCTTTTAGCCCGATGTCGCCAGCCAGCCCGGACGCATATGCGATGTAGCTCTCGCCCGGTTTGGCCAGCGTATACCGGGTGCCGCCATGGCTCAGCTCATCATGTGGCGCCATCTCGTTGAAGTTGGTGGATTCCATGAAGGCCACCAGACGACCGCAGTCCTCCAGCGTTGCGACCGGCGTACTCGCGATATCCCATTCCAAACCCATGACATAAGCGCCGCCCATGGCGACGGCCCAGTTCTGCAGTCTGCCGGTGGCGCCCGTCCCCTGGCCCGAGGTTTCGGACATGTTCAGGTTGTACCGCCCGGCCGCGTCCTGCCAGGCCAGGACCATTGCGTCATGCAGTTGCCCTGCACTGGCATTATTGTACTGAATCGCGAATTGATCGATGTTGGGGTCATCGGCGAACTCGGAAAAATTCAGGCCGGACAGTTGGTGCACGGCGATTACATGATCGTGGTCATCGGCATTGCGGATTGTCAGGGCAATTTTCCGGGTATGCGGCACGTAATCGCTCCCCATTTCCTCGACCTCTTCCATCACGATCCAGATCAGATTCTTGTGATGCTCGAATCTGTTGACGAGCGTTTCAAGAAAAATTGTCTCCTGCGGGTGCAGGTTCCCCGCGCTATCCAGTGGCCAACCGAGGTTATTACTGACATTGATGGCGTCGTCATAGAAAAAAAAGTAAATGACGATGCCACTGCCATCCATTTCAGAAAACCAGGTTTCCCATTGATCAAGAATAGTTGTGTTGATCCCCTGAGCGGGGTCACTGCCGATGAACGGGTTGTGATCGAATGGTCCATCACCACCATGGGAGCGGATCGCCTCCAGGTAAATGCTGTTGGCGCCGGTACCTTTCAGCTTGTTGATCAGAGCGGTTTGATCGCCGCTTCGCGTACCATCCGGATTCCGCGTACCACGATACAAAAACTCTTCCGGGTCTCCCGGGCCGCACATGAAGAACGGGCCCCGTCCTGATACTTCAGCCAGGCGGGGCTGTCGGGGTCGACGATAATCTGACCCGATAAGGGGGCTGCATGACCCGGAATCAGAGTGCCTACCCCGCACAGTAAGGCCATCAGCACTTTTGCGAGAAGAGCCTTCATCGCATCCACTCCTTGCAGATATTCACTGTATTTTTGATGTCAGCCAAGCCTGTCTTTTTACCATGCTAGTCGATTTGCCCGGCAGAACATACGCAGCCGGCGATTTGCGCCGGCTCGCGTACGTTCATGGCCGGTACGGGTCAACCAGCCCGGATCAAGCTGGGCCGGTCAGTTTGTGATCGTCTTACTCGCAACATTCGAAAATACGCTCTCGGCTCCGGTATCGGAAAACGCCGTCACAGACAAGAACCTCGTGCCGACCGGGAGGCTGCCGACCACGTAGTCCACGATACCCGGGCTGTTGATCGGCTCGACATTATCATAATTGCCAAGCGACGTACCGTAGCAGACCCGGGAACCGGCAAGGTTAATCAGCGGCGCGCCATCATCATAGAGCGTCGGCGCATTCCAGGACAGATACCGATCTCGTTGCCAGCGAGTGTCACCGTACCGGCCGGCAAGTTACAACCCGCTCTTAACATAAGGATAGTGACCCGGATGATTGCCGGGATTTTAGGAATGCCGCCTTGGGGTCGAACCCGCTAATTGGGTTTAAACAGTGGGCCTGACTTTTCTTCAGGCATTAACCGCCATCTGGATGCGCTGCGGCTCGGCGACGCCATAGCCTTGCGCGTAGTCGATACCCATGCCCTTGAGCATGGTGATGATTTCCTCGTTCTCGGCGAACTCGGCGATGGTCTTCTTGCCGGTCAGGTGTCCGATCTCGTTGATCGAGCGTACCATCTCGCGATCGATCGGATCGTGCAAAATCCCTTTCACAAAGCTGCCGTCTATTTTCAGGAAGTCGACCGGGAAATGCTTCAGATAACCGAACGACGACAGGCCGGTACCGAAATCATCCAGCGCAAACTTGCAGCCGAGTTCCTTGAGCGCATTGATGAACCGGCTCGCCTGTGCGTAGCTGCTGATGGCGGCCGTTTCCGTGATCTCGAAACAGATTTTCGTCGCATCAATGCCGCTGTGCTGGAACTGGTGAATAACGAACGGCAGGAATGCATCGTCCGCCAGGCTCAGGCCCGACAGATTGATCGAACAAAGCGCCAGACGCGCGCGCTCGTCCGCCTCGGACACGAGCCAGCGGAACGCGTGCTCGACCACCCAGCGATCGATGTTCGGCGTAATGCCATAGCGCTCCGCGGCGGTGATGAACAGTTCCGGTGACACCAGCGAACCGTTCTCGTCGCGCATGCGCAACAGCAATTCGTAATGTGCCCCGGTTTCCGGTTCCTGCAGCGGACGGATCGTTTGCCGAAACAGCTCGAAGCGCGAGTCCTCGAGCGCATTGTTGATGCGCGCGGCCCACTGCATTTCGCGGCGCCGGCGCATCAGGTCGATGTCGTGTTCCTGATAACTGTGAACGCGGTTGCGGCCGGCTTCCTTCGCCGCCTGGCTCGCGCTATCGGCCGCGGATAACAACGACGCTACGTCCTCATTCGCCGCCGTGATCGGCACGACGCCGATACTGACGCCGAGACTGAAGCTGCGCTCGTCCCATGTGAACTTGTGTTCGCGAATCGTTTCCCGCAGGAGTTCGGCCGTGCGCATGGCCTCCTCCAGCGTACACCCTTCGAGCAACAGGCCGAACTCGTCGCCCCCGAGCCGCGCGAGCGTATCGCGCCAGCGTATCTTCGACTTCAGCAATGCGCCGAGCTGACTCAGCAACGCATCGCCGGCATTATGGCCGCTGGTATCGTTAATGATCTTGAACTGATCGAGATCAAGATAGCAGAGCGCATACGATGTCTCCCTGGCCTTGGCGCTCTTCAGTGCCCGCTCGAGGCAGTGTTCGAACTCGCGACGATTGACGAGCCCCGTCAGGATATCGTGGCTCGCGTGATAACTGAGACGGCGGTTCAACTCACGCGCCTCGCTGACATCATGAAAAACGAGCACGCCGCCGGACACGTCGCCCTTGTCGTTGCGAATCGGCGACGCTGTACTCTCGATATACAACTCATTGCCGTCACGACGAATCAGCAACGTCGGACGCACCGACTTGATCGACCGGTTACGGCGAATCGCGACGGATAGCGGATTCTCCAGCGGCTCACAGGTTTCCTCATGGAACCCCCGGAATACCTGATCGATCGGGCTGCCGACCGCATCGTCGACCTTCCAGCCGGTCAATTCTTCGGCGATCGGATTCATATACTCGATATTGCAATCTGCATCCGACGTCACGACGCCGTCTCCGATCGACTGCAAGGTGATCTGTGCGCTCTCTTTCTCGCGGAACAGTGCCTCCTCGTAAACCCTCTGCTCGGTAATATCGGTTTCGACGCCGATCAGCCTGCGCAGGCGACCTTTGTCATCCAGCAGCGCCTTGGCGCGACACTGCACCCACCGCCACTCGCCGTCGCGGCGGCGCATCCGATGCGTGCTCTCGAAAATTTCAGTTTTGCCGGCCAGGTGCTCGCGCAGCCGTACCTGAACCCTGGCCATGTCGTCCTGGTGTACAAGCTTCTTCCAGTCCGGTGGCGATCGATCGATGTCCTCGTCCGCGTAACCCATGATGGCCTTCCAGCGCGGTGAGAAATGCATGACATTATTCAGCGCATCGAAGTCCCATGTGCCGTCATTTGCCGTACACACCAGCAGGGCCTCGCGCTCTTCGTGATCGGCAAGGGCGGCCGACGTACGCAGCCGCTCAAGCCCCGATGCGAAACTCGTGCCCAGCAGCTTGATCAATAGCTGGTGTTCGACGCTCCAGGTCGACTGGGGCTGGCCATAGAAGAACGCCATGAACCCGGCACGACGGCCGCGTATCTTGAAGCCGACGAACATTGCCGCGCCGATCTGCAGTGCGGCGAATTGCGCCGCATCGGTTGCAAGATCGGCCGCAAGCTCATCTTGAACCGCGGACGTATCGCGAATGCTGAGCAGCCGCAGGTGCCCGAACTGCCCGAGCCACGGGAATTCGTCCAGCTTGCGACCGGCGAGGACTTCCGGGTTGCACGGGGCAAAGGTTGCACGGGCGGAGAGGACGCTCTCGAACGCGCCTGTCTCCTCGTCGATCAGCACGACGCAGACGGCATCGATTTGTATCGTGTCACGCAGCGTATCGAGGCTGGCCTGCAACGAGGCCTGCGGGTCGTTCTCGTCCAGATTCTGCAGGTCGACGGCCAGCTTGGTGTAGCAAACATCCAGGCCGCCGCTGGTACCGGCACCCGTGAGCGACCGCTGAATACCGGTCAAAGTCGAGGTGTGATCCAAGTCGTGCTTCCCTCCCACTGCGACGCCCGCGGGTCACCGGGGCAATATGCGCACGGCAGCACCCGAATCGGTCTGGATGCGTATCTCCATCAACGGCGCGGATTACAGGGGGTATTCTGCCATGGTTTCGATGAAATACAAGCTAACTTTCTGAAAAGAATGAAGGTTTGAACGTCCAACCGACAAGGAGCCCGCCCACGGTTGCCCGGCATGGGCGCCGTGCCGACCATCAGCCGGCGTCACGCCTGCGTTCCAGAGCCGCGCGAACACCGAGCCTGACCAGATGCACGACGTTATTCGTCGTCCAGTACAGCACCATGCCAGCCGGGAACGTGAAGAACAGAATAAAAAATGCACCCGCCATCCAGTACAGGCGTTTTTGTTGCGCCACCAGCAATGCCGGCGTCAGGTCCGGATCGGTCTGCAGCCGGGACGTCAGCAAGGTGACGCCCGTCATCAGGCACGGCAACAGGTTCAGATACGCACCGAAAAACGGCAGCGCGAGCGGCAGCGCAAGCCAGCGGTCCGGCACCGCCAGGTCTTCGATCCACAAAAACGAGCCCCCCTGCAAGGCGATGTTTTCGCCGAGCATGTCGAAAGCCGCGATAAAAACCGGAATCTGGATGCCGAAACCAACCAGGCTCTTCAGTGTGTACAGCGGGCTGACGCCCTGCTCCCGGTACACGGCCAGCGTCCGCTCGTGCGCCTCCTCACCATAGTAATTGCGCCTGACCTCATCGAGCTTCGGTTGTAACAGCGCCTGCGTACGATTTACCGACGCCTGCAGCCGGTCGGCGAGCCACGTCAGTGGCGTCATCAGCAACTTGACGGACAAGGACAGTAATACGATCGACCCGCCGATATGACCGACGACGTTATCAATCGCCGTCAGCAACCAGAGCAACCCGAAACACAACCACCTTAGCCAGTCCCACAGCGCTGCAAACAGCATGCCTGCCAGGCGTGGGTCGGCCGCGCGCAGGCTGTCGCGCTCGACCGGGCCGGCGTACCAGCGCAATGTCAGTATCCCGACCCCGGCGGGAGGAATCAGCGTCACGCGCGGCCGATCGGAGCGGTCGATCATGACGTCAATCCGGCCACCGGAAAACCCCGTCAGTAACACGGCGCTGAAGCGATTTCGAATGCCAAACCAGACGAACTCGTCGAGCGTGGCCGGGCCGGATTCCAGATCACGCTGGCCTTCGTCGTCTACGGTCACCGGCCGCACGGCGCCGTAGGCCGCGCCAAAGCCCGGCATTGGATCCGGAATAAATGCGGCGTTCGCGGTCAACTCGATCGAACTGCCGGCCGGCAACTCGAGTTGCATCTCGACCACGTGCTCGCCGATCCGGGTATAGCGCTGAGTCAGTCGGCGCCCGGCGAACGGTTCGCGCGAACGGACCGTAACCCAACTGCCGGCGTCGGATTCGGCAACCACTATCTCGTAATCGAGTTCGCGCAACTTCGTGGTGGCCGCCAGGTCGCCCGGCACGGTCCAGCGGATGCCGACCTGCCCGTCCAGCATGCGTGGCAGCCCGCCGATGCGCTCGACGACAATGCCGGGTTCGGCGCCGGCAAGATCTTCGATGACCATGCGACCGCCGTGCTCTTCAGCCAGAGCTCCCGTCACCACGCAGGCCATGAACAACATCGGCAAACCGCGCCGCAGACTCATTGCAGAAAACGTCGCTGCGCCGCCAGCGCATCCTGAATCAGCTGCGCATCCAGTTTTGCGCCATCGACCGGCCGGTAATTCTCGCCCCGCACCTCAACAAAGCCCCCCGGGTGCGAGACGATAACCTGGCCCGGCTCGACAATCGCGTGATCGGTGTAACTGCCGGCCATCATCCATTGCCACGGCTCTCCTGAAAACAGGTTGCGCCCGACACTGTAATCTTCGGGGGGGTTCGTGCAGCCGAACAGATCCTGCATCAGCGTGACGGACAAGTCGTGATGCGTCGTCCGGTAGTCGACATCGACGGGGGCACGACCCGGCCAGTGCATCAATAACGTCGAGCGCAGTTGCGTCGCACTGAAGTTGCTCGCATGGCCATAGTGACCGATGCCGTTATCATCAAATTCATAACCGTGGTCGCTGATTACCAGAACAATGGTGTTATCGAGCAATTCGCGATCGCGAAGCGAATCGATAACCCGCGCGGCCTCGCCGTCGAGCATGCGCATGGCGAGTCGATATTGCCGCCACAACCCGCTCGCCTTTTTGTTACCCGCGTAACGATCATCCATCGGCAGCGGTTCCGGACCGGCCGCCGGCATCTCGCTCATCGGCGGGTCGAAATAGACGAAGCCGAAGAACGGTGTATCGCCAGACCGCCCGGCCAACCACTGCAACCAGTCGTTCGTGACGATCCGATTGCGGTCGACCACGGACAGGTCGTGGCGCTCATCGGTCAAATCTGCCATGCCCGCGAACACCGTCCGATCGATCAGCGTCGGGCTGCCGAAGCCCACGGCACTGAACAAACCGATGTCGAACTCACGCCGCCGGATCTCGTCCATCAGCACCGGCGAACGTTGCAGATCGTAGAAGCTCTGCCAGTAGGTGCTCGGCAGCCCGTAGAACATCGAGAACAGTCCCATGCGCGACGAATTGCCGCCGCTGTATTGCTGCCGAAACACGATGCCATCCTCGCCGAATGCCGCAAGCGTCGGCGTCAGCCCCGGATGAATGGCATCAGGGCGCAACGCGTCGATCAGAATGATGACGAGATTCTGCAATTGTGCCCGCGGCGCCCGGCAATCCATCGGCTGCAACGGGTACCGCAACTGGCCGTCGGTCGCATCGAGACTGCCGCGCAACATGCGCTGCCGCCGCGCCTGCTGCGGATCGACCAACCCCAGGCGTGCGAGATCGCGCTTGGCATGGAGCGGATAATAAAGTGGCATGAAGCGAGTGAACTGCGTGACCGGCGTGTAGCCGACAGCATCGCCCCAGATATGAATACCCTGCCCGCCAAGCCAGCAAACAGACAGGACCAGCGCCAGCCACCGCCCGCCGCGGGGGCCCGGCGCCGTCGCATAGTTGCGCCAGACCATTCCGGCCAGCAGCGTCTCGAATAACAGGAAGATCGTGAACAAGATACCGGTCAGCCACCAGGTCGTTGTCTCGAATAACAGGGCCGTCAGCCAGGACAGGTGAAAGCGGTGCTCGGCAAACACGTTCGTGTCGAGGAACAACAGGCTCAGCCCGACACTCGCCAGCAGAACGGCCAGCCCCATGACCAGCCGCCGCGATGGCCAGATCAGCGCGAGCGGAGCCAGCAACGCGAACATCGGCACACAGGCCAGCAGCGCGAACTGCCCGGTGAATGCCAGTAATGCGTATGCAATACCGAGCCCATCGTCCGGGAACCGATAGATCCACAGGTAACGCAGCGCGACCAGCGCGAACAAGCTGGCGTTGAACGCGCCGAACCAACCGATCCAGCGCAACAGGCGCCGCCGCGGTCGCGCCCCTGATTGTGCCCCGGGTTGCGTATTAACCGTCATGCCGGCGGCGCCCCGGTGGCCGAGACTTCGTCCGCAATACGCGCCACGGCATCGGCCGCGGCCCGCGAACTCGTGCCGAGGTTAAAAACCCATTCGTCGCGAAGCTGCTTGACCTGCCGGTGAAAGCGCGCCGGGTCAGCAAGCAACTCGTGAATCACGGCCGGCGCCTCGACCAGCCGGTCCGGTTGAAGCACGGCGCCGATCTGCTCACGCACCCATGACTCGAACGGCTCCATGCCCAACTCCTCCCAGGTCGCGTTGCGCGCCTTCGGCGGTACGTCGATGTATAGCACGGGTTTGTCGAGTCCCATCCCGTAATCTATACCCGCGCCGGACCAGTCGGTAATCATGATGTGGGAATCGTACAGTGAATCGCTCTCACTCATCTGCTCGACCAGGTTGAATCCCGGATGGTCGCCATAGCGTTCGGTAATGCGGTCGAGAACCTCCGGCGTCTTCCAGCGCGTCTGGAAATGCGGGCGCAACGTCAACCGGAACCCGGCATCCAGCAGGATACCCGTCAGCTCGACACCAAACAGGTTCAGTATCGTCCGGTCACCCCATGATGGGGCCAGCAGGACGTGGATGTCTT
>SMVB01036012.1_pt1 | contig 14861 bp, 11 predicted proteins | sample 2456461 | NCBI WGS metagenome assembly SMVB01 (sample SAMN11095934, study PRJNA526329) | marine sediment metagenome | biome: Marine sediment; feature: Surficial sediment; material: Deep marine sediment; isolation source: Hadal surficial sediment | place: Pacific Ocean | collected 2014-05 | depth... | reverse complement strand
TTGGAGGGCATCGGCGTCACCCCCGACATCGAGGTCGCCGGGCCGCTCCCGTTCGCCGGTGGTCGGGACCCGATCTTCCGCGCGGGGATCATCGCCCTGGACGAGTGGTGTCGAGCGCTCCCCGCGCTCCGACGCCGGCGCGCATCGGCGCGCTGAGCCTCTCCCCCCCCTCTCCCATTCCGTTCCGTTCCCATCCTGCCCTCCCTGTCTTCCTGCTATGTCTGGTTCTGGCAGAAGAAGACATAGCAGGAAGACAGGGAGGGCAGGAAGGGAACGGAACGGAATGGGAGAGGGGGGCTGTTCATGCTGGTCCGCCAGGCCGTTTGCGCGGGTCCGCCGCCGCGCGTACGGTCTCGGGCCATGATCACCGTGAGCAACATGTGCGTCGCGCTCCTTGCGGGAGTGCTTGGCTGCCCAATGCAGGATCGGCCGTCGGACGCAGGCGTCGGGTCCGGTGCGACGGGCGCGAGCCCCATTCCTGTGATCCTCGCCGAGGTCTCGCCTGAGCGCATCCGCGCGCGGATCGAGCGGCTCGTGTCGTTCCACACGCGGCACACGGCCTCCGAGACGCGGTCGGAGACGCGCGGGATCGGCGCTGCCCGGCGCTGGATCGAGGCGGACCTGCGCGAGTCCGCGCGGCTCTCCGGCGGGCGGCTCCAAGTCAGCACGCAGGCGTTCGACGCGGAGATCCGGATGGGGCGCGGACGTGAGCCGCTCGAGGTCGAGATCGTGAACGTGATCGGTTTCCTGCCGGGGACGATCGCGGACCCGAAGGGCCGGACCTACGTCGTCTGCGGACATTACGATTCGCGCGCGGGCAGCTCGCGCGACGTCGAATCCGCCGCGCCAGGGGCCGACGACGACGCGAGTGGGACGGCGGTCGTGCTCGAGCTCGCGCGCGCGATGAGCCGGCACGAGTTCGAGGCCAATCTCGTCTTCCTGTGCGTCGCTGGCGAGGAACAGGGACTGTTGGGGAGCAAGCACTACGCCGAATGGGCGGAGAGCGAGGGTGTGCTCATCGATGGGATGATCACGAACGACATCGTCGGCGGCGTCGTCGGTGGCAACGGCGTGCGCGACGAGCGGACGATCCGCTGCTACTCGGAGGCGGAAGGCCTGCACTCGCCCTCGCGGGAGCTCGCGCGGACGATGAAGGCGGCCGCGGGGCGCTGGGTGCCCGCCGCGAACATCCAGCTCGTCTTCCGGCTCGACCGATTCCAGCGCGGCGGCGACCACATCCCTTTCCACAGGATGGGCGTCCCCGCGGTGCGGCTCACCGAGGCGAACGAGCACTACGGGCGCCAGCACCAGGACGTCCGGATCGAGGACGGCGTGCAGTACGGCGACCTGGTCGAATTCGTCTCGATGGAGTACGTCGCGCTCGTCGCGCGCGTCAATGGAGCGACGCTCGGAGAGCTCGCGCTCGCACCCGCCCCGCCGTCGAACATCCGCATGCGGGCCGCGGTCCGCTACGACACCGAGCTCTCGTGGACGCCTTCGCCGTCCAGTTCCGTCGCCGGCTACGAGGTCGTGTGGCGCGACACAGCGGCGCCCATGTGGGAGCACGTCTCCGCGGTCACCCAGGAGACCACCTTGACGATCGACGGGGTGACCGCGGACACCCACTTCTTTGGCGTGCGCGCCGTCGATAGTGCGGGACATCGCAGCCGCGCCGTTCGGTAATACGGTACCGCGACAGCGCTTTCACGACTCGGCCTGGCCTCACGCCTCGCCGCTGGAGCGAAAGCGTCCGGAGCTCCTCCCAGTTCCGCTCAGGGGCTGCGACGCCTCGTTCTTCGCATCACGTTCGACAAGCGTGGCTCGCATGCGCTCGATCTCGACCGAAGGAGAGAGCGTTGGCGAGGGCATGCACTCGAGATGCCTATGCCTTCATGGCAGTCGAGGCCCTGAAGACGAGCTATCGGATGAATCCGCTCGCTACGCGTCTACCCAGCCGGATGTCGCCCTGATCCGGTGAACGGCGATCTTCTTGCCGTTCGACTCGGGCTAGAAACACTCGAGGTACTTGACCCCCGCGCCCGTGTTGAACAGGACCACACGCTCGTCGCTCTGGACGCGGCCGTCCGCGAGGAGCGTGCGCAGCGCGGCGACGAGCGCTCCGCCCTCCGGTGCCGCGAACATCCCCTCCGTCCGCGCCAGCTCGCGCGTCGCCTCGAGCAGGCGTTCGTCCGAGACGCTCACTGCCGTACCACCGCTCTCACGGAGCACGCGCAGCATCCAACGGTCACCGATGGGTGTGGGGACGCACAGGCCCGCCGCCAAGGTGTGCGGCTCCGCGGGCGGCTCCGTGGCGTCGAGACCGCGCGCGAACGCCTCGACGACTGGCGCGCAACCCTCCGCCTGGACGACGACCATCCGCGGAAACTTCGCGTCCTCGGCGAGCCAGCCGAGCGCCCGCATCTCGTGGAACGCCTTCCACATGCCGACGAGGCCCGTCCCACCGCCCGTCGGGTACATGACGACGTCCGGCAGCTCCCACCCGCCCTGAAGGGCGAGCTCGTAGCCCATCGTCTTCTTGCCTTCGACGCGATACGGCTCCTTCAACGTCGAGATGTCGAACCACCCTTCGGCCGCTGCGCGCTCCTTGATCCACGCGCCGCAGTCGGCGATCGTCCCGGGCAGGAGCTCGACGTGCGCCCCGCAGACCTCGGCCTCGATGCGGCAGGCCGCCGGGACGTCCTCGGGCATCGCGATGTGGACGGGCAGCCCGGCGCGGGCGCCGTAGGCCGCGAGCGCGCCGCCCGCGTTCCCCGCCGACGGCGCCGCGAGGGCCCGGGCCCCGAACGCCTTGGCCATGCTGACCGCGACGCTCATTCCGCGTGCCTTGAACGAGCCCGTCGGGTTCTGTGACTCGTCCTTGACCCACAGATCGGCCAGGCCCAGTGTGGCGGCGAGGCGCGGGACGGGGAGCAGGGGCGTGCCGCCTTCGCCCAGGCTGACGGCCTGGTCCGGCCGCTCGAGGGGGAGGACTTCCGCCAGACTCCAGAGCCCGGCGGGGCGACGCTCGTACTCGTCGCGGCCGAGCGCTTCGCCGGCGGCGTCGAGGTCGTAGTGCACGGCGAGCGGCATGCCGCAGGCCTCGCAGACCGTCGCGCTCTCGCCGAAGTCACGAGTCGAACCGCATTCCGTACATTCGAGTCGGGTCGCGAACATGGTGGCGTGGGGGGGGATGTTACCGGCGGCCCGTGGGCCCCGTCTTTGCGGAAATCGTGCGAATCCTACCCGACCGCCGTCCTAGAATGCCGTCACTTCGCCGTCGGAAGATGAGGGGCGATAGGGAGGATGACGGCGACGATGTTTTTTAGACGCAAGAAGAAACAGGCTGCGGGCACCGAGGAGAAGGGCGCGGAGCAGCGCCAGACGTACCGTCGCAGCCCAGGCAAGAACCACGCCCTCGGCGTCGTGATGTACTCCGCGGGGGCCGACCCCTTCCCGGGCGAGCTGGTCGACGTGAGCGCGGGCGGAGCCGGCATCCGCTTCGGCGGCGATCGCGATCCGAGGCTGCTCGAGGGCGACACGGCCGTGCTCGCCTTCAGCTCGCTCGTCCATGCGGGCGAGGTTCGGGTGGATGTCAAGGTCGTCCGCGTGCAGGGGGATGACGAAGATCAGTTTCACTATGGCTTCGAGTTCGCGAGCTCCGAGCAGCTCTTCGAGCAACTCGACTCCTTCTACTTCAACTACTTCAATCGGCGTCGCAGTCTCCGCGTCCGGCCCGCCCTCGATCGCAAGCTGCCGTTGCAGGTCTACTGGGAGGGCGGCAACACCGACGTGCAGGCGAACGACCTGTCGATCGCCGGGCTCGGCTTCGTGCTGAGCCCGCTCAAGGCGGAGCGGGTCCCGGACGTCGAGTACCTCGTTCTGGAGTTCAAGGTCCCGAGGACCACGACGGTCATCGAGAGCCTGGCTCGGGTCCGGCACCGCACGAAGCTCTCGAGCGGTCTCCTGCTCGGGGTCGAGCTCGTCCCGGAGGACCGCGAGCTGTTCGAGCGTACGCTCCCCGACTTCGAGCAGTATTGCAAGCGCCGCGAGCAGGCCATGGCCCGCTGGGGCTCTCCGATGGGTTGACCGGCGCGTCCGTAGCATCGAGTGGTGTGAGTCAAGAGTTCAGTGCATTTGTCGAGCGGCCTGACCGCCCCTGACTGCGTTGCACTTACTCCGAGTATCCAGCGCATACGCATCCATGCGCCTTGCCTGGAACGACGAGGGCTCGCCTGAACCTGGCACTCGTTCTCGGACGGGCCCCAAGGCCGCGGCGAAGCCGGGATGAAGCCGCTGCGCGAGCGGGCTGCGGCCGTGCGTCGTATTCCGGATGCTCCTGCGCACTTCGGCCCACCGAAGGCTTGGAGTTGGAAGCGTACATTGACGCAGCGAGTGAGTACCCCTGCCGCAGAGAGGAGCACTGCCATGACTGAAGGCCCCCCGAATCGCGTCCTCGTGGGCGTGGACAATGACCGGAAATCCGACCAGGCGATCCGCGCTGCGCTGGACATGAACCGGAAGTTCGGGTCGCGGCTACAGCTCGTGCACGCGGTCGACATCCCCCGTCCGGAGGATGTGGCGTCCCTGGAAGTGGCGGGGATGAGCGCCGAGATCGAGGCCGCGACATTCGAGCGCCTCGCGGCCCAGATCCAGGAGCTGTTCGACGCCGAGTCCTATACGGAGGATCGCGCCGCGGACGTGCTCGAGGTGACGATCGGCCATCCGAGCCGAGTCCTCATCGACCGTGCGGCCGACACGGCGGTCGACCTCATCGTCATGGGGAAGCACGAAAAACACGGCTTCTTCGACTTCGGCAGCACCGTGCGACCCGTGCTCGCGAAGGCCACCTGCCACCTCTGGGTGCAGCCGGCTGAGTGCCGGCCGATCCACAAGATCCTCGTCCCGATCGACCTGTCCGAGGACAGCCGGGCGGCGCTGCGCATCGCCCTGAAGTGGGCCGAGAAGACGTCCGCGTCCGTCACCGCACTGCACTGCTTCATGCCGCCCGAGCTCGCCTACGCGCCCACGGCCGATGGGAATCTGGGGCCGGCGTACGTCGTGAACGACGTGCGTGACCTCGCCCAACGGGAATTCGAGGAGGCGATGGACGCATTCGATTGGGGAGGGGTGGAGCACGAGCGTCGGTTCATCGAGGGCTTGCCGGTGGGCACGATCCTCGAGCTGCAGGACGCTTTCGATCTCATCGCCATGGGCAGCCACGGGCGCACCGGCCTCTCGGCCGCCGTGCTCGGGAACGTCGCCTACAGCACGATGAAGGAGGCTAGGATTCCAGTCCTGGCCATCCGCCAGCCGAACCGCCGCTGGCTCCTCTGAGCGCGCCGGCCGCCACGCGCCCGAACCCGTGCCCTTCGGGCGACTCCGGGACAGGGTCCTCCACGGAATCCTCGCGGCACGGACCCGCTCTCACGGCCGCCGGGTCGTCGGCGTCTTCACGGTCTCGATCGCGCCGCTTCACTGCTCGGCATCGGGCTGTCCGCCCTCGGCCCGCACCTCCCGGGGCCGCGGCTCGGCCGGGCGTTTGTCGCGCGTGCGGCGAGCTGGGCGCGCGTCACGGTCGGCGGCGTGACGCGCCTGCCGGGTGACGCGGGCGCGCTCGGTCCGGCGAGCGCGCCGGTCACCGCGGCGCTCGGTCTATTCCTGTTCGGACTCGGCACGACGCCGGCGCTCCCCGCGGTCGCGTTCAGCGGGCGACTCTGCGCGAAGCGCAAGAGCACGCTCGCGCGCGGCTCGCCGGTCCCTTGCTCCTCGCCGCCGGGGTGTCGACCGTGCTGCGCGGCGGACTGCCGGCGCCCCTCGCAGCCGGCGAACGTCTCCGCCCCGAGTGCTGCGTGGAATCGGCCGACGCGGGACATTCGCACTGAAGCGGTGTCGGGCATGTATGCTCCTCGCTGCGCGCAGGGAGCTACGGATGAACGAGTGTCCCGTCCGCGAGACCCGGATGGATCGCCCCCCATGAGAACGCCCCCGTGAGAGTGGACCTCGCCGGGCTCGCAGTGGAAGCGGTGTCCATCGGCGGCATCGAGACGTGCATCGAGGTGCCCGAGCTCGGCCTCGCATTCGACATCGGCCGCTGCCCCCCGAGCGCGCTCTCGCGCTCCACCATCCTCTTCACGCATGCGCACATGGACCACATGGGCGGCGTCGCGATGCACGCCGCGACCCGCGCCCTGCGCGGGATGGGACCGCCGACCTACGTCGTGCCGCACGAGTACGCGGACGCATTCGACGAGCTGTTCGCCGTATGGCGGAAGCTCGACCGGTCCGAGCTCCCATACCGGCTCGTCGCGCTCGGCCCCGGCGAGCACCACCTCCTGCCGAACGGTTCGCTCGTCCGCCCGTTCCGCTCGCCGCATCGCGTGCCGTGCCAGGGCTACACCGTGTTCAGTGTCAGGCACAAGCTGAAGCCGGAGCTCACCGGGCTGTCCGAGGCCGAGATCGCGCGGCTGCGCGTCGAGGACGGTGTGGAGGTCACGAATCGCATCGAGGTGCCCGAGCTCGCCTTTACCGGCGACACCCTCATCGACGTCGTCGAGCGCGAAGAAATCGTCCGCAAGGCGCGCCGTCTCGTGCTCGAGGTCACGTTCGTCGACGACCGCGTCTCCGTCACGCAAGCGCGCTCGAAAGGCCACATCCACCTCTACGAGGTCGCCGAGCGCGCGGACCTCTTCGAGAACGAGGCGATCCTGATGACGCACTTCTCGGCCCGCTACAAGGCCGCCGAGATCGTGCAGGCGATCGCTGACGTCCTGCCGAAGGATCTCGCGCGGCGAGTGACGCCGCTGCTGGATCGGGACTGACCGCCCGCTCAGATTCGCCGCATGTGCCGGCGCCGTTTCACGAGGTGCGGCAGGAGCCAGAGGTAGACTCCCGTGCCCCACAGGCCGATCAGGATGAGCCCGGCCGGCAGGAACACCCAGAGCTTCACCTTGTCGTGGAAGAACGAGCCGTCGTGGAGACTCTCGATGAGGTCCGAGCGTCGGTAGGCGACCTGGAGCACCGCCGCCGTGTCCGTGTCGATCTGCACCTCCCAGCGGCTCTTCGCGCGCACTTTGACGATCCCGCGCCCGGGCCGGACATCGAGGCGCTCGATGTCCTCCCAGCCCGCGACGCCGGCCTCGGGGACGCCCGTGGTTACCTCGAGGATGCGCTCGAACGAGATCGAAGGCGGAGTCCCCGCGCCGCTCATCGTCGTCGGTTGGATCCACGCGACCTCCTTCTTGAGTTGCAGGAAGGCCCCGCTCACGAGGATCACGAGGAGCGGCAGGGCGGCGACGAGCGCGCCGATGCGGTGGAGCTTGCGGTTGGTCTTGGCGGCGCTCATGGGGTGGAGATTGTAGCGCCGAACGATCAGTCCTCCGCTGGCGCAGTCTCCGCATCGAACGTCGCGAACAAGGCCACGACGGGCGACGACGTACGCGGCTCGTCCAGGTCCTCCGCGAGTTCCAGCGTGGTCGCGCGGGCGCGAGCACGAAGCCGCCGCCGCTCGGCCTTCTCGCGGATGAGCGCGATCATGTGTTCGTGATGGGACCTGAACGCCTCCCTGATCTTGACTGTCGAAGTCGCGAGCCGGTCCTCGAGCGCGTCGCGGAGCTCAGCGTTTGCACGTTGAAGTTGTCTGTGCGCCCGCGCAAGGTCGCGTCGATCTTCCTGCAGCTCCTCGATCGTACGCAGGCGCCAGGACACCGCCTCGAGATCGGCCTCGGCGCTCGCGGCGCGTCGCTCCTCCCGCGTGAGGGCGATCGTGAGATCGACGGCTTCGGCGCGGCGGAACATGGCGGCGCGGGGCTTGGCGGGACCCGCGGCGAGGACGTCCTCGAGGGCGGCGGAGACTTGCGAGTACGCCTCGGAGACCTGCCGCAGTCGGTCCTGAAGGAGCCGGACGTCCTGCCCGTAGCAGCTGACGCCGTCGAGGGCCTTTTCCGTGAGACGGTCGTTCAGGTCGTCGATCTTCTCGTGGTAGAGGGCGATCGATTCGGAGTACTCGTCGCTGATGCGGAGGGCGTGGTCGCGGAGCACTTCCGATTCGCCGACGAGCTCCGAGGGCACGCTGTGGCAGGCGGCTTGGAGAGTGAGGGTGAGGGCCGCGATCAGGGAGGGTATCGGCGCGATGTGCTGCATGAGTGTCATCTCCTGAGACAGCCGATGGTGCGGGGAAGTCATGATGGGCCCGCATCACGGGCCGATGGGGATGCGGAGCGCGTTCGTCAGCTTGTCCGCCCCGTTGCAGGGACCGAGCGGGTCCCGGTAGGAGGCCTGAAAGCTCCAGGTGCGACCGGCCACGATCGCGCCGAGCAGGGCCTGCGATCTGCGCGTGGCGGCGACGATCCTGGGCCGCTCGATCCAGGCGCCGGTCCCGCGCGCGGAGCTCACGGGGAATCGGAACGGACCGCGCGCGCCTGAGGCAACGCATGCGCGCCCGCGCCGGAAGGGCAACGCACGTTCGATCGCAGCCATACGGATTCTACCCCAGCGCTCACGGCCGAAGCCGTCGACGAAGAGCACGAGCTCGCCCGTGGACGCGCTGCCGTCGGAGCATGCCGTGAGTCGCGCGCCCGAGCCCGTCTCGTTGGCGCATCCACCGTAGTTCGAGGTGTTGCCGCACGGCGCGTTCACAGCGCAGGAGCAGTAGGGTGTCACGGTGGCGGCCAGCGGCAATGAGTAGCTCAGGACCGCTCCGGGCACGTGGGCCTGGAGCGGGCCGTCCGCGGGCGCACCGACGAACGCCGCGTCGTCCGCGAGCGCATTGGCGGAGCCGGAGAGCTCCTCGTGCATGGTAGGGCTCCCGATGAGCTGCGCGGCCCAGGCCCAACCGTCCCCGGTCCGCGCGTAGAGGTGCACTTCGCCCGAAGCACGCGCGTCGGCTGACTGCGACCCGACGATGGCGCGGTCGCCGTCCAGCGCGAGGCCCACGCCGAAACCGAGCTCGGGCCGGAGTGAGGGCGGAGCGAGCCTCGTCTCCACCCATTTCACTCCGCGGCGCTCGAGTACGTAGGCCGCGCCGACGCCCGGACCGTCCGTCTCGTTGCCCGTTGCACCGACCAGGATCGTGTCGCCATCGAGCCGGATCGCGCTCCCGAAGTCGTCGCCCGGTTTGCTGTCGCTCCCCACGATGTGGTGCGTCTCGCGCCACCCCAGAGTCGTGCGTTCGAAGATCCACACGGCGCCGACGCGACTGCTCGCGCCCCCCGGAGCGTGACCCACCACGAGCGTGTCACCGTCGAGCGCGAGGGGGCCGCCGAACGTCGCGCCGGGGTCTTCGAAGCGTTCATGGAGCTCGTCGTCGAGGGACCAGTGACCGGACTGGAGCTCGTAGACGAACACTGGCGGGAGCCCGGGGTCGTCCAGCTCCGGCGCGGAGATGACGAGCGTGTGCCCATCGATGGCGACGCCGCTCCCGAAGCGCGGCGCGGTCTGGCGGGGCACGTGGATGTCCAGGGTCTTCGCCTGGCTCCAGGTCCCGGCCGCGTGCTCGAAGAGGTAGACCCTACCCCTCGCCGGACCGCGCCTCGGGTAGTCCGGATAGCCGAGCACGAGCCAGTCGCCGTCCTCGTCGAACGTGGGGTTCGGCGTCCCGAACAGTGGGTCCGATGGAGCGATCTTGGCGGTTTGTCTCCAACCGGAAGCGGCGCGTTCGAAGACGTACACGGGCGAGAAGCCGTGCTCCGAGACGAGCGGTGCGCTCACGACCAGGCGGGTTTTCGACGCGTGGATGCTCGTTCCGAACCCGTCGCCGGACTGGTTGCCGCGCGCGAACAGCCGGTCCGTTTCGCACTGGGCCGAGAGCGGAGCGGCGAGGAGCAGGGCGCCCGGGAGGAGAGCGAGCAGGGTCCGCACCTGGGCGTTCTACTTGCGCGCTTCCTCGGATGCGAGGGGGAAGCAGGCCCGCTTGGGTGCCTGCCGCGGGGGCCGGTGCCCTGGGCGATGGTATTCCGCGCTTTTGGCCGCCCCGCGGGAGAGGCCGTGCTAGATTTGTCTGGGGTGCTCGACGCACGTCAGGACGGCTGCCGGGAGGAAACGCCGTCCACGACCCCCTGAGGGCCAGGCGGGTGTCGTAGCCAAGTCGCGCTCGTTCGTGACGGCGTCACTTTGGGTCTCGGAAGCCTCCAGGAGGCAACGATGATGAAGGCAGCAATTCGATTGACTATGCTCGGGCTCATGATGGGAGCCACGGCCGTTCAAGCATGGGCCTTGCCGCAAGGCACCGAGAGGACGCGGGAGGCGCGCCCGCAGCAGCGCGCCGAGCGCTCTCGACCGGCTCCCGACCGACCGCAAGCGGATCGTGGGCAGCGGGGCGATGGAAGCGCCAGATCCCGCACGGGCAATGTCGGGAGGAAGCAGCACGTGCCCGACATGCGCGTCTACGCCCAGAGGCTACGGCAGGAAGTCGCCGTGCACCGCACGCGCCTGGCGCGCCTCGACCGGCTCGACGGCATCTACTCCGGCAAGGGCATGCGCGCCAAGGTCTCCGAGGTGCGGGAGCTCAGGATCCGCGAGGTGCGCCGGTTTCAGCGCTTGCTGATGCGCTTCCGGGATGCCCTGGGCCCGGCCAACTTCGAGCGGGCCGCGGCATCGCTCGGGATCCGAGGCCGCGAGGCCCCTCCGAAGGTCACCCGACAGAACCCGGCGCAGCGCGCATCACGGCGCTCGGCGCCCCATGCCCGAGACGAGAGCAATACGAACACCCGACGGGGTGGGAAAGAAAACTGATGTTCGCCAAACTTCCGACCCTGGCCGTCGCCACGCTCGCCCTCCTGTTGGCCGCCTGCCCCGGCGAGAGCGACACCCCCACCCCCGAAGAGGGGGGCGGGGCGCCGAGCCCCGAAGCCGAGGAGATCGACAAGGCTGCGCAGGAAGTCGCCGAGGAGATCGACGAGGAGAACGCGGACGAGGAGCTGGATAAGCTCAAGCAGGAGTTGGACGAGGACGGGTAGCCGGAACGCCCCCGCGCCCGCGTCCTCAGCAGCCCGTGGTGCAAGTCCCGACACGCACGGAGCACCCGCAGGAACCGAGTTGAACCGCTCGGGGCACTCCCTCATGAATAGCCTGGGCTAGCCGATGGTCGCCGACGAGCGCACAGGGTCGCCACGGAAGCGCCGTCGCCTCCTGAAGATCTCGCTCGCAGTCGTCCTGCTCGTCGCCGCCACCGCCGTAGCGCTGCCGATCTTCGGCGCCCCGTTCGCCCGGAACGTCCTGATCGGGCGCCTCGAGCGCGCGCTCCATGCCCGTGCGACCCTCGACGACTTCGCCTTCGGTCTGTCCGGCTGGGCGCGCATCTCCGGGCTCCGGCTCGAGGATCTCGATCAGCGGCCGGTGCTCAGCCTGGAACGCGCCGAGGTCTCGCTCCATCTGCTTCCGGCGCTGAAGGGCCGCTTCGAATTCGAGCTCGTCCTCGATGGTCTCGTCGTGCACGTCCGGCGCGATGGGGAGGGACGCTGGAACTTCGCGACCCTCCCACGGGCAGGTGAAGCGCACACCCGGGGTCGAGCGGACGCGGGCGACGAGGCGCTCGAGCCGCCTCCGGACGTGTCCGGCAACCTGATCGTGAGGAACGGGCGCATCGTCATCCACGGCCGGGAGGCGGAGACCGAGCTGCGCGACTTCGCGCTCGAGGTTGCCCTCGCTGGACCGGGGGAACCGGCGTCGTTGCACCTCTCGGCGATCGTCCACGGACCGACGGGACCCGGCGGGCGCATCACCCTCGACGGCTGGGGCGCGCTGTCGCCCGACGCATCCGGTGCGCCGTCGGGGGCGGTCAGCCTGACCCTCGACCAGCTCCTGCTCGAAGCCCTCGAGCCGGCGCTCGCCGTCGCGCTCGAGCTCGAGGAGGGTCTGCCGCGCGACACGATCAGCGTGGAGGCGGAGCTGCAACTCGCGGGTGGCGAGCTCGCGATCGACCGGCTCGAGGTGACGTCGACGATGGTGCGCGGGAGCGTGCGCGGTACGGTCGCGGGACTCTTCCCAGCCGATCACGTCGCGCCCGATCAGTTCGCGCCCGATCACGTCGAGCCCGATCACGTCGAGCCCGATCAGTTCGAGCTCGATCACGTCGAGCTCAGGGGCCCTCGCTTCGAAGGCCTCACCGGCGAATTCGTGTACGTGCCGGACCGGATCGCGCCACTCCTCGAGCGCTGGCTGCCCGGCGAGCTGTCGGGCTCCGAGGAGGAGACGATCACCTTCGAGTTGAACGGCGCCGTCGGTGACCTGGACCCCGCGAGTGTGCTCGCCGCGACGAGGGGCTGGGCGACCGTGGGGTTCGGGCGCTTCCGGACAGAGGGCTTCGACATGAGCGGCGAGATCCGGCTCGAGTTGGACGGCGGGGTCGCATTCCTGCTCGGCACGATCGGCGCCAACGGCGGCAGCATGCGCTTGAAGGCCGCCGTCGACCTGCGCGGCACGGAGGACTCCGCCTCCTGGCTCGAAGTGAACCTGGACGGCGTGCGCGCGAACGCCGAGCTCGCTCCGTTGCTCGGTCGCATCCACCCCCTGTTCGCGGCGGCGAACGTGCTGCAGGCGAGCGATCTGGGCGGCCTGATCTCCTGCAGCCTCCGGCTAGCCTACGATGCGCCGCTCGAGCTCGATGCCCTCCCGGCGAGTTGGGCCGAGGTGCGGAAGGAGCACATCTCGGGCGCGGGGACGTTCGCCCTCTCCGACGTCGTGCTCGTGGGCTCGCCGCTGCTCGAGCGCATCGCGGCCGAATTGGGCGCGCGTCCCGGGGAACCGATGGCGCTCGACCCCATCCGGTTCGAGATCCAGAACGGGCGCCTGACCTACGGCGAGCCGTGGCGGTGGACGATCGGGAGCGCGCGGACCACCTTCTCGGGTTCCGTCGGGCTCGACGAGACGCTGGCGCTCCGATGGACCCTGCCGATCACCGAGGACCTGGTCCGGCGCCACGGCTTCCTGAAGCCGCTCCTCGGCCGCAGCCTCGAGGTACCGCTCGAGGGCACGACCCGCAAGCCGAAGCTGCTGTTCGAGGGCGCGCTCTCGGACCTGGCGCAGAGCGCGCTGAGGGCCGAGCTCGCGGACCGCGTCGGCGCGGAGCTCGGGCTCGGCGAGCTCGAGGACATCACGGAGCTCGACGACCTCGTCGACAAGGTGGGCGACCTGCTCGGCGGCAAGGCCCAGGACGGGGGCAAGGAGGACGCGGCGACGCTCTACAAGCGCGCGGGCGACCTCTGGGACAAAGGTGAGAAGCAGGCGGCCGGCGCCCTCTACGAGCGCATCCGCACCGAGTTCAAGCGCTCGGCCGTCTACCTGCTCCACCGCAAGAAGATCAAGAAGCGCGCGAAGGAAGCGCCCTGACGCGCGGTCAGAACGACATGCCGATCGCGAAGTGCGCGACGACATCGTCCTCGCCGTCCCTCGCGTCAGGATTGGCCGCGACGTCGAGACGCAAGGGTCCGATCGGCAGCATGTAGCGCACGCCGATTCCGATGGCGGAGCGGAAGCCGTGGAGGTCGAAGTAGTCGGTGTAGTCTTGGAGGACGTTGCCTGTGTCGTAGAACAAGGCGCCCGAAAAGTTCCCGATGACCTGTCTGCGCAGCTCCACCGAGAGCACGGTGAACGTCTCGCCTCCGAGCGGGTCGCCGTCATTGTCCTCGGGCCCGAGCTCGCTCTCCTTGAACGACCGGACCGTGTTCTCGCCGCCGTTGAAGAAGCGCTCCTGGAGGGGGATCACGTCCGTGTCGCCCCGCGGCATGATGATCCCCGTCCGAAGGGACAGTGCGAGCACCGACTTCTCACCGAGCGCGTGGAAGCTCGCCTCGGTGAAGCGTATGCGCTGGAAGTCGATCTCCGAACCGATTGCGGTGTCGGCCCACTCGAGGGTGAGGCGCGTGCGGTTCCCCGACCTCGGAAAGAAGATGTCGCCACCGACCGTGTCCCGCGTCGTGACGAGTGAGATCGACGAGACGTCCACCTCATCGAGCTCGTCCTGCGCGTCGGGATCGTCCGCGTCGACGTCCGTGAGCTTTTCATGGCTGAAAGCGTAGATCAGTGAGTTACGCCACTTCTTCGTCCACTGGCGGGATACCGAGAGGACCGTCCCGATCGATTCCGAGGTGAAGGAGGGTTCCTCGCGATCGCTGTAGATCAGGCTGGCGTTGCCCGTGAACTCGGACCCGAACAGGAATGGGTCCGTGATGCCCGTGATGGCGCCGAGCGCCTTCGGGCTGACCGACGTCTTGAAGTGCGTCCGCTTGGCGGAGCCGAGGAAGTTCTTGTACACCGCGCCGAGACTCAGGCGCGGCCCCTCGTAGGACCCGTATCCGGGCTCGACGGACAGTTCGAGCGCCGGCGCTTCCACGACGATGATCCGTACCGTGCGCTCCGTGCCCTCGCTCTCGACGAGCTCCATTTGCACTGACTCGAAGAGGCCCGTCCGATAGAGTCGTTGGAAGCTCTCGCGCGCATCCGCGCGGTCGTATTCCTCGCCCACGCGAATCTTCACGCGGGAGGCCAGGAAGCTCTCCTTCGTCCTTTCCTGGCCCTCGAAGATGATGCCCTTGATCGTGACGTGCTCGCCCGGGACGACCGTGAACCAGAGGTCCACCGCGCCCGTCGTCATGTCGCGCTCGTCCCGAAACGTGGCCGCGGCGTCGGGGAATCCCTGGCGGGCGTAGTGCTCGATGATGGCTGCTCGCAGGGAATAGGGCACCCGCGGCGTGAACGGCTTGCCTATGAGCTTCTGCGCCAACTTCTCGACCTTCGGCCGCGAAGGGCCCAGGTCGCCTTCGAGCTGGACGGTCGCCACGCGAAACCTCGGACCCGGTTCGATGGTGACCTTCACCGTGGCCTTCACGCGCGCCTCGTCGAAGGTGATCTCCGGCTCGGAGACGCGC
>SMVB01211847.1_pt1 | contig 14870 bp, 14 predicted proteins | sample 2456461 | NCBI WGS metagenome assembly SMVB01 (sample SAMN11095934, study PRJNA526329) | marine sediment metagenome | biome: Marine sediment; feature: Surficial sediment; material: Deep marine sediment; isolation source: Hadal surficial sediment | place: Pacific Ocean | collected 2014-05 | depth... | reverse complement strand
CTCGACGTCCTCCGGCTTCTCCATCCGACGCCGGCCGTGTGCGGACTTCCGAGGGATGCCGCGATGGCGTTTCTCTCGGAGGAAGAGCCGTTCGAGCGCGGTTGGTATGCGGGGCCGGTCGGGTGGTTCGACGCAGAGGGCAACGGAGTCTTTGCGCCGGCCTTGCGTACAGGTGTCTCCACGGGCTCGGGGTGGAGACTCTTCGCCGGTGCGGGGATCGTCGACGGATCGGTGCCCGCCCTCGAGTGGGAGGAGACGGCGATCAAGTTCGAGCTGATGCTCGAGGCGTTGCGGAGCAGCGGTGCCGCGCTCGATCCGACTTCGGGGCGGGACGGATCTGTTCCTTCTCCCCGTCGATCCGAGCCCGTTGCCCGCGGAGAGCATGAGCGGTTCGGTCGCTAACACGTTGTGGGCCAGGAGCTTCGCGGACGAGCTCGCGAGAGTCGGTGTACGCGAGGTGGTGATCGCTCCGGGGTCCAGATCGACCCCACTGGTCATGGCGTTCGCCGCAGATGGACGGTTCCGCACCCGGGTGCATCTCGATGAGCGCTCGGCCGCGTTCTTCGCGCTCGGAGTCGGCAAGGCGAGTGGGCGGCCCGCCGTGGTGGTGACGACTTCGGGAACCGCCGTCGCGAATGTATTTCCCGCGGTCGTCGAGGCGTCGCTGAGTGGTGTGCCCATGCTCGTGCTCACCGCCGATCGCCCACACCGTCTTCGGGATTCGGACGCCAACCAGGCCATCGACCAGGTGCAGATCTACGGGGGCTTCGTCCGCGCCTTCCATGACGTAGCGCCCCCGACTGTGGAGCGAGGTGCTCTGCGCCATCTCCGAGGCCTCGCGAACCGGGCGTACGCGACCGCGACCGGCCCCGACGCAGGGCCCGTCCATCTGAACTTTCCGTTCGACAAGCCGCTCGAGCCGGCATCAGGCAGCGACCTGGAAGCAGAGCTCGCGCTCGCCGGGACGGGACGCCCCGACGACGTCCCGTTCACAGACATCACGGTGGGTCGGCCCGCGGCTACTCCGGCCCAGATCGAGGCGTTCGAGGGGGTCGTTGGAATCGCGCGGGGCGTCATCGTTGCGGGTCCGTCGGAGGACGCCGACCGGCTCGGGAAGGCTGTCCTTGAGTTTGCTTCGGCGACCGGCTTTCCTGTTCTCGCCGACCCTCTGTCTGGCGCAAGGTTCGGCCCGACGGGCGGTGCCTACGTCGTCGCGGCGTACGATCTCTTCCTGCGGGACGACGCGGTTCGACGGCGCCTGGCTCCGGGCGTGATCGTACGCGTGGGTGCCTCACCGACCTCCGCCGCCCTCCAGGGATGGTTGGAGCATCACAGCGAGACGCCCCACGTGGTCATCGACGGCAGTGGACGGTGGAAGGACCACGGCGCGATCGCGAGCCACTACGTGCGGGCCGATCCCGCCGAGACCCTCGCTCGACTCGCCGCCGGGCGGGTACGCGGCGAAGTCGGTGTCTCGGCGGATGCCGAGTGGGTGGAGGCGTGGCGTGTGGCCGAGGCCGCAGCACTCCGGGCGATCGCCGAAAACTCGGGTGGGGAGTGGGAGCCGCACGAGGGCGATGTACTCGCCGCTGTTCTGCGTGCGGTACCCGCGGGTGCCAACCTGTTCGTGTCGAGCTCGATGCCGATCCGTGACCTCGACGCTTTCGGGCACCCGACGGGTGAAGTCACTCATGTCTTCGCGAACCGCGGGGCGAGCGGCATCGACGGAATCTTGTCGACGGCGTTCGGTGTGGCGTCCCAGCGCTCCACGCCAACGGTCTGCGTGGTGGGCGACATCGCCTTCTTCCACGATCAGAACGGCCTCCTGTGGAGCCGTGAGGACGATGCTTCAGTCGTGTTCGTTCTCATCGACAACGACGGAGGCGGCATCTTCCATAGGTTGCCGATCGCCGAGCACGAACCTCACTTCACTCGGTTCTTCGCAACGCCACACGGCATCGAACTGAAACACGCGGCGGCCGCGCATGGCATCGACTTCACGCAGGTGGGGGTGACGGACATTGGCGATGCGCTCGCACGCGCGCTGTCCGACGGGCGGACGCAGATTCTGTGCGTCCGCACCGACCGCGAGGTAAACCACCGGCGACACCTCGAGGTGGAGCAGGCGGTGGCTCGGAGCGTGCGCGAGGCCTTGGGGTAGGGGCGCCACACAGATCGATCAACCCATGGACCCGACAGAGATGAACAAGCCCGACTGGAAGGAAGTCAAAGAGTACGAAGACATCACGTACCACAAGTGCGACGGTGTCGCCCGGATCGCGTTCAACCGTCCGGAGGTCCGAAACGCATTTCGACCCGACACACTGCTCGAGATGCTGGAGGCGTTTCGCAACGCGGCTGAGGATATCGAGATCGGTGTCGTACTCCTCACCGGCAACGGTCCCTCGAAGGACGGGAAGTGGGCGTTCTGCTCCGGCGGCGACCAAAGCGTACGGGGTGACGCGGGATACGTGGGCAAGGACGGTATTCCCCGCCTCAACGTTCTCGAGTTGCAGCGCTACATGCGTTCGATGCCGAAGCCGGTCATTGCGCTCGTAGCGGGATACGCGATCGGAGGCGGGCACGTCCTCCACGTCGTGTGCGACCTCACCATCGCTGCGGACAACGCCGTGTTTGGCCAGACCGGGCCGATCGTGGGGTCCTTCGACGGAGGGTTCGGCGCGTCGTTCCTCGCGCGCCAGGTCGGCCAGAAGCGTGCCAGGGAGATCTGGTACCTCTGCAGGCATTACTCGGCCGAGGAGGCGTGTGACATGGGCATGGTGAACAAGGTCGTGCCCCTCGAGGAGCTCGAGACCGAAGGGTGGCAATGGGCCCAGGAGATCATGGACAAGAGTCCGCTCGCGATCCGACTGCTCAAGAGCGCCTTCAATGCGGACCTCGACGGGCAGGCCGGCCTGCAAGAGCTCGCCGGCAACGCCACGCTGCTCTTCTACATGACGGAGCAGGGGCAAGAGGGCAAGAAGGCCTACCTCGAGAAGCGTAAACCGAACTTCCGCCAATACCCGTGGCTTCCGTGGTGAAGTCGGTCCCGACGCGCGCGAACGCCCCGGGTCGCCCGCTTCCACTGCTGACCGCGCTACTCGCTGCGATCGCTGTCGGCGCGTGTGTACAGAACACCACGCTCTACCACCCTACCGTGGAGATGCTGAGCGCTCGGGCGCCGGATTCGTTCTTGGTGGCGGTGGAAACGAGCGAGGGCACGTTTTCGGTGAAGATGCATCGCGCGTGGGCGCCCCTCGCGGTCGACCGTGTGTATCAGCTCATGGTGAACGACTTCTATGCGGGCGCGAGGATCTACCGCGTCGTGGACGGCTTCGTGGCCCAGTGGGGATTCTCCGGCGATCCCGTGCTCGACTCCGTCTGGCGCGAGCATTCTCTGCCCGACGAACCGACCGTCGGAAGCAATCTTCGCGGCGTCGTGACGTTTGCGCGTAGCGGCCCCGAGACTCGGACGTACACGTTGTTCGTCAACCTGGCCGACAACGAGAGGCTCGACAACCTCGTGAGTAACGGCGTCGAAGGATATCCGCCTATCGGCATCATCCAATCAGGGCTCGACGTGATCGACGGCTTCTACAGTGCGTACTCCGACCGGGCTCCCGCCCAGGATTCGATGCGGCTTCGTGGCAACGAATACTTGCGACGAGAGTACCCGCAATTGGACTCGATTGTCGGGACGCGGGTGCTGAGTTGGTGGCGCTGAACGTCACGCCCTTCCAGGCCTGGGTGTTGGCGGCGCGGCCCAAGACGTTGACCGCCGCCGTCGCCCCGGTCCTCACCGGGACCGGCCTCGCGGCCTTTCATGGCGTGCTGGCGTGGGGCCCCGCGACGGCGGCGCTCGTCGGTGCCATCCTCATCCAGATCGGGACGAACTTCGCGAACGACTACTACGACTTCGTTCGGGGGGGAGATACCGTCGACCGCGTGGGTCCAATCCGTGTGACGCAAGCCGGAATCCTCTCACCCGAGACCGTGAAGCGAGGCATGATCGCGGTGCTGTCGGCGGCGATGATCGTCGGCGTCTATCTCGTATGGGTCGCCGGGTGGCCGATCGTGTGGATCGGCCTGGCTTCCGTTTCATGCGCCGTGCTTTATACGGGAGGCCCATACCCTCTGGCGTACCACGGGCTCGGCGACGTCTTCGTCTTCGTTTTCTTCGGGATCGTGGCGGTCGGTGGGACTTATTTCGTTCAGGCGCTGTCATGGCCACCGGACGCCATACTCGCCGGCGTGGGGCTGGGCGCGCTCAGCACCGCGATCCTCGTCGTGAACAATCTTCGCGACATCGAGACCGATGCGAGGGTGGGGAAGCGGACGCTCGCCGTCCGGTTGGGAGCGGCCGGCACGAAGGCCGAGTATGTCGCTACGCTCGCCGTGTCGGCAGCGGTTCCGGTGGTCGGCGTCTTGAGGTTCGAGTGGCCCCTCCTCTCGCTCGCGGCCTTGGGCGTCGCGCCCCTCTGCGTCCGCCCCCTGCGCATCGTTTTTCAGCATTCCCATCCGAGTGAACTCATCCCGGCGCTGGGCGCTACGGCTCGCGTGGTGGCTCTTTACGGCGGTTTGCTCGCTCTGGGACTGGGACTCGGCTGATGGTTGTCGATGTTCTCGAGGAGTCACGAGGGCGCCCGAACGACCTGGCTCTGATCTCACCCGAGGAAGCGTGGACGTACTCCGCGCTCAGCAAGGCGGTGGGCCAAAGATCCCGTGCGCTCGAGGGCGACGGCGTCGGGTCCGGTGACAGCGTGCCGCTCAACCTCGAGCCGGACGCGGCGGGGGTCGTCGAGTTGCTGGCCGTGTGGCGTCGGGGCGCCGTAGCGGTGCCCATCAACCCGCGTCTCACGGGTCGTGAGATGGCTCTCGCCCGGAACCGGATCATAGGCGCCTCTTTGCCGGAACGCACACAGGTCGTTCTCTGGACGTCGGGGACGTCCGGGAACCCACGGGGTGTGGCGCTTTCCTTCGACAATCTCGCGGCGAGCGCCCGCGGAGCGACGGGGCGTCTCACACTGGGTGCCGACGATGTCTGGCTCGCATCACTCTCACCCGCGCACGTGGGCGGCCTTGCGCTCGTCGTCCGATCGATTCTCCTGGGTGGGGCACTCGTGGTGACCGGTCCGTTTCGGGACAGGGTCGTCTCGGACCTCATCGACGGAGTGGGCTTGCCCGATGATGTCGACGTCCGACTGACCCATATGTCGCTCGTTCCGACGCAGCTGATCCGCCTGCTCGATCGTCGACAGGGCAGGCCGCCGCCGGCGAGCTTCCGCTGCGCCCTCATCGGAGGTGCGCACGCGCCTGCAGGGCTCGTGGAGCGCGCCCTGCACGAAGGGTGGCCGCTAGCGCTTACGTACGGCACTACCGAAATGTCGTCGCAGATCGCCACAGCCGAGCCCGCTACGACCCGGCGAAAGCCGGGCACCGTCGGGGCGCCGATGCCGGGAGTCGAGATCCGAATCGACGATGACGGGGAGATTTCGGCGTGCGGGCCGACCGTTGCGTTGGGGTACATCGGCGAGGGTGTGGGGTCGATCACCGACGGCGAAGGCTGGTACCGGACCGGGGATCTAGGCCATGTCGACGACGACGGAGACCTCTGGATTACGGGTCGTCGAATCGACCGGATCGTGTCAGGGGGGGTGACCATCGACGCCATCGAGGTCGAGGAGGCGCTACGAAGTCATCCCACGGTCCTCGACGCCTGCGTCGTCGGCGTCCCGGATGAGGAGTGGGGGGAGAAGGTCGGCGTCTGGATCGAGCCGGTGGTGGGCGAATTCGACGTTGAAGAAGTCGAGGCGGACCTGCGCGATCGCCTCAGCGGCCCCAAGCTCCCGCGCATCTGGTACGTGCACGGAGCACTGCCACGCAACCCGAACGGAAAGGTCGATCGAGTCCGGGTTCGTGCGGCGCTCGAATCGCGCTGAGTCGCCGTGGATGGGGAACCGTCCCCTGGGGATGGTGACCGGTCCGGAATGGAAACGGCCCCCGCGCCACGGTCAGACTCTTCGATCGTTCGCGCCTCTCCTCAACTGGGCAGTCCGACGGACACGCCCACGTGGAAGGCGATGAGGTCCGCCTCGCTCCGGTTCGGGTAGAGCGTGATGCTCCCGTCCGGATTGTCGACGATGTCTCCAGAGGTCAGATAGTTCGCGATTCCGTTGTCGTGACGCTCGACGCCGAAGTCGAGATAGATCGGGTTGTGGCCCCCTCCGACACGCAGACGCAGGCCACCGCCGAACTTCCAGCCGAAGACGAGATCCGAGTAGTTGGTCGTCTCCAAGTACGGGCCGTATCCGTCGTGATCATCCACGGACGACGACGTCACGAAGTAGGACAGGCCCGCGCTGGCGTGTAGGTAGGGCTGGATGGGACCCCTCGCGAGGACCAGCTCGGGACCGATGCCCCAAAAAATGATGCTGTTCGTCGTCGTCAGGTCCGACGCGACTCGGCATCCGAAACTGCAGTATCGGATTTGTTCGAGCCCATAGATCACGAAGCCCAGGTCCGCCCGCACCCTGAGGTGCCCGCCGGCCGACACCGGAGCGCCGGCCGCGAGGTCCATGCCGAATCCCTGATCGACGACGAACCCGAGATCTCCGACCGCGTCGGCCGCGACGAAGCTGATCCCGACGAACCCACCGGGACCTCGAGACCTCTGCGCCTCTGCGTTGCCTGCCAAGAGGAAGAGTCCCCCGATCACCAGCGTCGATCTCAACGTGCCGCGTCTCATGGTATGCTCCAGAAAGAGTTGTCACCGTCTGGAATTGCACGAGGTGTGCCTCACGACGCGTGTCGATGCTAAGGTGTTGTCCATATGATGGTTACGCTGACCGGTCGGGTAGAGCTGACAGCGGCGATGTGTCCCCCTGATGGGACAGATGTGTGTGGCTCTCCGCCACGAGCTCGACGTCGCCTGCGCTGCTGATTCCGCCGCCGGTAGCGCCGCGACGACCGTCGGCGCATGTTGGCCGCCCATGAGCCAGCAAAGACCGACGTCGTCGCACCTCATCCCCCGAACGCGGGACGGTTGGATCGCCACCATCTCTTTCGTGGCGCTCTTCATGCTCGCGATGCCTCCGGTCACGCATACGGTCCTCAATCGTGTGGAGCCGTGGATCGGGGGATTCCCGTTCTTGTACGCCGCGCTCCTCGCGATCTACGTGGGTCTCATCGGCATCCTGGTGTGGGCGTTGAGAAGGGGGGTCTGACGTGGAACCATGGGTAGTAGCCACGTCCCTGATCTTCCTCTACCTGCTGGTCACGCTCGTCCTGGGCGGGGTCGCGAATCGGCGCATGACAGTGGACATGGAGGACTTCCTCCTCTACGGAAGGCGGGCCGGCTTCGTCGTCCTCTACCTGACGGTGGTGGCCACCTTTCACTCCGCGTTCGCGTTCCTGGGGTCGGGCGGCTTCTTCTACACGCACGGCATCGGGTTCTGGGCCGCGGGTACCTGGACGCTGCTGGTCGGTGCGATCACGTACGTGCTCGGCCCACGGATCTGGGCGCTGGGCAAGGCGTTCGGGTACATCACGCCTGCCGACATGCTGGCCGACTACTACGAGTCCGAGGCCGTCCGGGTATCCGTCGCCATCGTGTCGGTGCTGTTCACGATCCTGTACATCCAGGTGCAGGCCCAGGGTCTCGGGTACATCATCAACATCGCCTCGGGCGGCCGGATCTCCTTCGAGGTCGGGACGCTCATCCTGCTGCTCGTCGCGGGAACGTACCTGATGGCAGGGGGCCTGCGGGCCGTGTACTGGACCGATGTGATCCAAGGCGTGTGGATGTACGTCGCGGTGTGGGTGGGAGCGATCTACCTCTCGTACGAGCTCTTCGGCGGTCCCCTGCAGCTCTGGCAGCGTGTGGCGGCCGAACGTCCTGATCTGCTCTCGCTTCCCGGACCGGAGGGATTCTTCACGCCGGGCATGTGGATCGGCATGACGATCACGTTGTCCTTCGGAATCGTCTTCCAGCCTCACATGCTCATGCGCTACTACACGGCGGTCGATGCGAAGACGCTGCGGCTCCTCGGCGCGACCACGCCGATCTATCTGATGACGCTGTACATACCGGCCGCGCTCGTCGGCCTCGGTGGAGCGATCGTCATGCCGGGCCTCGAAGTTCCGGATCGCATCTTTCCTGAGTTGCTCTTCGCGTATGCTCCTCCGTGGCTGACCGGCCTGATTCTCGCTGGCGCGACGGCCGCCGCGATGTCTACGCTCGATTCCATTCTCCACGCGAACATGAGCGTGCTGACTCGGGACATCTATCAGCGGTACATCGCGCCCGAGCGCTCCCAGCGGCACTACATATGGGTGGGTCGTGGAATCGTGATGGGCCTCTTGGTCGTCGGCTACTTCCTCTCCGTACGGACGTTCGGCGCCCTGGTGCTGCTGGTTACGCTGTCCGGCTCCGGTGCCCTGCAACTGATGCCGGCCATCGTGGGCGTTTGCTTCCCGGGGCGACGAACGCTCACGCGTGCCGGTGTGCTGGCTGGACTCGCCACAGGTCTCGTCACGCTCTACGCTACGCTCATCGTCGTTCCCCATCCGCTGGGTATGCACGGCGGAATCTGGGCGATCCTCCTGAACACGGTGGTCGCCGTGGGCGTTTCGGCGATGACGCGACCCCCATCCCCCGAAACCATCGAGCGCATCCACGGAGAGCTGGAGCGCCTCGTCTATGGTGCCGACTCGTGAGGAGGACCCCATGAAGGTTCATCGTACAACAGGTCTGCCGAAGATGGCTGCTCGGTCTGCTCGAAGCGCCGCGTTCGCCGCGTTGGCCATCGCTTCGCTGTGCGCACCGGGCGCGGCCCAGTTCCAGCAGACCGCGCCGCCGCAGGTCGGACCGGTGAACGGTTCGCTCGTCGTCGTGGGTGGGGCGATGCGCTCACCCGAGATCTATCGGCGATTCATCGAGCTCGCCGGGGGCCCGGACGCGCTCATCGTACTCGTCCCGACGGCGGGCGGTGCCGAGGAGTACGACGACTTCTACTCGGGGATGAACGCGTGGCGAGCGAACGGAGCCCGCAATCTGAGGCTCCTGCACACAACCGATCCCGCGGTCGCCGACACCGAAGAATTCATCGAGCCGCTCAAGACGGCTGGCGGCGTTTTCTTCTTCGGTGGCCGCCAGTGGCGCCTGGTCGATGCGTACGGGGGCACCAAGACCGAGGACGCCTTCCGCGAAGTGCTCGAGCGCGGCGGCGTCATCGGCGGCTCCTCCGCGGGGGCGTCGATTCAGGGCTCGTTCCTCGTCCGGGGCGACAGCCGCACGAACACGGTCATGATGGGCGATCACCAGCGCGGCTTCGGCTATCTCCGCAACGTGGGCATCGACCAGCACGTGATCCGACGCAACCGGCAGTTCGATATGATCGAGGTGGTCGAAGCACACCCCGAACTGCTCGGAATCGGCTTGGACGAGGACACCGCGATCATCGTACAGGGAGACCGCTTTCAGGTCATGGGCTCTTCGTACGTGCTGATCTTCGACTACCAAGCCACGACCGGGTCGGACGGGAAGTTCTACTTCCTGGCTCCCGGCGATCGATTCAACCTGGCGACACGCGAAGCGACACGGGCGAGCCAGACGCAGAGCCCCGTCGGTGGGGTAAAGAAGAAGCCGTGGGGTGGCGACCGTTGATGCGAGGAACGACATGACCGAGGCAACGTCGGAAAGTGGCAAGGGAGATCAGGCTCCGGTAACGGATCCCGCGACAGTGGCTCGGCACGAAGAGTACTGGCGCCGCAACATTCGGTACGTGGGCTGCCTGATGGTCGTGTGGTTCACGGTGTCGTACGGCTTCGGCATTCTGCTCGTCGAGCCGCTCAATGCGTTCCGGCTTCCGGGCACGAACTTCCCCCTCGGGTTCTGGTTCGCGCAGCAGGGCTCGATCTACGTGTTCGTCGTGCTGATTTTCATCTATGTCCGTCTCATGAACCGCCTGGATCGCGAGTTCGACGTGGATGAGGGGGCGGACGCATGACCGTCCAATCCTGGACCTTCCTCCTCGTGGCTTCTTCGTTCGCGCTCTACATCGGGATCGCGATCTGGTCGCGCGCGACCACCACGAAGGAATTCTACGTCGCAGACACCAACGTGTCGCCGCTCGCGAACGGGATGGCCACCGCGGCCGACTGGATGAGCGCCGCGTCGTTCATTTCCATGGCGGGCCTGATCTCGTTCCAGGGCTACGACGGGTCCGTGTATCTCATGGGGTGGACGGGAGGCTACGTCCTGCTGGCACTCTTCTTGGCGCCTTATCTGCGAAAGTTCGGTGCGTTCACCGTACCCGACTTCGTCGGAGACCGCTACTACTCGCAGTTCGCGCGCAAGGTCGCCGTAGTGTGCGCCATCTTCGTGTCGTTTACGTACGTCGCAGGTCAGATGCGTGGTGTGGGGATCGTCTTCGGACGGTTTCTGGAGGTGGACATCGACACGGGCGTCGCCATCGGCATGGCGATCGTCTTCTTCTACGCCGTCCTCGGCGGCATGAAGGGGATCACGTACACGCAGGTCGCGCAGTACTGCGTCCTCATCTTCGCGTATATGGTGCCCGCGATCTTTCTGTCGCTTATGATTACCGGAAACCCGATTCCGCAGATGGGCTTCGGGGGCGTCGACCAGGCCTCGGGTGTCGCGCTGCTGGAGCGACTCAACGGGCTTCATCAGGAGTTGGGCTTCGCGGAGTATACGAGCGGGACGAAGTCCACACTCGACATCTTCTTCATTACGGCGGCATTGATGGCGGGCACCGCCGGGCTGCCCCACGTGCTCATCCGATTCTACACGGTTCCCAGGGTGCGTGATGCCCGTCTCTCGGTGGGCTGGGCTCTGCTTTTCATCTCGCTTCTCTACACGACCGCTCCGGCGGTCGCGGTGTTCGCCCGTACCAACCTGATCAACAGCGTCCACGATGTTCCCTATTCGGAGGTGCCGGAATGGTTCACCACCTGGGAAGCGACCGGGCTGCTGGAGTTCAACGACCTCAATGGTGACGGGCGGATCCAGTTCGTTGGGCCGGACTCACCGATGGAGAACGAGCTGAGGGTCGACAACGACATCATCGTTCTGGCGAACCCCGAGATCGCGGGGCTTCCTAACTGGGTCGTCGGCCTGGTCGCTGCAGGGGGTCTGGCGGCGGCGCTGTCCACAGCGGCCGGGTTACTTCTCGTCATCTCCTCTGCGGTGAGCCATGACCTCCTGAAACGCAGTTACATGCCCGACATCACGGAGAAGGGGGAGCTGCTCGCGGCGCGTATCGCGGCGGGAGCGGCCGTGCTCGTCGCCGGATACTTCGGCATGCACCCTCCTGGCTTCGTGGCGCAGGTCGTTGCGTTCGCCTTCGGGCTGGCGGCGTCTTCGTTCTTCCCCGCGATCATCCTCGGAATCTTCTCGAAGCGCACGACGAGCGAAGGTGCGATCCTCGGCATGATCGCCGGGATCACGTTTACGGCGAGCTACATCGTCTACTTCAAGTTCGTCCAGCCTGAGCTGAACTCGGCCGAGTTCTGGTGGTTCGGGATCAGCCCGGAAGGGATCGGAACCGTCGGCATGATGCTGAACTTCGCGATCGCGATGACGGTTTCCCGCTTCACTCCACCTCCGCCTCCGCACGTCCAGGCCCTCGTGGATCGGATCCGCGTGCCTCGGGGTGCCGAAGCGTCGCGCGAGTAGGTCGGCCTGGGTTGCACACAAAGGGGTAGATGGGCCCGGCCGCGAGGCCGGGCCCGTTCGTCGCTACTCGGGGGCGTCCTCCGGATTCTGCATGCGGAAGATCGGCACGGCCCCGAGCGCTCCGAGGACCGGGCCCACGATGTAGATCCAGACGTTCCCCAGGGAGTCGCCACCGGCCATCGTGTCGATGATGATGGGCCCGATTCCGACGGCCGGATTTAAGGCGCCGCCTGAGACGCCTCCCACCGAGTACGCGCCCGCCATCACCGTGAAGCCGATGGCGAGTCCGTAGTACGAGTTGCCCTCTGTGGCCTTCGACGTCGCGACATTCAGGATGACGAGAACGAGGGCGAACGTCGCAAGGATCTCGCACAGTAGCGCCTGGATCACACTGTAGTCCGCCCCTGGTGCCAACGGGAACGTCTCGCCCGTAATGAACTGGACCGTGCCCGCCGCGAGCCAAGCCCCGAGTATCTGCGCCGCCACGTAGGGCGCGATATCTCTCTTCTCCATCGCGCCTCGGAGATAGATGCCGACGGTCACGGCCGGGTTGTAGTGCGCCCCTGAAACGTGCCCGCCCATGTAGACCATCACCATCAGGATCGAACCGATCGCCAGCGGCGCCGCCGCGGCGCCCCCGATCACGACCATGCCGATGGTGAAGACCAGGAAGAAGGTTCCGATCAACTCGGTTACGTAGCGAATCACTAGGGCTCCTCTCGATTTGCGTGCGCCGAGCGCGTCGCGTCGTCCTGTCCGGCGGGCGCGGCGAAAGTATTCGGTGCCAGACAGTGGGGCCTCGGCAACCGATTGGACAGCTTTCTGCATCTACATCTGTAGTCGTAGCATTTATGAACTCCGTGCGGGAGCACAGTCCGATGTCATTCGTTCGTTTCGTCCACGCCTCTCGGTCTTCCTTGACGGCCGCCTCGATGTTTCTGATCGCCTGCAGCGCCGAGGAGACCGGCGAGGCGAGGGTGGGCGCAGGAGCCGGTAGCGATGACGGTTCGCTCGGCACCCCCACCGCGGTTTTTCCTGAGGACTTCGGCACGATCCAGACGGTTCGTGAGCTGCCCGACGGACGTGTGCTCGTCGCCGATCCACTCGGTGGTGCGCTCTATGCCGTCGACATGGACGCTGGAACGCGGATCGTTGTCGGCAGAGAGGGACAAGGGCCGGAGGAGTACCGCCAGCCCGACGCCGTGTGGGCGCTACCCGGCGACTCGACACTGCTCATCGATCTCGGAAACGGCCGCATGATCACACTGGGTCCGGACCTGTCTTTCGGCGCCACGTCGCCGTTGTCTGCAGGTGACCCGCGGTCGGGGATGGTCATCGCGATTCCTCAGGCCGTGGATAGCCGAGGCTATGTGTACAGCCGCTCGATGGCTGGCATGGGCGCGCCACCCGACTCCGGTGCCGTGCTTCGCATTGCGCGGGAGGATCTGAGCCTGGACAGCGTCGTGATGTTCAAGCTCGAGGATCGCACGACCACGCGGTCTGGTGGCCCGGGTAATGAGAGCGTGAGCATCTCGAGCGTCCCGCTCTCGGCCGAGGACTCCTGGGGCGTTGCAGCTGACGGCTCCGTCGTGGTGGCTCGATCCGCCGATTACAGCCTGGAATGGTGGGGCACCGATGGCACCGTGACACGCGGGGCGCCCATCTCCTTCGATCCCATCGCGATCGGCACGGCCGAGAAGGAGGAGTGGCTCCAGGTGCGCGGCCGCTCGGGAGGTGGCATCGGGATCAGCATCGAGATGAGAAGCAACGGGGCCATGCAGATGAACTTTTCTCGAGGAGGGATGGGGAATAGCGATCCGAGCATCGACGACTACGAGTGGCCCGAGACGAAGCCCCCCTTCTACTCAGGACGCCTGCAGGTGGATGGACACGACCGCGTCTGGATTCGGCGGCACGTCGAGGCGGGCGAGGACGCCACGTACGATGTCTTCGACCGGACGGCGAAACGCGTGGCTACCTACACGCTACCGAACAACAAGCGCGTAATCGGCTTCGGCTCCGGAACGGTCTACGTCGTGGCGTACGACGAGTTCGACCTGAACTTCCTCGAGCGCTACGCACTGCCTGGCATGTAGTCGGGGCAGCTCCGGGCGCGGTACGCCTCGCCCGGAGCCATCGAGCGGACTGCGTGGGTCCCGCCGTCAGCGGACCGCAGCGCCCGCGATGTAGACCGTCTCGAGGCTGCGGGTCGCTTCGATGTCGGCCAGTGGATCTTCGGCGAGCACGAGAAAGTCAGCCCACTTCCCAGCCACAAGCGTCCCTCGATCGTCTGTGCCGAGGCAATCGGCGGCCACGCCGGTCGCGCTTCGTAGCGCCTGAGCCGGAGTCAGGCCGGCGTCGACCATCATCCAAAGCTCCATGTGCTCGAAGTAGCCGGGAAAACGACCACCCGGGCCGGCGTCGGTGCCCATCGCGATCGGTAGGCCTGCGTCGGAGAGCGCCTTCAGATTCTTCAGCGCCTGCTCGAGGGCGACCCGGTATTGCGCGGCCGAGCGACTTCCGGCCATGCGCTCCATGAAGTCCGGTTGCGAGACGCGCTCCACTTCGCCCCGATGTGCGCGTTCCTGGAAGAAGGGGTCGTCGAAGAAGTCCGGTCGTTCGCCGTAGACGAATGTGCTCACCTCGCGCGTGAGCGTCGCGACGTAGCAGACACCGCTCTCTCGCAGTTGAGATATGAAGGCCTCGTCGACGTCGACGTCACGGACGGAGTGGGCGAGCAGGCCGGTCCCCATCTGCAGCAGTCGCTTCGCGTCTTCCAGATAGAAGAGGTGCGTCGCGAGCCTCAGATCTCGCTCGGAGCCGACGTCGAAGACAGCCTGGACGGCTTCCCATGGCATCTTCGGGGAGGTGCCGAGATTGTCGTCCACCCGCAGCTTCAACCAGTCGACGCCCGCGTCGGCGTTGGCGAGCGCCGCCGCGCGCGCGCTGGATGCGTCGGACGCGGCGATCACAGGGCCCGCCGCGAAGAGCCGGGCGCGAAGGTCGGTCGGCGAGGCCGCATCTCTCGCGGCGATGACGACGTCGCCGTCACCGAGGCTGTTCACCGTAGTGACGCCGTAGCTGGCGAAGAGGTCGAGATCTCCTCGAACCCGATCCACCTCGTCCTCGATGCCCTCGGGAGCCCAGAGTCCGCTCACGTGGCCGTGCGTGT
>SMVB01159998.1_pt1 | contig 14872 bp, 12 predicted proteins | sample 2456461 | NCBI WGS metagenome assembly SMVB01 (sample SAMN11095934, study PRJNA526329) | marine sediment metagenome | biome: Marine sediment; feature: Surficial sediment; material: Deep marine sediment; isolation source: Hadal surficial sediment | place: Pacific Ocean | collected 2014-05 | depth... | reverse complement strand
GTGGGTACACATATTCAGGAACGCGCGAAGAACCCCATCTTCTCCGCGAATGACCAGAATGGGAGTCCCGGCTCCATCGAACAACACCCGGTCACCGGGTTCGGCGAGTTCGCCCGACAGCGCGACCAGCATGGGTTCTTTGCCAAATATTTCGCTGCGCTCTGCTGCCAGACGTTGCGGGTCCGTGTAGACCTGGGGATCGAGTTCGAGCATGTCTTCGGCGAGATCGCTCTTCACCTCCCCCCGAATCAGCTCGACGATGCGCCGTTGCATCCCGCGCCATTCAGCTGCGAGGTCGATCCCGACGGAAACTTTCGCTTCGCCGCCGCTCGACATTCAATCGAGCCCGTAGATGCGCGCGACGTTTTCGCCCAGGAACTTTGCCCGGGTCTCCTCGCCCAGGGGTTCGACCAGGGCTTCGAGGGACTTGGCCCAGGTTCCGGGGTGATCCGGATGCGGGTAGTCGGTCGCCCACATGAAACAATCCGCTCCCACGTGATCGATCACATGAGCCAGTGCAGTCTCGTCTGGATCACCAGAAATGAAGCATTGGTCCCGGAAGTATTCCGATGGCAGGCGCTTCATGTTCGCCATGATGCCGGTCGGCGTCTCGCAAATGGCGTCCGCGCGGTCGAGGAACGAGCCGATCCATCCCGCGCCGGCCTCGAGTACGCCGAGCTTGAGATCGGGGAAACGATCGAGGGTCCCCATCCCGATGAACGAAAGAAAAGCCTGTTGCACACCCTGCTTGAGCATGACGTTGTAGAAGAATTCCCGCGAACGGCCCATGCGCTTGAAGCGTACGGGTGCCGCCCAAAAGGGTTCTAGCGTCGGATGGATCCCGATCGGCACCCCGAGAGCGGCCGCGCGGGACCACAACGCGTCGTGGTCCGGGCTCCCATGGGCCTTCTTCGTATGGGTGAACTGAGACACGAACCCGCCGTGACACCCGTCGGCGACCGCTCGTTCGAGTTCGTCCGCGGATCCTTCGGGGTCGAGCAGCGTGAGGTGCGCGATGGGCACCAGCCTTCCGCCCGAATCTCGGCAGAAGTCTGCGATCCAGCGGTTGTAGGCGCGCTGATAAGCCAGGCTGAGTTCGGGATCCTCTAGTTCGCACTCCCAGACGAGACCGATGGTCGGATACAGAACACACTTGTCGAGATTTTCGCGATCGAGCAGTTCGACCCGCTCTTTTGCATCGCCCGAGCCAAAGGGCATGTGGTCCATGTAGTGGCGGTCGGGACTCGGCCATACATCCTTCTCCCCCATGGCCCCCAAGACCCCAAGCGAGCCGTTCTTGTTGCGCTCCGACGGGCGCCCGTCGATCTCCAGATACTCGAGTCCCTTGTCGTCGACGCAAATGCGCAGCGCGCGATCTCGGTAGCGCTCTTCGAGGTAGTCCTGCCAAAGGGTCGCGGGTTCTAGAATGTGCCCATCGGCATCGATGGTGCCGGAATAGGGAAAACGAACGTGTTCGTACGCCATGGAAATCTCCTCGGGGATCAGTCGGCGCGAAGGTGCTGCGTATGGGGGCTCGAGGTCAAACTGCGCAAACCTCCACCGGCACGCCGGTCATGAAGGCCTGGTTCGACAGCGGATCGAAGCTCCCCGGCCCAGAAGGCAGGAGGGCATTGGGATTGGTGCCCGGGGTCTTTTGCGCAGTGCGCATGCCCGGCGTCCGGGCATTTCCCCAACCGTGGGTCAGCGCCACGACGCCGCGCTTCAAGTCCAGGTCGGTGCAGAGTTCCACGATGACTTCGCCCCAATCACTGGCGAGTCGGACCTTGTCTCCCGAGGCGAGGGCTCGCTGGCTCGCGTCTTCGGGATGGATGTAGAGGTAGTTGCGATCCTTGCTGCCGCGCTTCATGCGTTCGAGATTGGCGTACCAACTGTTGTGCATGTAGGGATCGCGCAAGGTGATGAGCTTGAGGCGCTCGGGACCTTCGGCATCGAGTTCGGCTAGTTGCTCGCCGCAGCGCAGCAGAGCCTGCGAAAAAGCCGGTGGACAGCAATCGACCTTTCCGTCGTCGGTTTGGAGTTGGTGCTCGTAGAATGCTCCAGGGGAAAGTCCTTCGAACGCGATGCCGTGCGGTTGTGCCCGGACCTCGTCAAGGGTGAGACCGCGTCCGTGCAACATATGATCGGTTCGACTCCAAAGGCCGTGCGCCTCGCCCGCTTCGTCGAACGGCGATTTCAGTCCCATCTCCCGAGCGATCCGGCCGAGGATCCACCACTCCTCGCGCCGTTCCCCGCGCGCGTTCACGACCTTTTCGGTGAACTGGATCCACGGTTCGTACTGCAAGCCCAGGCCCGTGATGTTGATGTCCTCGCGCTCGAAGCTGTCGGTGCAGGGCAAGATGAAGTCGGCGTACTCCGCAGTGGCGTTGCGATACAGATCGATCACGACCAACAGCTCGAGCTTTTGCAGCGCGTCCCGCAGGCGATCTTCCCCGCCGATCGACAGCACGGGGTTGCCCGCGACGACGACCATGGCGCGCACCGGATCGTGCTCCTGTTGGATGAAGTCCGGCAACAGGTTGCCCGGCAGGCTCCCCTTGCGAAGCTTTCCGTAGTCGGACTCTACGAACCCTTTCTCGTACACCCGCCGCCCCGCCTTGGCACTCGCGTAGAAGCCGACTGAGAGGATGTTGCCACCCCGGCGGTCGAGGTTTCCGGTCACGAAGCTCAGCATGTGCATCAGCCAGTAGGCGAGCGTGCCCTGCCGACCCATGTTTACCCCGGTCGACATGTGCACCGAGGCCGCGCCTGCCGCAGCGAAGTCCCGTGCGATTGCGCGGATGCTCTCCGCCTCGATGCCAACTGCGCCGGCCACGCGCTGTGCCGAGTACTGAGCGACGAACTCGCGCAATTCGGCAACGCGTTTGCCGTGACGCGTCACGACTTCCTCGTCGAAGCCGCCGGCTTGATCGATCTCGTGGATCAGTGCAGCGAGCAGGTAGACGTCGGTGTCCGGACGGATCAAGAGGGTCTCGCCGGCTTTGGTCTTTTCACTTTCGATGCGTCTTGGGTTCACGTGCACGACGCGGCCGCCCCGCGCAACGACTTCCTTCAGCACACGCAAGGGATCGGTGATCGAGATGAAACTCGCGTGACTCACCCTCGGGTTGGCGCCGAAGGAGAGAAAGAAGTCGGTATGGGCGAGATCCGGTACCGGATGCATGGTGCTCGAGCCGAAAACGGCCTCGCTTCCGGCAAATTTGTTCGCGCAGTCCTGGGTGCCCGATGAAAAGGTTCGAAAGGTTCCGAGTTGCGCAAACAGCGCGCCGATCGCCGGGCCCGCTAGGGTGTTGAAGGCGGTGGGATTCCCGATATAGGGCGCGATGGCCCCGGTGCCGTGCTCGTCCAGGATCGCGCGCAACCGCTGCGCGATTTCGCGGATCGCCTCGTCCCACGAGACACGTTCGAACCGGCCATCCGCAGATCGGCGCAGTGGATAGTCGACGCGATCGGGGTCCCGGTGAATCTCGACGCCCGCCAGTCCCTTGTTGCAGGCAAATCCGCGCGTGATCGGGTTGGCCTTGTCGGGCCGCAGGCCAACGAGTTCGCCGTTCTTCACCAGTGCGATCAGTCCGCAGGCGGGTTCGCACACCCGACAGAAGGTCGTGACTTCGCGTTCGTCGCTGTCGGGCGTCGCAGCCTCGTCGATACTCATCCAAGTTCCTCACAGGCAAAACTACTTCAATTCTGCACCGGCTCAATGGCACCTCGGATTCTTCCAAAAGCCTTCAAAGAGCGTTGAATTGGGCGAGAATACGGCGGTGGCCCGGGCTGCCGGCGATTTCGGCCGGCGCTTCGCGTCTCGAGGGGGTCCATGACAAGCGTTGCCGTCGTCTATCACTCACAAGATGGTCATACCAAGATTCTCGCAGATGCAATCGCTGAGGGCGCGGGTTCGGTCGGACAAGGTCGGGGCGGCGTTTACAGTTTCCCGGCAAAACGCGAACTGCGCCGAACGGGTCGAGCGTGCTAAACACTGGCCTCAAATCGCAATACGGAGACTCGCTTCATGTCCAGTCAGCCTCTCGCTTCATCTCAGGCCTCATCCGGTCGCGCCCCCGAACTCGACGCGGTCATCGTCGGCGCCGGTTTTTCCGGCCTGTACATGCTGTATCGCATGCGCGAAGTCCTCGGGCTGAACGCGCGGGTGTTCGAGACCGGAGATGGCGTGGGGGGGACCTGGTACTGGAACCGCTACCCGGGAGCGCGCTGCGATTCCGAGAGTTTTTACTACTCATTCACGTTCTCTCCAGAGCTCGACCAGGAATGGGAATGGACTAGCAAGTATCCCGAGCAACCCGAGATCCTGCGCTACTTGGACTACGTCGCTGACCGCTTCGAATTGAAGCGCGACATCCAGCTGAGCACCCGGGTCATCGAAGCGAGCTTCGACGAGGAAAACGACTGCTGGCGGGTCTTCACCGACGACGGCAAGAGCATTACGGCTCGCTACCTCATCAGTGCGGTGGGTTGCTTGTCCGCGGCCAATGTTCCCGACATCAAGGGCATCGATGATTTCGAGGGCGAGTGGTACCACACCGGTTCATGGCCCCACGAGGGCGTGGATTTCAGCGGCAAGCGCGTCGGGTTGATCGGCACCGGCTCGACCGGCATTCAGGCTGCGCCGCGGATCGCCGCCGAGGCCGATCATCTGACGGTCTTTCAGCGGACGGCGAACTTCAGTATCCCGGCCCGCAACGCGCCGCTCTCTGCGGAAGACTGGGCGGACATTCGCAAGAACTACCCCGAGATCCGCCGCGTGCTGAAGTCTTCGATGGCCGGTTTCCCGTACACCCTCACCGAGCGATCCGCCAAGGACGTCGACGATGAGGAACGCACAGCGATCTACGAGGAGCTTTGGGACCACGGTGGCTTCAAGTTCTTGTGGGGCTCGTTCTTCGACATCATGCTGGATCTCGATGCCAATGCGACCGCGGCGGATTTCATTCGAGGCAAGATTCGCCGAACCGTCAAGGACCCCAAGGTGGCGGACATGCTGGTTCCTACGGATCATCCCTACGGCTCGAAGCGTCCTCCAATCGACACCGACTATTTCGAGACCTACAACCGGGACAACGTGAAGTTGGTCGATATCCGCAAAGCGCCAATCGCCGAGATCACGAAAAACGGGCTGCGGACGGAAGACTCCGAATACGAACTCGATATCATCGTGTTCGCGACCGGCTTCGACGCGATGACGGGATCACTTTTGCGCATGAACATTCGGGGCAAGGGGGGTCGCACCCTCGAAGACAAGTGGGCGGCCGGGCCCCGCACCTATCTAGGGTTACAGGTAGAGGGCTTCCCCAATCTGTTCACGATCACGGGCCCCGGAAGTCCATCGGTCCTGGTCAACATGCCGATCGCGATCGAGCAGCACGTCGAGTGGATTTCTGACTGCATCGAACACATGCGCGAGAATGGGATGCGGCGCATCGAGGCGAACCTGGATGCCGAGGACGCCTGGGTCGACCACGTCAACGAGGTGGCGAGCATGACGCTGTTTCCTCGCGCCAACTCCTGGTACATGGGTTCGAACATTCCGGGCAAAACCCGGGTCTTCATGCCCTACCCGGGCGGTCTCGTGCTGTACGGAGAGCGCTGTCAGGACGCGGTCTCGAAGGGCTACGAAGGCTTCACGCTGCAGCCCTAGCGGGCTGCAGGGGCCCGGAAACCTTCGCATTCTCCGGCTTGACACCCCAATCCAAACTCTGTTACTAAACACTTGTTCGCTGGTGAACAAACGTTCATTCTCGAACGACATGGCGCAACTTCGCGCCGCGCCCAAGAGCCCCGGAATCCGGAGAACCGCCATGAATCTCGACGACGTTGACCTCAACAACCTCGACACCTTCGAAACCGCCCTGCCCCACGACCAGTGGAAGGTCTTGCGCGAGGAGGCGCCGTTGTATCGCCACGCCGGGGCACCTGGCGAGGAAGACTATTGGTGCGTCACCAAATACAACGATCTGAAGCATCTCTCGAAGAACCCGATGGATTATTCCTCCGAGATCAAAGCGGCACTCCCCCGAGATCCCGACGCGGCCTCGCTCGAGGGCATGCGGCTGATCATGCTCAACATGGATCCGCCCCGGCATCGCAAGTACCGCGAGATCGTGAACAAAGCCTTTACCCCGCGCATGGTGGCGGATCTCGGCCATGCCGTAGACCGAATGGTGGATGACATCATCGACGACGTGATCGAAAAAGGAGAATGCGACTTCGTAGACGACCTCGCGGCGCCGCTCCCGATGAAGGTCATTTGCGAAATGATGGGAGTCCCGGAAGAAGATCGCCGAGGCATCTACGAACGGGGCAACCAGATGGTGGGATTCGACGATCCCGAATACAACCCGGACGGCCCCACGTCCGCCGCGTTCGAGGGAGACATCAAACAAGCTTCGGCCGAAATGTTTGGCTACGCGGAAAAGCTCAAGGCGCTCTACCGAGACAGCGACGAAAAGAACCTCACGACCGCGCTGCTCAACGCGGAGGTCGACGGCGAAAAACTCTCCGATCTCGAGTTCAACTCGTTCTTCATGTTGCTGGCGATCGCGGGCAACGAGACCACGCGCACGGTGACGTCCAACGGGATGCTGGACCTGATTCGCCACCCCGATCAGCGAGACATGCTGATTCAGGATCCGTCGCTGATCCCGACGGCGGTCGAAGAAATTCTCCGCTTCAACCCCGCCGTGATATCGTTTCGTCGCACCTCGATGGTCGATCAAGAACTGCGGGGCCACGCGATCAAGGAAGGCGACAAAATGATCATGTGGTATCCGGCGGTGAATCGAGACGACGACATATTCGACGATGCCCAGACCTTCGACATCACGCGCAATCCGAACCCGCACCTGTCGTTTGGGGTCGGAGAGCACTTCTGCCTGGGGGCCAATCTCGCTCGAATGGAGTTGCAGAAGATCTTTGGCGGACTGATGCGCCGCCTGCCGGACATTCAACTGGCCGCGGACCCGCGCAGGCTTCGCTCGAACTTCATCAACGGCATCAAGGAGATGCGCGTCGAATTCACCCCCGGCAAGCGGAGCCGTCCCGCTTAGGCGCCAGACCGCGTGAAGTCGCACAAGCTGAATTCGCAGTTCGAATGGCGAAACCACGTCGGCCCCTTCCGAATCATCTCCGAGGAGCAGGCCCGACAGTACGACGAGCAGGGGTTTTTCGTCTTCGAGGACGCCTTTGACGTCGAGACCATGCGCGAGTTGATCGCAGTCATTGATCCCATCGAAGAAGTCGTTGCCAACGTCGTTCGCGAAAAGCTCGGCGGCAAAGCGTTCATCATGCGATCGGACGAGATCACGTTCGTGCCACACATCGTCAACCAAGCGAAAGTCGCGCGGGACTTCACTCGCTGCGGCTTCTTTCAAGACCTCACCCACGATCTGCTGGGTCCAGATGTTCGACTCTATTGGGACCAGTCCGTTTACAAGAAGCCCGGCACCCAGGACGTATTCCCTTGGCACCAGGACAATGGATACACGTACATGGAGCCACAGCACTATCTGACGTGCTGGGTGAGCCTCACCGAAGCCGACGAGCAGAACGGCTGCCCCAGGGTCTACCCGGGCATTCACCGCCGGGGAACGCTCGCGCATCAGCTGACCGACCTCGGTTGGGACTGTGTTGGCAACGAAGAGGTGCCGGCCGTCACGACGCCAGTGCGTGCGGGTGGTGTCGTCGTCTTCTCTTCTCTCACACCGCACATGACCGTGCCCAACACGACGTCGGACCGAACGCGCAAGACTTACATCGTGCAGTTTGCGCCCGACGGCGCCGAGGTCCTCAGCGAAGAGAACGGCGAAGTCGTGCGAACTGCCGCCAACGCCGAGGATCGCCAATACTGGATCTTGCAGAACGGTTCGTCACCTGCCTGAATGCGTCCGCGCCCGATTCAACTCGGCTGCAGAAAGATTGGCGATGACCAGGCGCGCTCTTCGATCGGGGCGAGGAACTCATCGCTCGGATCGAACTTTGGACCACTCGCGTAGCACGGGCGTGTCTTGATGCAGCGTCCGGCAGCATCCCTTTCACAGCGCAACGGGTCGCCCCCCACGGCGAGGGAAGGCTCCTGAATCGCGCGCACGTAGTAGACCATCTCGCGACCTTGAGTGAGAAAGTCGGGGTCCTCGAACTCGATCCGGCAGCCGGCGGGATCTGTGGGACAGACAAATACCCGCCACGGGTCTTCAATCAAGGGTTCCAGCGGTTCATCGGCACGCAGCTGCGGACGGATGCGCACCACTTCAATGCGCGTGATGCGCTTCCTCTGATCCCCGGGGTTGTAACACTCTCCAAGGCAGAGCCGCTGCAGCCTTTCTTTCGTCAGCTGTTTCTCGATCCCCGCCGGACACCCGGGCAACTGTTCGAGTGCGCCGGCAGCTCGCACTTCGAAGCGCGGGGTTGCGTCGATCGAAACTTCGCTTCCCATCGGATGGCGCGTCACGACGCTGGGAGAACCCATGGCTGCGCCGTCGATCAAATCGAACCAGAGTAAAATCCGATCTCCCGAGGTTCCGTAAACCTCACGCTGCTCGAGGCTGTGCCAGATTTTCTCTCGCGCCCGGCCCTCTGCGTGCACCGCGACGAGACCCCCGGTGTAATAGAACGAAGCGCCGCGCTCCGGTGCCAGCAGCGCTGCGACCGGAACGGATTCGAAATCCACGGGCTCGGCCCCGCCTTCGGACTCACTCCCCGCAAATTGCAGCACGTCGTCGCGAAACCCCCAACCGTCCGCCATGGCCTTGCGGCCGAACTCCTTGTAGCCCGTGCCGGCCCTGGCCTTGTGGTTGTCACTCGAGCCAATGAACCCGTAGCGAAAGCGCGCGGGCATCCGCCGGGGGGTGCACGCCTTCCCCCTGGATGATCGGCAGGCTGAAGAGGTAGGCGTCCGAAGAGAACGTCGTGTGCACGCGCAAGTCGCCAAACAGGATCTGGCGATCCAACTGGCCAGCGTCGGGCCGAAGCGCGCCGGCCGTTGCGGCCTGCACGCCGGCGCGCTGATCCAACTGCGCTCGATCGACTGAGGCTGCACTCGGCGCTCCGCGTCCCCGGAGCTTCCCGGTGTAGCCGTTGCCAATCGTGTAGATCGCAAGTGCAACGAACGCCGTGAATCCGGCGAGAAGTCCAAGAACAATGCGCAAGAGCTTCAAATTCGCAGTTTCACAGCCGCGAAGTTGCCCCGGTTAGCTCTTCTTGGGCCAGCCCGGCACAAGTCCACGTTCGGCGCAGAACTCGGGCGCTAAGAAAGTTTCGCCGCTGCGCGCACGCCCTTCATCGGTCGTCAAGATCCAGACGAGTGTGGCGGCCGGAACTTCGGCGGGAGCGCCGAGTTCGAGTTGACGCTGGAAAGAGGCGCTGTCCTCCCCGAGGATCTCCCGTAGGGCTTCGGTGGCCACGTGCCCGGGATCGAGGTTGTACGCCCGGATCCCGCGCGAGTTCAACTCGACGTGAATGATCCCCGCCATCCGATGCAGGGCCCCCTTCGACGCACCGTACGCAAAGCCCCAGCCACCTTCGCCCGTGGGACGTTCGGGGTCGATCGAGGCGGCTTCGGAGGTCATGTTGACGATCGTGCCCTCGCCGCGCTCGAGCATGTGATCGAGCAGCAGGCGCGTGAGATAGAACTGCGCAAAGAAGTTCCCTTCGAACACGAGTTCGAGTTTGTCCTGCGGCAGGTCCAGGAAGCCATCCATCAGCCCGGGGCCCTGATAGATGCCGTTGTTGTAGAGAACGTCGACTTGCCCCCAGGTCGCCAGGGCTTCTTTGACTGCCGCGTCGATGCTCCGGCGATCCATCAAGTCGAGACGAATGGGCAGGGCCTCGCCTCCGCGTTCGCGGATCTGCGCGGCGGTCTCTTCGAGGCTGCCGGGCATCGAGCGCGCCGTGCCCGAGTCGGCCACGGTCGAGCCGTAATCGTACTTTTCACCGGGCACCAGCGTGCGGGCGGTGATCACGACGTCGTAGCCGGCGTCGGCGAGCGCCAGGGCGCCCGCCTTTCCGATCCCCCGGCTTGCACCGGTCACGAACGCTACGGGTTTGTCTCGGTTCATGCGGGTTCCTCACAGTTGCTGTCCGGTGCAGTTAGACCCGACGCGAGCGCCCTTCCCAGTACGGATCCCGCAGCAGTCGGCGGGCGATCTTGCCGGCTTCCGTGCGCGGAAGTTCCGTTCGAAACTCGATCTCACGAGGTACCTGATAGCCCGAGAGTTCGCCGCGACAGTGGGCTGTGATCTCGCTGCGAGCCTCGTCTTCGTTTGGCGTGTTTTGACCCGCTACGAGTTGCACGAGCGCCCTGACTTCTTCGCCCCATTCATCGTTGGGCACGCCGATCACACACACGTCCGCCACAAAGGGCAAGCCGAGCAGTGCCGCCTCGATCTGAGCCGGGTAGATGTTCACGCCGCCGGAAATGATCACATCCGCACTGCGATCGCAGAGGAAGAGATAGCCGTCGCTGTCGACGTAGCCGATGTCGCCCATGGTAAAGAAGCCGTTCCGTCGCGAACCGAGTGTTTTTTCCGGGTCGTCTTTGTAGACGAACGGGGAATCGGAGAGTGGGAAGTAGACATCGCCCTCGGTTCCAGCAGGCACTTCTCGACCCTTCTGATCGAATATGTGCACGGTGAGTCCCGGACGCGGGCGGCCCACTGACCCCGGCCGCTCGAGCCATTCTTTTGAACCGATCATGCAGCCGCCGCCCTCGGTGCCTCCGTAGAATTCGAACAGGATGGGGCCCAGCCAATCGATCATCTGTCGTTTCACTTCGATCGCGACCGGGGCGGCTCCGTGCATGATGAGCTGCAAGGACGAGAGGTCGTACTTTTTTCGAGTCGCTTCGGGCAGTCGAAGCAGCCGCACAAAGTGCGTTGGCACCATGAAGGCCGACATCACCGCGTGCTTCTCGATGGTCGCCAGCACTTCTTCCGGGTCGAACCGATCGAGCAGCACGACGTCGGCTCCGAGCATGAGTGCGCCTTCGCAGTAGGTGTTTGGGCCCGCGTGATAGAGAGGACCACAGGCCAGGTGCGCACCGGGATGCGGTCCCTGCGAACCGGAGTCAGGCAAGAACGCCCGGAACATCGCCATCCCGGCCTCGGCGATCATGGTTGGCGGTGGGCCCTCGGGAAAGTTTGGGCGCAGCACGCCCTTGGGTCTGCCCGTGGTGCCGGACGTGTACATCATCACGTCGCCACACAAAGGGTTTTCGAGGGGATCCGAAGAGAACGCGTACACGTCTTCGAAGGGTTGAAAGCCTTCGATCTCACCACCCACGACAAAGCGGCGATCGGGTGCGACGCAGTGCGCGGCGGCGCGCGCGGCAGCGGCAAACTTCGCGTCGGCGACAAAGAGTTCGGCTTCGCAGTTACCGACCACGTACTCGCATTCTTCCGGCGTCCAGCGCCAACTCATCGGCGTAAACCGACGGCCGGACCAGGTCGTACCGCGATTGGCGAAGAGCATTTCCGGCGTATTGCGCAGCAACGCGGCGACCACTCCGCGCTGGGGAACCCCCACCGCGTCGAGCAGGCGCGCAAATTGGTTTCCCCCGCGCATGACGTCTTCGTTTCGAATCGTCTGGGCCACTGGGGTAGCATGCATCTCGGCGCCAAACTTATCCAGCCCACGATTGAGCGCTGGATTGACTGTTGCGATCACGGCATCGCCGGCCGCGTAGCTGTCTTGGTGCTCTTAGGGAGGGAATGGCATGGCCGGCCCACTCGAGTTGCTCGGTCGCTTCGGACTCGCCGCCTCATCGAGCCGGCTGGGGGGCATCTTCTATCACGTGGTGTGCCGTCGGATCGACTCCGTCTTGATCCCACTCTCGCGCGGACGACTCACCCTCGGTCCCCCGGGAAGCACAGTGCTGATGACGACGACGGGCGCCCGCAGCGGCAAGGCGCGCAAAGCCGCGGTCGCATTCACCTGGCTGGGAGAGGAGATGGTCGTCGTCGCCTCGAAGGGGGGCGCTCCGCACCACCCAGGCTGGTATCACAACCTGCGGGCTCATCCCCAAGTGCGGACCCAGTACAACGGCCTCGACGAAATGCGGACTGCGCGCGAAGCACTGGGACCCGAGCGCGACAAGTTGTTCGAACAAATGAGCGCGAGCTTCTCAAATTTTCCGGTCTACCAAAAGCGAGCAACGGGCCGGAAGATTCCAGTCATGCTGCTCGCGAAGATCGAGTCCAACTGAGGCTGGGCATCAAACTCGCGTTCAACAGCAGGAAGCGCCTCATGTCACGGATCATCGACATCGATTCACACTTCGAGCCCGGCGACGATTGGCTCGAGCCCTACCCCGAGTTGGCAGCGCGCTTGCCCGAACTCGATCGTTCGCGGTTGGCAGTGGACGCCATGGTGGGAGATCTCCTGCGCAACGTTCCCGAGTCGGAGCGACCCCCGTACCGCGATCTGGTTCCGCCGCAACTCGAACTGCTCTACGGACGGGAGAAGAGCGAAGAGAAGGAGCGGCAAGCGGAGTTCGAGGGCAAGAATCAATTTCAGGTCGCAAACGCCAAGGCGCGACTCGTCTGGCTCGACCAACAGGGCATTGCAATTCAAAATGTAATTTGTCTCGCGGGAATCGCGTACAACCTCCAGGTGTCAGATCTCGATCTGCGGCGGGAAGTGCTGCGGACTTGCAACAGTTGGCTGGCGGAGACCTGCGCCTCGTCCGAAGGCCGCCTGCTCCCGGTCACCGTGATGGACTATCACAGCCTCGACTTCGCGGTCGAGGAGATGGAACGCATGCGCGCGCTCGGAAGCCGCATCTTCCTGGTTCCGGGCTATCCGGTCGGCGGCGTTCCCCCGGCGCATCCGAGCTGGGATCGCGTCTGGTCTGCGGCGGTTTCCCTGGGCATGGCGCCCATGCTCCACACCGGGTTCGAGCGGATGAACTTCGATCCCGGTTGGGCGAATCTCGGCGGCGACACCACGCTGCTGCGCATGGTCGGTGGTGCCCATCGCCATGTCGCGCCGATGACGCTGCTCTACACGCTGATCTACGGCGGCGTATTCGAACGCAATCCTCTGCTCACGTTGCTGCTCGCCGAAGTGGGGACCGGCTGGCTGCCTTTTCTGATGCGCGAGATCGATGATCGGATCTCGCCCACCGCGGAGCTGTTTGTCGGCAAGTATGTGCTGCCCCTCAAGCCCAGCGAATACCTGGCGCGCAACGTTCGCGCGACACCGCTGAGCGGTGGCAACGATCAGCCGATCGCGCAAATCATGGGCGAACTGCCCGACGACATGATCGTCTTCTCTTCCGATGTTCCGCATTTCGAAGGTTTCACCGATCCACTCGGCTACTACGAAAAGGCGCTCGCCGGACTTCCGCGTCAACGGGTCGAACGATTCCTCGGCGGATCGATCGAAGACGTGTACGCGCGCATGGGCGATCCGCTGGGCGCCGGCTGATCGAAGGAGTTCCTGTTCGCCTGCCGCTCTCGCGTTCAGGCTTGCGCTTCCACTTCTACGACAACGCGTCCGATCGTCTTGCGGGCTTCCATGGTTTCGAGCGCTTCCGGCACCGCGTCGAATGGCACGACGCTTCCCACAATGGGGTGAATACGCTTTTCGGCGAGAAGTTCGATCAGTAGATCGTGAACTTCCTGTCCGACGCTGCGGGGAAAAAGATTGAAGCCGGTCGCGCGCTTTAGAGCCACAGGATCGTGGCTGTACGCAAGCAAAACTCCGGACAGCGCGAACTGGCCGAAACAGATCGGGCGCGGCGCAATCCCGGTGTCTTCGGCCTCGATGCCCCCGGCAAAGCCCACCATGAAGTGCCGACCGTGAAGCGCGATGCAGCGCCACGACTGCTCGCTCACGCTACCGCCCACGAGATCGCAGACAATGTCGACGCCCCGGCCATCGGTGGCATCCATCACCGCCTCCGCAAAGCCCCCGGCGCGATAGTCGATCGCCAACTCGGCTCCGAGTTTGCGACAGAACGCGGTCTTTTCGGCGCTCCCCGCGGTTGCGAAGACTCGCGCACCCGCGTCGACGGCGAGTTGAATGGTCGCTGACCCGACCCCCCCCGCCCCGGCGTGAACCAACACACTCTCGCCGGGCTGGAGCCTTGCGCGCTCAAACAGAGTGAGGTGCGCGAGGTGGAATGGAAAAAAGAACGCGGCCGCCTCGCGATCGCTCAAGCTTTCGGGTGCGTCGAACACCATCTCGGTTCCCGCGATCGCCCATTCGGCGTAGCCCCCGATTGCCCCGTCCGCAGTGGCCACCACTCGACGGCCCTGCCACTCCTCTGCACCGGGGCCGACGGCGTCGACGGTCCCCACGACCTCCATGCCGAGCGTATAGGGAACTTCCGGGTGAACCGTGCGGTAGCGGCCGTAGCAGCCGTCGATGTCGTTGAAGTTCAGCACCGTACAACTGACCCTGACCCGCACCTGGCCCGGGCCCGGCTGCGGCAACGCCAACTCATCGAACTCGAGGGCTTTGGTTGGGGATCCGTACCGATGGACTCTCCACGCTTTCATGTTCTGCTCATGCGGGCTAGATCCGCTGGAGAACGGTCGCCGTCGCCAGCGAACCGCCACAACACATGGTGATGAATGCGAGTTCTTTGTCCCGGCGTTCCAGTTCGTGCAGTGCCGTGACGATCAGTCGGCTTCCGGTAGCGCCAACGGGATGGCCGAGTGCGATCGCACCCCCGTCCACGTTCACCTTGTCCATGTCGAGATTGTGGACGCTGGCCCATGACAGCAGCACCGACGCAAAGGCTTCGTTGCACTCGAAGAGATCGAAGTCACTCATTTGCATGCCCGTGCGCTTGAGCAGCTTCTCCGTCGCATCGATCGGGCCGTCGAGCAGGTAGTAGGGG
>SMVB01081362.1_pt1 | contig 14872 bp, 12 predicted proteins | sample 2456461 | NCBI WGS metagenome assembly SMVB01 (sample SAMN11095934, study PRJNA526329) | marine sediment metagenome | biome: Marine sediment; feature: Surficial sediment; material: Deep marine sediment; isolation source: Hadal surficial sediment | place: Pacific Ocean | collected 2014-05 | depth... | reverse complement strand
GACGACGGCGGTTCTCGATGAAGAGACGGACGAATGGGTCATCAACGGCGAGAAGATCTTCGTGACGACCGGGATTCGCGCGACGGGCGTCGTGATCTGGGCGACGATCGACAAGAGTGCAGGGCGCGCCGGAATCAAGTCGTTCCTGATCGAGAAGGGCACGCCGGGCTTCGATGTTCCCCACAAGGAAAAGAAGCTGGGGATTCGTGCCGACGACACGGCGGCCTATGTGTTCAGCGACTGCCGGATACCCCGCATCAATCTTCTCGGGCTCGATGAGTCCATTCCGAAGAAGAGTTCCGGCGGTTTCCGGGGCGTGATGAAGACATTCAACATGACGCGTCCGTTGACCGGGGCCATGGGCCTCGGAATCGCGGAAGCGGCGATCGACTTCACGCGGGATGAGCTTGGCGCGGCCGGAGTCACCTTCGACTATTCGACCGGTCCGGGCGGGATGGGGCGGATGAGTGCGGCGGCCGACAAGTTCATGCGCCTCGAGGCACTCTTCGAAGCGTCGCGTTGGACGGTGCTGCAATGCGTGTGGATGGCCGGCGAAGGCATGGCCAACAACATGGAATCGTCGATGTGTAAAGCGCATGCGGGATCGGCCGTTCGGCAGATTACCCAGGGCTGTATCGAGATTCTCGGAACCATGGGGATTTCGTGCGAGCACCTTCTCGAGAAGTGGATGCGCGATTCCCGCATCACGGACATCTACGAGGGAACCGGCGAGATCCAGCGCTTGATCATCGCCCGAGGGCTGCTCGACTACACGCGAGCCGATCTCAAATAGGAGATCGTCAATCGGGCTACACTGTGACCCCGTTCTCGGATTCGAGGACGGGGTTCGTGTCTAAACGGCTCAACCCGGCCGAGGAGGTCCTACTCGTGCCCCGACAGTCTCGATCGTGACGATGCAAGACATGATCGCCCTGCTGGATTCGCTCAGCGATCACTTTGGCTTCCAATTGGCGGCTTCGGTCCTCTGTGGGGCCATCGTCGGAACCGAACGACAATTGCGCCGAAAGGCAATCGGGATCCGCACCAGCATCCTGATCTGTCTCGGCACGCAGGTGTTCATTCGCTTGAGTACGATCATGGCGGTCGAGGGTGTCGTCGTCGATCCCACGCGCGTCTTGGGACAGGTCGTGACGGGCATCGGATTTCTGGGCGCGGGTGTCATCCTGGCGAAGGGTGGATCGATCACGGGCGTGACCTCTGCGGCCGTCGTTTGGATGTTGGCGGCGATCGGCAGCACGATTGGGGTCGGCCGTCCGATCGAAGCCCTGGTGCTCGCGGTGCTCGTGGTCGCAATCCTGATCATCGTGCGGATCTTGGAGTCTGGATTCAAGCGGCTGCGCAGCGGCTCGGAGGGGCCCGATCAAGGCGAATCGGATCTTGAGGCCTCGGAATTCGATTCGGAAGACTGACCTCCGTCTGCGTCGACCTAGGATGCAGCGTCCGCGAGACCTTCCAGATTCTTGTGAAGTTGTTTCAGGGCGCGATCGATTTCGATTCGTTGTCGATCGCTGAGTTTTACGAGTAGACGCTCGGATGCGGAAGCGAACGCACGAAGGACGCGGTCGTGGAGTGAGAGGCCGCGCGTCGTCAGCATGATGCGCGTTTTTCTTCCATCCTCGGGGTCCGGGCTGCGTGCGATGAGGCCGGAGGCTTCGAGACGTTTGAGGATCTTCGTCATGCCCCCCGACGAGCGCCGCAACTGGGCGTGCAATTGGCTCGGATTGAGGGCAAAGGGTCGACCCGCTCCACGCAGCATGGCCAGAACGCCATAATCACTCGGCGTGAGCTCGAAGGGCTCGAGCACATCGCTCTGGAAGGATTCGATCAAGGCGCTGAGCCGAGCCAGGCGAACGAGCGGTGGTAGGCTCGACAATTCGAGCTCTGGATACTCGCTCTTCCAGCCACGCATGAGTTCGTCGACCCAGTCCACGAAACGGCTCCGATCGAGCCGCCCATGAGGCTAGGGGTTCGGACGGCCGGAGCAGGATACTCGCCCGGTTCGCTTTCGTGCAAACCCGCCGCCGGCGAGCGTGCGCGCCATGCTTCACATCAAAGGACGAGACGGACGATCGCCCCGATCGTGTGTCTTTCGAATCTGCCGAATCTGCCGAATCCGATTTCGGTCTTGACCGATGGCCGCCACCGACCACGGTGATGCATCGCCGATGCGGACGACGAGACGCCCTGACCGTGGCCGGTGACGGACACCCGTTTCGCTGTCGCTCTCTTGGCTTTACCCATCGTGCCAATGCGATCGGGAGCGCCCTGGCCAAAGGAGACAGGCCCGAAGCATCTCCAAAGCGAAACAATCGAAACTGAGAAACCGCCTAGTTTCAGTGATCAAGGATACTCGGGAACGGACTCTCCCCGCACCACACGAATAGGTGGACAATCGAGATCCGAGATGCTAAGAGCCGCGACCTTGTTCCTCTGACGCCCCGAGCCGGGCAGACTGCACTAAGCTGCCGGCCATGAAAGCAATTCTGATCGACGAGCCGGGCGACGAGAACTGCATGAGGCTCGGTGAGGCCGAGGCGCCGGAGCTGAAGGCCGGAATGGTTCGGATCCGGAATCATGCGAGCGGTGTCAACCGCGCCGATCTTCTCCAGCGACAAGGGCTCTACCCTGCGCCCGCCGGCGCCTCCCCGATCCTGGGACTCGAATGTTCCGGCGAGATCGTGGAGGTCGACGAGGAGCGGGGCCGCTTCTCGGTCGGTGATCGGGTGATGGCGCTCTTGCCGGGTGGCGGCTATGCGGAAGACGTCGTGGTCGACGCGGGATCGGTGATGCGGCTACCGGATGCGCTTTCCTACGAAGAAGGGGCAGGGCTCAGCGAGACGCTGTTGACCGTTTTCCTGAATGTCTTCCAACTCGGCGCCTTTCCGGAGGGCGGGTCGGTTCTCGTGCACGGCGGCGGGAGCGGGATCGGGACGACGACGATCGATCTCGTGAAGCGCGCGGGCGGACGCGTCATCGCGACGGCGGGCAGCGCGGAAAAATGCCAACGCTGTCTCGATCTCGGTGCGGATGCCGTCGCGAATTACAAAGAAGACGATTGGGTCGAGACCGTTCGCAAAGCGACCGACGGGCGGGGGGTGGACGTCGTGCTCGATTCGATCGGAGGACCCTATCTCGAGCGGAACCTCAAATCCCTGGCGATCGACGGATCCCTCGTCTTGATCGGGCTGATGGGTGGGGCGAAGGCGGAGATCCCGTTGGGTTTGGTCTTGATGCGCCGGCTCAAGCTGATCGGGTCGACGCTTCGCACCCGATCCGTCGACGAGAAGGCGGCGATCATCGAAGCCTTTCTCACGCGTTTCGGGGCGGATCTCGAAGCCGGCAAGATCCGCCCGATCCTCGACCGGACCTATCCCCTCGAGCAGGTGCCGGACGCCCATCGGTTGATCAAGGCCAGCACCCATTTCGGAAAGGTCGTTCTGCGCGTTCGAGCGGAGAAGTCCTGATCGCCTTTCGTGATCCGAAGGCGGTCGGGCGGCCTGGCGGTCGAGGGGTCGAATCGGGCGAGCGGCGAAGGCGCTTCGATCCGCTACGCTCCGCCGCCGCGACGGCCGGGACGGCGGGCGGGACGATGGGCGCCCGGATCGTCCCATCGTCCAGACGATGCAAGACACGAGAACATCACCCCACTGGCGAAACGCGAGCGCCGGAGTGAGACGAGGAGAATCCGCCATGGCGGTAGAGCGAACCTTCGCAATCATCAAGCCCGACGCCGTCAAGAAGAAGGTCGCTGGCCAGATCCTGGCTCGCATCGAGGAAGCCGGTCTCGACATCATTGCGATGAAGAAACTCCAATTGAGCGAGCAGGCGGCGAAGGGATTCTATGCCGTCCACAAGGAACGCCCCTTCTTCGCGGATCTCGTCAAATTCATGACCTCCGGACCGGTCGTGGCGGTCGTGCTCGAAGCGGAAGACGCGATCAAGAAATGGCGCGATCTGATGGGTCCGACGAACTCGAACGATGCGCCGGCGGGTACGATGCGCGGCGATTTCGGGACCGACATCGAACAGAACGCGACGCATGGATCCGATGCGCCGGAGACCGCGCGACTCGAAATCGCCTATTTCTTCAACGCGAGCGAGATCGTGGCGGTGACCGAAGCGCTCCCCGCCTAGGCGATCCGTCGCATACGCATCTGATCCGCAACGGGGATTGGGCAAGGCCCTCTCGGGGCAACCCGATCTCCTTGGGCGAGATCGAAGTTTGATCAAGCGCGCGCTCGCGATGGTCGATATCCGGTGAACAACTCCGGAGCCCCCCATGAAATTTGCAGTCGCTGCCGAGGGTACGCGCGGCGATATCCATCCGATGCTCGCGCTCGCCGGGCGTTTGAAAAAGCACGGACACGAGGTGGTGTTCTGTGCGCCGCCCGATTTCGCCGAGAGTGCCCACGCGCGCGGGCTGACCTTTCACCCGGTTGGACTCGATATTCGCGAGTTCTTGAACGCCGAGGCCCGTTCGTTGCACGGTGGCGGTTTGGCGATGGCGAGAGCCGCGGGTCGTTTGATGAAGGACAACCTGGGGCGGCAATTCACGGATCTGCGGGCGGGCGCGGAGGGCTGTGAGTTCATTCTCTCCGCCGGTACGCAGATCGCCGCGAGTTCGATCGCGGAAGTTCTCGGCGTGCCCCATCGCTTTATCGCCTACGACCCGATCCTGTTGCGTTCGGCGATGCATCCGCCGGTCTTCTGTCGTCGACCGGACCTGCCTCGCTGGCTGAATCGTCTGCTGTGGTCGATGCAAGGTTGGCTACTTCAGCTCGGCCTTGGGGGCATCGTGAACCGTGAACGGGCTCGACTGGGTCTGCCGGCTTCACGGGATCTATACGGTCTACTTCTGGGGCGTCATCCGATACTCGCCGCCGAAGAACGGATCGCGCCGATTCCGCCGGACGCCGAAAGGGTGGTTTGTATCGGATGCTTGCATCCCTTCGACGAGACTCCGCTTCCAGAGAAGCTCGAAGCGTTTCTGGCTGCGGGTCCGCCGCCCATCTATCTCGGTTTCGGCAGCATGACCGATCCGAATCCAGAGCGATCGACTGGGCTTCTGCTCGAGGCGATCGAGCGTGCCGAGGTTCGGGCGGTACTCTCCGAGGGCTGGGCGGGGCTCGGCGACGTGGCGCTGCCCGATCATGTGGAGGTCGTGGGCGTCGTGGACCACTCGACGCTCTTCCAACGGGTTGCCGCGGTCGTTCATCACGGCGGTGCGGGGACGACGACGATGGCCGCCCGTGCGGGTGTGCCGCAGATCGTGGTACCCCACATTCTCGACCAGTTTCATTGGGCCGCTCGGGTTCAGCGGCTCGGCGTGGCGCCCCCGCCGCTCATGCGACGCAAACTGACCGCCGACGGACTTGCACATCGGCTGCGCGCGATTTGCGGGAACGAATGGCTGGCGGAAAACGCCGCCGAATTGGGCGAACGACTGAGGCACGATCTGGCTGGCCGACGCGATCCCGTCGAGGCCATGATCCGCTGCGACTAGCTGGCGATGCCCTTTGCGACCAGGGCGAGCAGACCAAAGTAGGTGAGGGTGAGCCAGAGTTGCTGGCTGCGCATGACACGGGACAACGATTTCCCTTTCGAATACCCGGGCGAAGTTCTGTCGTCGCCCAATCTATTTACTCTCTTCGAACGCACGCCTCAAGACTTGAGACCCGCGCGAATCTTCTCGGATTCTCGGGTGAGATCCCGTGTCGGTCGTCACCGATCGGGCCCGCGTCGACCGGCGAGCCGGATTTTTTGGGCTTCGCGCCGGGGATCCGTGTTATTTGCCGCTGAAATTCGGTGATCGTCTCTCGCGAACGGCGGCGATGCCTTCCTGCGCATCGGCCGTTTCGAAGTTCCGGGCCTGTTCGCTGGCCTCGAATTGAAGTTGGTCTTCGAGGCTCACATTTTCCGATCGGCGCAATGCGCGCTTGGTCGCTCGGACGGCGAGGGGGGCGTTTTGAGCGATTTCTTCGGCCGTGGAGTGCGCGGCTGCGAGGACCTCGTCCCGGGGTAGGACTCGATTTGCGAGTCCGATGCGTACTGCTTCCTGGCCATCGATCGTTCGGCTGGTGAAGAGCAGTTCGGAGGCCAGCGCGGGCCCGATCAGGCGAGGCAGCGTCCAGGTCGCCGCCATCCCGGGATGCAGCCCGATGCGCGTGAAATTCAAACCGAGCTTTGCCTCCGCGGCCACAAACCGGAAATCACAGCCGAGGGCGACGCAAAGGCCTGCACCGATCGCATGGCCATTGATCGCAGCCAGGGTCGGGCAGGGCATCTCTCGAATCGACAGAAAGAGACGGTAGAAAGCGCTCATGTCGTCGCGAATCCCCCGCCAGGCGAGACCCGGTGCGGCTGCGCCACGGTCGGCCTGGATCTCAAGCATGTCGAGGTCGCCGCCCGCCGAAAAGGCGCGCCCCTCGCCGGTCAAGATCAACGCTCGAATCGATTCGTCCGCGACGAGATTGCCGATCCGCAGACGGAACGCCTCTCCCATCTCGCGTGTCATCGCGTTCAAGCGGTCGGGGTCATTGAAACGAAGCGTCACGATGTCTTCGCTGCGGGATTCGCGAACCAGATCGGTGTCGGTCATGGCGTCGCAGAATAGCCTGCGCGTTCGGAATGGGTAGAACGAAAAGGACCCCTTCGCGGTCGCGAAGGGGTCCTTTCGAGTCGAGGAGTTCAATAGAGTTCGATCGGTCCCGAAGATCGCAGGCTCTCGGCTGGACCTTGCGGGTCGGCCAGCCTCGGTGTCTAGTCGGAGCTGCCTCGCCTCATGAATGCCGGGACGTCCCGATCCTCGCTGCTGATCAGGCTGCGGTTTCGAAGAAACGCCGGCGTGTCCCGTTCGTCTTCGAAGGGCGATTCGAAGCCGAGCCCGGAGGACGCTAACTCCTCGACGCTCATCGTGCCGCCGACCGCGACTTGTTGTTGGCCGGCGTGGCTGTCGGGTTCCGCGTCGTTGGCCATCGCGGGTGCGGCTGCCGCATCCTGACGGATCGGTGTGACATTCGGCGCGTCGACCATTGCGCGTTCCCGCTCGATCTCGACCGCCACATCCGGGCTTCGGCGTCGCGACGTAGGCGGAGTCCGCCGAGCTTGTTCGCTGTCGAGGCCCGTCGCAATCACGGTGACCCTGAGTTCGTCGTCTCCGAGACTCTCGTCGATCACGGCACCCACGATGATGTTGGCGTCTTCGTGTGCCGCTTCGTAGACCAACGAAGAAGCTTCGTTGACCTCGAAGAGCGTCATGTTCGAACCCCCGGTGATGTTGATCAAGACTCCGCGTGCGCCCTCGATCGAGAGATCTTCGAGCAGCGGACTCGAGATGGCCGCGCCGGCGGCATCGATCGCCCGAGTGTCACCATGGCCGATCCCCGTTCCCATCAATGCGACACCCGCTTCATTCATCACGGTTCGAACGTCGGCGAAGTCGAGATTGATGAGGCCGTGAACCGTGATCAGGTCTGAGATGCCTCGTACGGCATTGAGCAGAACCTGATCCGCGATGGAGAAGGCATCGCGCACTGCGGTGCCCTTTCCAACCAAGGCAAGCAGTCGCTGATTCGGAATCGTGATCAGGGTATCGACCACGCCGTGAAGCTCGTCGATGCCCTGCTCCGCGTGCTTCATTCGAATCCGACCCTCGAAGGGGAAGGGTTTCGTCACGATACCGACCGTGAGCGCACCGATTTCGCGCGCGACCTCTGCCACGATGGGCGCCGCACCGGTTCCCGTACCGCCACCCATGCCAGCCGTGACGAAAACCATGTCCGATCCCTCGAGGATCTCGCGCAATCGGTCCCTGGCTTCGAGCGCGGACGCCCGACCCCGATCGGGATTCGCTCCGCAGCCCAGGCCACGCGTAATCTCCGCTCCGAGCTGGATCTTGATCGTCGCTTTATTGTGGCTGAGCGCCTGGGCATCGGTGTTTGCCGCAATGAACTCGACGCCACTGAGGCCCGACTCGATCATGGTGTTGAGTGCGTTGCCGCCTCCGCCTCCGACCCCGATCACCTTGATCGAGGCGTTTTGCTGGGAAGCGCCTTCGAACTCCAGCAATTCCTGCTCGCCTTCGGGACCGAGTTCCAGCAGATCTACGGATTCGCTCACGCGACTTTCTGGGCGACTCTGCGAAGCTGAATGCGAATTGGATCGACCGTCGCGACCGTCGCGACTATCACGGTTTCCGGAATTTGAACGAGAGTTTTTCTTCTTAGCCATGCTTTCACCCCCCGACGATGCTTGGCAGCACCACCTAATATAACACGAAAATTTTCGATTTGAACTCTTTTGCTCCAGCAATCTTGATTGAACGCAGATCAATCGAACTCTGCATAGAACCAATCGCGCATTCGTTGTTTGACACGACCGAAGATCGACTCATCGCGGATCCGAAAGCGACTTCCGCGTACGGATTGCTGTTGATTCAGTCCAAAGATCACAAGTCCGACGCCCGTCGAATACATGGGACTTCGAACCACGTCCTGTAGCCCGCCGATCGAGCTTGGAAGACCCTGTCGAACAGGCGCTTCGAAGATTTCCTCGGCAAGCTCCGCGATTCCAGACAGCGCCGATGCGCCGCCTGTCAAGACGACGCCAGAGGGGATGCGATCGATCAAATCGGCCCGAATCAGCTCCTGGCGAGCCAGGCTGAGGATCTCTTCGACCCGGGGTTCGATGATTTCACACAGAATCTTGCGGGAAATCTCACGCGGTTTGCGGCCGCCGACGGAGGGGACGCTGATGATGTCGTCGGAACCGAGGTAGCGCGCCGAGGCCACGCCGAATTTTTTCTTGATCCGTTCGGCCTCGTCGAATGGGGTTCGCAGCCCGACGGCGATGTCGTTCGTGAGGTGGTAGCCCCCGAGACCGAGGACAGAAGTGTTCTTGATCGAGCCCCCCGCGAACACCGCAATGTCCGTCGTGCCGCCTCCGATGTCGATCATGCAGACGCCCAGGTCGCGTTCGTCGTCGCCCAGCACTGCGGCCGCGGATGCCAGCGGCTCGAGTACGATGTCGACGACGTTCAAGCCGGCCTTGTTGCAGCATTTTACGATGTTCTGTGCGCTGGCCACCGCGGCGGTCACGATGTGGATCTTCGCTTCCAACCGCACACCGCTCATTCCGAGCGGTTCTCGTATTCCATCCTGGTCGTCGATGATGAATTCTTGCGGAATCACGTGGATGACTTCACGATCCATCGGAATCGCGACCGCCTTGGCCGCGTCGATCACGCGTTTGACATCGCCCTCGCGGACCTCGCGATCCTTGACGGCGACCACACCATGAGAATTGAATGCGCGGATATGGCCGCCGGCGATTCCGGCATAGATCTGGGTGATCTCACAATCCGCCATCAGCTCGGCTTCCTCGATGGCGTTCTTGATCGAATTCACCGTGGCGTCGATGTCGACGACGACGCCCTTTCTGAGGCCGCGGCTCGGATGGGTTCCGATTCCGACGATGTCGATCCCGTTCTCCGTCTCCTCCGCAACGATTGCACAGATCTTGGTCGTTCCAATGTCGAGCCCTACGATCAATTCGTCCTTCCTATACATCGTGCCCCCTTCCCCTTGCGGGGAATGAGAGATCCCAATCCTGGGACCTCCTGTTTGGACGACCGGACAAATCCATGCCTTGCCGCCACTTTTCCCGCCTCTAACCCGAGGCGGGCTCGTTCCGCAGAACCGCACGGTCTGCGTACCGGAGATCGATCCAACGCGCGTCCTGGAAGTCCGACCCCTCGTGTTCGAGGAGCGCGGCGAGCCTTGCTATGCGTTGAGTCAAGAATCGTTTTCCGAGGAGAGCACGCGGGCCATCCTCGCCAATTTGGAGTACGTAGCCAGAATCGCGATCCGCGCTCGCGTCGCTTCCCCCGTGACCCGGCAGATTCAGCGTGAGATTCTCGGCGTCACTCGTCAGGCTCACATAACGACGCATTTCCACGAGGATCTGAACTGCGGAATCCGGTAGGGCGTGATCCTTTTCGAGTTTCCCACGCACCAGTGGGAGTGGGCCGCCGGGCCCCGTCCTGCCCGCGAATCGTTCGCCACGTGGGTCGACGAGCTCGATCTCGCTCGATTCCCAGGCTCGCCACCGCGCGACCGCATGTCGTTCGACGACCGAGATGAGGAGCGTGCCGGTCGGGAGACGAAGCACGCGGGCCGACTCGATCCAGGGCTCCGTCACGACGGCTTCGCGAATCTCGATCGGGTCGAGGGTGTCGAGACTTCTTCCGACTTCGACTCGAGCCCCCTTGGCAATGTCCATCGGGGTGAGCGCGGATGCGCCCTGTACATCGATCCGCTCGAGCGGAACCTGTCGGAACAGGAAGACTTCTGAAAGCAACGGCGCATTGACGAGTCCCAACACGAAGGCCGCCGCAAACAGGATGGATGTGAGCACACCGCGATTTCTGGCACGGCTTCCCGAACTCGCGGCCCGCCCGCGTTCGCGTTCGATGCGCTTTCGATCCTGGCGCCGTTTGCGCGCCAGATGATCTTGCGCACGCTTCGCCCGCGCGGCGGCCTCGGCCACGCCTGCGGGCGGTCGCCCGCGACCGGTTCGTGCTCGACGACTCGAGTTCAGGACACTCATTGATGATCTTCCTCACTTCGCATCCAGGGGTGTCCCGAGAAGCTTGACTTCGGTTTCGAGTTGAATTCCCGTGGCGTCGGCGACAGCCGCGCGCGCGCGTTCGATCAGTCTGATCACATCGCTGGCCGTCGCTCCGCCGTGATTCACGATGAAATTTGCATGCAGCGAGGAAATTTCCGCCGCGCCTTCACGGACGCCCTTCAATCCGGCAGCCTCGATCAGCTGACCCGCATATCGACCGGGAGGATTCCGAAAGACCGATCCACAACTCGGAATGTCCGTGGGCTGGCTCGCCTGTCGAAGGGCCAGCAGACGATCGACTTCGCCCTGGACCTTTGCGCGTTCGCTCGACTCGACCCGGAGTCGAGCCGCGACGATGACCGATCCCGCTTCGAGGCCGTCGAGTGCGCGATAACGAAAGTCGAGTTCCTCTCGCCGGACACCGCGAATTCCTTCACCACGGCGATCGAGAACATCGATGTCGAGTACGACGTCCTTCATTTCGCGCACGCCGATGCCCGCGTTCATCGCGATCCAGCCGCCGAGGGTGCCTGGAATTCCGGCACCGAACTCGAGGCCGGTCAGGGCCTGCTCGATGCAGTAGCGTGTGATCGTTGCGTGAGAGGCTCCGGCCTCGACCGTGATCGAATTCGAATCGACGGACTCGATCCGGCGCAGCTTCTTGAGGCGAAGAACGACGCCCCGGATTCCCCCCTCGCGAACGAGCACGTTGAATCCGCTGCCCAACACGGTCGTTGTTAGGTCGTGTTCAGCGCAGAGAGCGAGTACCGTTCGAAGTTCCGCTCGATCCGCGGGTGTTGCGATCGCATCCGCCGGCCCACCGATTCGAAGTGAGGTGTGGCGTGTCAGGGCGGCGTCGAATTCGACTCGTTCCCCCAGACACTTTTCGAGGGCGTGGCGTGCTTCGGGTCGAATCATGGATGCCCCCCGTGTCGGGCTTCGATGGCGGCCAGCAACTTCGGTCCGAGTGCGACGATGTCGCCCGCGCCGAGGGTCAGGACCCATTCGCCGGATGTGAATCGATCCGGCCAGAGGGTCGCGATCTCCTCGAGGGAGCCGCCGAAGAAGGCGTTCGGGTGCCCCGCATCCGCGATCGCGCGAGCGAGAGACTCGCCCGTGATATCGGGAAGTGGCGTTTCGCTCGCCGGGTAGATCTCACTCACGATGACGCGATCCGCGTCGCTGAACGCGGTCAGGAAGTCGTCCCAATAATCTCGCGTTCGGGAATAGCGATGGGGTTGGAAGATCGCCGTGATCGGTCCGCGATGGACGCCTCGTGCGCCTGCCAGCGTGGCGCGAATTTCGGTCGGGTGGTGGGCGTAGTCATCGATGACGTCGACGCCCAACGCTCGCCCCTTTCGTTCGAAGCGTCTTGCCACACCCGGGAAGGTTGGAAACGACTCGCTGAGGATTGCAGGACTCACGTCCTGTTCGAGCGCGACGGCGATGGCCGCCAATGCGTTCAGGATGTTGTGACGTCCGGGCATCGGCAATTCGAAGGAGAATCCGTCGCCCGAGGCGAGCCGAACCCGACATCGTTGTCCGCTCGGAATGTCCTCGACGGATTCGGCGCGAACCTCCGCATCGGCCGAGAAGCCGAAGCGGATTTTTCGCGCCGTGATTCGGGGGGCGATTTCGGCGATTCCCGGATCGTCGATGCCGAGCAGGGTGGCGCCCCAGAAAGGCACACTGTTGCCGAACTCGACGAAGGCATCCAGGAGCGCCTCGCGCGTTCCGTAGTAGTCGAGGTGCTCGGGGTCCGCGTTGGTGATGACGGCGAGAATCGGCCGGGTCAGCAGGAAGGAGCCGTCGCTTTCGTCGACCTCTGCAACGATCAGACCGCCCTGACCCATTTTGACCGGGCTTGCGGAGCCGGTGGGTCGAGGGACGCGACCCCCGATCAGGGCGGTCGGGTCGAGCCCGGCCGCTTCGAGAAGATGTGCGGTCATCGCGGAGGTCGTCGTCTTTCCGTGGGACCCCGCGACGGCGATCGCATCCTTGGTGCGCATGACTTCGGCCAACAATGCGCCGCGCGAGATGATCGGAATTCCGGTGAGACGTGCGGCTTCGAGTTCGGGATTGGTGTCGAGGATGGCGGACGATCGAACGACGGTCTCGGCTCCGGCCAACCTCGCGGGATCGTGGCCGATGTCGACACGAATGCCGAGCTCGATCAGATGGTCGATGGTCGCGCCCCGTACGAGATCGGTTCCCGAAACCTCGAAACCCTGGCCATGAAGCAGCTCGGCGAGCGCGGCCATGCCGATGCCGCCGATTCCGACGAAATGGAGGTGGCTCAACTTTCGTTGCACGAGACATCCTCCGAACACTGGGCGATCGCGGCCGCATCGCCGTTCATCCGTGAGACGCAATGATCGATGATTTCCTTGGCCGCGTTGGGGCGGGCGAGTCGCGTCGCCGCCTCGCGCATCCGGAGCAGCCGGCCGGGCGAAGTCACGAATTCGGCGACATTTTGCGCCAGGCTGGCCGGATCGAGCGGGTTCCCCTTGAGACAACGCGCGGCGCCGGCCGTTTCCAGGGCGCGCGCGTTGGCCGTCTGATGATCGTCCGCCGCGAAGGGGTAGGGCACGAGCAGGGCGGGCATGCCCGCCAACGCCAGCTCCGCGACGGTCAAGGCACCGGCTCGGCAGATGGCGAGATCCGCCCATCGGTAGCGTTTCGGCATGTCGACTTCGAAGGCGACGACGTCGGCTGGAATGCCGAGTTCCGCATAACGACTAGACACCGTTTCCCGATCGGCTTCGCCCGTTTGATGAAAGACTTCGACGGAGTTCTTGGCCAGACGCGCGAGGGCCTCGGGAACGTTCTCGTTCAACTGTCTTGCGCCCTGACTTCCACCAAAGACGAGGATGCGGAGTGGCGTCGCGGGTCGTTGCGTTCGCTTGCCGTCGGCGAAGGCGCGGTAGAGCGCGCGTCGCAGGGGAACCCCGACACAGCGACTGTCGGTGCCGGCCGGCAGGCGGCGCCGCGTCACTTCGAAGCCGACGAAGACGCTGCGGGCGAATCGCGCGGTCAGCCGATTGACTCGGCCCGGAATCGCATTGGGTTCGACGAGGAAGAGGGGCCGACGGCTCGTCCAGGCGGCCAGCGCCGCGGGCATCGCCGCATAGCCTCCGACGGATAGAACGGCGTCGGCGTCGAATTTCCGGATGATACGGTGAGCCGAGACGACGCTGCGCACGATCGAGAATGCGCCTCGCAATCGTCCCCAAAGATTGCGACCCATGAATTGTTCGCTCGGAAGAACTTCGAGCCGAAAGCCGGCCAGGGGCACGAGGCGTGATTCGAGGCCGTGGGTGGATCCGATGAAGAGCACTTCTTCGCCGCGTGCAGCGATCGCCTCGCCGAGCGCCAATGCGGGCGTCACATGTCCTCCGGTCCCGCCGCCCGCGATTACCCAGCGCCTTGCCATCGAGCCTCCTTCTGCTTCACGCTTGGACGGGGCGGATTGCGCCGCGCGATGCCGAGCAGGATTCCGAGCACGACACAGCTGACGACGAGTGACGTCCGCCCATAGGAAAGAAAGGGAAGCGTCAGACCCTTTGTCGGCACGAGGCCCATCACCACGGCGCCGTTCAGGAAGGCGGGGATCGTGAGCAGGGTGACCATGCCGAACGCGCAGAGCAGATCGAATCGATTCGTCGCACGTCTCGCGACGCGTGTGCCTGTGACCCAGAGCGCGGCGAAAGCACCGAGGACACAGAGCACGCCGAGTAATCCGAGTTCCTCGGCGATCAGTGCGAGCACGAAGTCGGTATGGACTTCCGGTAGGTAAGCGAGTTTTTGACGCCCGTTTCCGAGACCTTGGCCGAACAAGCCGCCATGGCCGAAGGCCACATAGGATTGCACCAGCTGCCAGCCGGGCCCCGCACGCTCACGAAAGGGATCGAGGAAACCCATGATACGCCGCCAGGCATATTCGTTGTGGACGATATAGACGCTGAGGAGAAGAACGCCTGCTATGCCGGGGAGCACGAAGCGGGGCCAGGGCGTTCCCGCGATGAAGAGCAGGAAGGCGACGAGACAAACGAGCACGATGGCGTTTCCGAGATCGGGCTGCAAAACCAGGAGTCCAGCGGGAAGCAGGGCGATGCCCGCCGCCTGCACCGACCGCCGCATGGAGAGTTCTCGACGGTCATCCTTGCGGGACAACCATGACGCGACGGCGATCAAGGTCGCAAACTTCGCGAGTTCGCCCGGTTGG